>Ga0182010_10000352_pt1 | contig 26373 bp, 24 predicted proteins | sample 611E1MmetaG_FD_120488 | JGI IMG/M metagenome (GOLD analysis project Ga0182010, IMG submission 120488) | Permafrost microbial communities from Stordalen Mire, Sweden - 611E1M metaG | ecosystem: Environmental > Terrestrial > Soil > Wetlands > Permafrost | place: Sweden: Stordalen | collected... | reverse complement strand
GTATGTCCGTCGCCTTACGCTGATTATAAAGCTTTAAAGATGCTGTCCAAATTAGACCTTAAGCCCATGATGACTGTATTCCCTTTGCAGGACGCGCTCAAGGCTTTTGAAGCCCATAAAATCGGTAAAAACGTCAAGATACTGCTAAAACCCTGATATCGGCTTATTACCTAAAAATTCGGAGAAAAAATATGGATGAAATACAGTTCGATACGCAGATGCAGGCGCCTTGGGGCTGGCGCGGTATTTTAGGTTATATTAATCCCGCAGTAGTTTTATCTTACGGCGCGGAGTATTCCTATAAATTCGGTCTGATTGGCGTTGGAATCATGGAAACGACATTGGGGCTGGTGCGCGCGACCGACGATAATCTGAACAAAGTACTTCCCGGCCTCGAAATTGCTGCCAAAACACTAAGAGATCAGGGTGCGCAGTTTGTTTGTCTCGGCGGCCCGCCCGCTACACTGGTGGAAGGACATGATTACAATCTGCAAATAAAAAAGAGGCTGGAAGAGATAACCGGGCTCCCTTCCACGACCGCGTTATTATCGACCATCGATGCGTTTAATTCCCTGGCTGTAAAGAAGTTGATCATCGTCGAGCCTGGTTCCAGCGACGGCCAGGATATCTGGGCGAAACGGATGAAGAAATATTTCGAAGAAAATGGATTCAAAGTACTCAATACCAAATGTGCCTATTCCAAAACAACGACCCTGCAAAAAGCCAAATTACCGATGGATTTGCCGTACAACCTGGCTAAAGAAGCGATACTGGAAACTCCGGACGCTGATGGTATTTACATTGCCTGCGGTGTCTGGGGAGGCCCGCCGGTTGTGCAGGCCCTCGAAGCTGAATTTGGCAAACCGGTGGTCATCGAAAAATCCAACCTGCTCTGGGGTGGTTTAAAAGCGCTCAATATCAAACTGCCGGTGAAGGGCTTAGGAAGGGTTTTTGAAATTCTTGAGTAATTAGTTGAGTCGTCAAACGGTTTTGAAATACCAAGGGGCTGTGTCCTTCGGCTGAACGACACAGCCCCTTCTCTTTAAAGGTTGGCTCCTGGAATCATTATTGATGAGTATTAACACATTGACACATAACCGGATTTTATATACTATTTTCTTATAGATAAAATTTAAGGAAGGTATATACCTGCGATGAAATTAGGCTGCAATACGGTGTTATTTAATCAATTGGACCTTTACGGCGCCCTCCAGCATATTAGCTGGGCGGGTTACGAAGGAGCCGAGATTGCCTGTCAGGAAGAATGGGCGCGGCACCTCGAATTGAATACAAATCAGGCATATGTTGACGAAATTAAATATATTGTTAAAAAGCACGGTTTAAAGCTGTTCGCAATTCAGGCGGCTTTCCCGAGCCTGTCTGAAGAAGAACAGGTAAAAGCGATGACCAAGGTGTTCGACGTCGCGCAAAAACTGACGATTCCTATCGTTGCCACGCGTGCTTTTGGCAAGGCTGATGACAAAGAGGCAACGACTAAAGAGTTTAATTTTCTGAGAAAAATCAGCGAAAAAGCAGAAAGCCGGGGAATTACCCTTGCCGTCAAACCTCACCGAGGTGCTTCCGTTTATAATACGGCCACAGTGCTGCAGATGCTGGAAGAAATCAAGTCACCGGCATTGGGCGTGAATTTCGATGCACTGCACTTGACCAAAGGTGGCGATAATCCCGCCGAGGCAGCGTTAAAGATAGGTAAGCACATTGTGCATGTCCATTGCCATGATTGTCCACGTCCCAAGCCGACTAACGATACGCCTGAGGACCAGGTGCCCGGGAGAAGCATGATCAACTGGCACGCCGTCCTGAATAATCTCAAGCAGGCCGGTTACTACGACGCGCTTGATGTGCATATTGTCGGTGCTTTTACATATCCGCTCTCCAGACAAATGGGTCTCGCGGCAGAAGCACGCGGTTATCTGAACAGATGCTTACAGGAAATCCAATAAACCGTCTTGATAATCGGTGCAGGCTCCCGCAGTCTCCGGTCTGACCAGAGCGTAATTGTGTGTATATCCTCTTTAACAATAAAAGACCGTGATCGGCGGAGTAATTTATCCTTCGGTCAAGGTCTTTTTAAACAGTCAAAAATACACGAAGGCTAAACACATCCGGCGCAATGGTTCGGAATAGTGTTGCCTGAGGGTTATCCGTTAGTTCTGGTTGAATTCCTGGAGCCAGTGAAAGATTTGTTTGGAGTGCCTTGTCCATGGACTCCGGTTGGTATTTTCCCATCGTGACACTGCGGCGTTTGAAACTCCGAGAATAACCGCCAGTTGAGCCTGCGATAGTCCTAATTGACGTCTGGCTTTTTTTAATTTTTGCCCGAGTTCACGTAGATTGCGAGTGTTGATGCCGCTGTACTCCATGCATTTCTCCAGGTCGTTCTTGTCTATCAGCCACATGTTTTTAATCTTCTTCGCTGGAATACTACCTTCCCGGCACATGCGTTTCACGGTTTCCCAGTGCAGGCCCAGCGTTTCCGCCGCCTGAACTACGTTGACATAGTTGTCGAGTACTACCATACTGTTTCTCCATCCTTTGATTTTAGTGGCGGGGATTAGAGTAAGGAAGTGCAATTCTAGTTGTTGTTATTAAGTTATTTTAAATAAAGCTTACTGATTTTGTGCTTATACTGATTAGGCTATTCCGTTGTCGCGTTCAGCCTGGTCTTTAATTTGTCTGGAAGCGGGTCCGCTTCAGGCAGACCCGCTTCCAAATTTACTGTTATGTTGTTTTAGTGTCCCATGCTCTTCTTCATGTTGGTATCAATCCAGAATCGGGCAGAATAGAAACCGATCCACAGTGCGCCGGTACCGCCGCCTAATGATGAGACGGAGAATGCCTGGCCGTTATAGCCTTTAAACCATGGCTGATAAAGGGCAAACATGTTCGGTGTGCAGAGTGTGATCTCCCAGTGCATGGGCGCCATATACTGGTTACCCTGAACAACCAGGGCTTTGGTATCGGCGATGCTGCTGGCGGCTAACGCCTTCAGATATAAAGCATCCCAGGCGGGGTCGTTGACATCGCACCAGTTGTTGGCGGATGTTGATTGCCACCGCCGGAAACCCATCAGAGGCGGGAATGAGAAACCAATAGAGTTGTTATAGGCCATTTGATCGTGTTTCTTGGCGCGAACCATCGTGTTCCAGGTGGCAAAATCGTAGGTATTAATGGTCATGTCAATGCCGACTGCAGCATAGTAGGACTTGACGATTTGCAATAAATCAAGGTCGTTGCTGGTAGCGGCCACAATGTTGGTCTTAAATCCTGTAGGATAACCGGCGTCGGACAGCAGCTGCTTGGCCTTGGTAGGATTGTAGGCATAAGAGTCTTTCAGGTCCTGCGGCCACTGGTCGTAGGAATAAGTCCACCCGGTCATGTACATGGAAGTCATGGTGGACGGAGTGGGGGTACATGAACCCTGATAATAGTTAGAAGCAATTGTCGGTAGGTCTAACGCCATTTGCATTGCCTGTCTGACTCTGATGTCAGTAAAAGGTTTCACATCATTTTTCGGGTCGATGCTGGGTGTGCCGCCAGGATAGGCCATCTGGACTATTTCAGGATTGGTTTTCTTTACCTGTTGCGCATTAGCAAGACTGATATTATCCATGACGTCAATCTTGCCGGTGCGCAATGCTGCCAGCGAAGTCGCCGAATCAGGGATAATTAGAACCTTGAGCTGGTCAATATAAGGAAGCTGGTTCTGCGGATAGCGCTCATCATGTCCAAAATAGTCGGGGTTTTTATTCAGGGTCGCGGAAGCGCCGCTGACAAAATCATACCATATGAAAGGGCCGGTCCCAATACAATGATGCCAATCATTGGTATTTCCCCATTGCTTGACTGCATCTGGTGATTCGAAGTACTCATCACTGCCGCCGCCCTGCAGGGTTTCGGTGATGGATTCTTCACTGACACCCGCGAATTTGTAAGCGACGGTGTATTTATCAAGCGCCACGACGGATTTCAAACTTTGCCAGACTGTGGCCGCCGCATAGTAAGGACTGGGTGAGGTATAACCATGGCCCCAGCCCATTCTGCGGTCATAATGAAATACGACATCATCTGCAACGAACTCGCGGCCGTTGGCCGGCGCGACATTCTGCCAATGAATGCCCTGGCGTATATGGACAACGTAAGTCAGCGGGTCGGTAAATTCCCAGCTAGTGCCTAAACAACCAACTTCGTAGTTGCTGGGACGGAAGGCTAACTGATAGGCAAAAATTGACGGGTCTAGAGTCCAGTCATCGGCTACCAGCCCATCTTCCCAGGCGTTAATAATACTTGTTGCTCCCGGGTTGTTCCAATCGTCAAAACCGGTAATGTCTGTTGCAGAGAATAGCGTTAATGTACCGCCGTATGTCGGCTTGCCGAGTTTGTCCCACCATTTCCCGGTCGCAGAACCCGTGGAGGTAGTAGAAGTGGGTTTTGTGGTGGATACGGTCGAAGTCGTGATGTTGGAAGTTGAGGTAGTCGTTTTTGTGGTATTTGTGGTAGTTGTGGTAGTGGTTGTGGTGGTGGCATTGTTACAGGATGCCAAAAGCATTGATGTCACCATTAGAAACGTAATTGCTAGCCAGATAACACCTTTTTTCAAAATTTCCTCCTTTTTTCACCTTCTGGAAAATTAATTGAGAAAACATCCCTGGATCATCAACTGAATATCTGAACGTGCTTCAGTAAGGTCGAAGATGCCACTAAGCCCGATTATTCCCAGGGCTCCAATCACGGGAGGAATTAACATCAACATTTGACTTTGAGTTCTACCACAAACTCGCAGTACCCTGGTTTTCCCTGGCAAAGTCAGCCTTGCTGTCTTCATAGCTGATACCAGTCCGTGCAACCTTTTCCGATATCACGATCATTTTGTTTTTTGTATAATCGCACTCCCTGGTGCAAGATGGTTCACAAACGCACAACCGATATTAATCCAGATGGAACTTCGTAAGGATGTTCTCTATAAATTAGAACCATGCTATCATTCATTCGTGTGTTTGTCAATAGGAAGGCGGACGCATTGAGGAACCGGTCTTTATTAAAGCCGTAAATTCTTGTTAATTAATCTGATTTTCCGGTTGTTTTGTTATGGTATAATCCATATGGAACTATCTGCGATAAAATTCCGATATTTTTAACAAAAGGAAAAGCAAACAACATGAACAAAGTAAGCGCATTCGAGTCCAGTTTCAACATATGGTTATTAATTGGAAAAGTCAACCATGCTATTATGTTGATCAGGCAGAGAGAACTTAATCAACATCACATTCCGGTCCGGCAAACGCTTGTCTTGTACACGATACAAGCGCTCGGCGAAAAGGCTACTCTGTCTGAAGTAGCCAGGTTGGTCGAACGCGAAGTACACGTCGTTTCCCGTCAGGCAGTGAGTATGGAAAAAGACGGATTGATAAAGAGAATTAAAAACACGCCGAAATCGAATCTCTTAAGATTAGAGTTAACCGAAAGAGGCCTTGAAATGGTAAAAGTTGCCCGAGAGAGCGAATCGATCAGCGCGATATTATCATTTCTGACCGCAGAAGAAAGGCAACAAATGGAATCGATCTTAAATCGGATATTAACCAGAGTGGAAAAATACAACGCCGCTTGAAAATATCGAGTGAACTAACAGGCAACCAAATATTTTTACATCAAGTAATGATAGTGACGTATCCGGTAGTTGACATAATGCTGTCAATGCGACGTGATAATAAAAATAAAACCACTTATATCGATACAACGCGTATACACTATTATCTCGAGAGGCTGAATAGTTATGCTCTTTAGCCTTGACCGGCAAACATAGACCGTGATAATCTTATTGCTGTTTCATTAGGAGCTCCGATAGATGAAGAAAAGCCATTTAAAAATCCTTAAAAAGCTTGCCGAGAGTAAAAATTACGGTCAGGGTCCGGAGCATGCACTGCAGGTCAGTAAACTTGCTTTAAAAATTTATGATGAATTGGTCAGACTAAAGCTTCTCAACGATAGCCCGGAAGACCGTTTGATTTTAGAAGCTGCCGCGGTGCTGCACGACATCGGGCATCCGCAAGAACCGCATCAAGAAACAGGTTTTGATTTTTTAGCTGAAGAAATCCCGAAATTAACTGCAGAAGAACCGATTTCTAACGCAGCCCTTTCGACGTTGCTAACCTCTGTTCTCTGGCACAATGAACGGAATTACCTGAAACGCGGCGCGATCGAAATATTCGACCGGAACCGTTCTGAAAAAGTTGCGGCGATTATCAGGGTAGCGGACGGTCTCGATTTGATATCGCAGCCGCCGGTTGAAAACGTCAGATTATCTATTGGGGACGGGTTATTACGGATTACCGTTATTTCAAGGTATTCTGTCGAATTACAGATACTGCAGGCAAAAGAAAAAGCAGATTTGATGAAAAGCGCTTTCGGTTTACAGGGAATTATCTTCGAACACAGTAAGAAACAGAAGGCGTCTGAGACGTAGAATTGCTAAATTATTTTCCGCACATTTTATATATGATATTGATTAATCATTATTCTTTTCCTGGTGACAATTAACGAAGTATCATAAAGCCACGCCTGACTGTGTTTTAACTTGATTGACAAATCATAAATCCCGATGTTATACTGCCTTTTAATATAATCACGAATCATATGAAATATGATATGTAATTCCACAAGGAGGAAAGAATGAAAAGGCGCATAGCTTGGGCACTGCTAACCTGTATCCTGATAACATCTGTGATGTTAACCTCATGCACCACGAAATCGTCAACAACGTCAGCTACCACTACACAACAAACGACTACAACGGCTAATTGGTGGGACAAGCTTGGTCAACCGCAGTATGGCGGTTCGATCACCATTCGATATAAAAGTGACCCCACGAGTTTTGATAATTTTAATTCTGAAGGATTCGTCAGCGTGATGGGTGCCTATCAGGAAAGGTTATTCGCGGATCAATGGACGATGGATCCTGCAAAATGGGACTACGCCAAAGTGAGCTGGCGTCCTGATAGTGTCAACGGTGGCAACCTGGCGAAAAGCTGGGAGTTCTCCGACCCGAGCACAATTGTTGTGCATTTACGGCAGGGAGTCCATTGGCAAAACTTACCGCCGGCTAACGGGCGTGAATTCGTCGCCGATGATGTCGTGTATAACAACAACCGTTTATATGGGCTGGGCGGGATGCCTGGTTCAACAGTGCAGATGACTAATGCCGCTTACAAAAAACTGGTATCCGTCACCGCTACTGATAACTACACTGTCGTTTTTAAGTGGTCGATTCCCAATCCGACATTCATATTGTCGACAATGCAAGCGCCTCTGGGCGCCGCGGTGGATATTATGTCTCCCGATGCAATCAAGGCATATGGGCCTGTGATCACTGATTGGCATCATGTTATCGGTACCGGCCCGTTCATGTTGACGGACTTTACTTCCGGAAGCTCGGCAACCTTCGCTAAGAATCCGAATTATTGGGGGTATGATGAACGCTACCCGAAGAATCAACTACCCTACGTGGACGAACTCAAGGTTCTTATAATACCGGACGATGCGACAGCGATGTCCGCATTGCGTACCGGCAAGCTTGATGTTATGCCTAACCTGTCTAATGATACCGCACAAACTTTGCTGAAATCCAACCCCGAACTAATGAGTCTAGCGCTGCCGGCGTCTTACTCCAATAGCGTAGATCCCAGAGGTAACACTGCCCCCTTTAACGACATCCGTGTACGCCAGGCAATGCAGATGGCAATCGACCTGCCGACCATTGCAAAAACTTATTATAACGGCACTTGCTCTTCGGACCCTTCCACCATGACTTCCAATAACATGGGCATGGGTTGGGGTTATCCTTATAGTCAGTGGCCGCAAGCATTGAAGGATGAGTATGCATTCAATCCCACGAAGGCCAAACAGCTTTTAGCTGATGCCGGATATCCTACCGGATTTAAAACCAATATTGTTGCGGATATTTCCGGGGATATGAACCTGTTGCAGATCGTCAAGTCCAATTTTATGGATGTCGGAATCGATATGGAGATTCGAACGATGCCCACTGTCGACTGGACCGCATTCGTCATTACCAATCACAAACAAGACCAGTTGACACAGAGATCCAGCGGGTTCCTCGGCATGACATTCGATGTTGACCGGCAGATGCAACGATTTGTGACCGGCGCGAACTGGGCCGTCATAAGTGACCCGACCTGCGATAGTTTATATGCGCAAACTCTGTCTGCCACCAGTGTAGATGTATATCAAAAAGCGTTCAATGATATGAACAAGTATATTGCGGAACAACATTTCATGATTTCACTTCTAACTCCGACTACCTACAACCTATATCAGCCGTGGTTCAAAGGTTTCTCCGGTCAAGACGACTCCGTCTTCGGGAACTCCGGCCCCCGGTTGCTGGGCTTCTACAACGCGCGTTTCTGGGTGGACGGGACCCTCAAAAAATCTATGGGTCACTAAGCTATATTTATTAATTAATTAGTGCCTTCCGGTTCCGAGTTTAGCTCAAGCCGGAGGGCACGGCTGTTTTTTAATACTTCCTATACATATTCAATCCGTACGTGGTTTTCTATTTTACCGCAAATGGATTACAATGATTTATTATTATCAAGCCAATGCGAATTATCGCGAAGATTAGCGTCTGGATTGTCAAGGTTTTAACCAACACAGTCTAAATGAATAGGGATGATTATGAAAAAGAAAATTACCCAAAATAATGCGCCTGCGGCCGGCGGTAACTGGTGGGATAAGCTTGGCAAACCGCAATATGGTGGTGAGATTGTTATTCGCGCCAGCAGAAATATCGTCAATTTTGACCCATATTTCAACGAAATGTTAACCACTATTCAGACCGCCTGGATGGAAAGATTGCATGCCGATGACTGGACAATGGACCCGGCGATTTTTGACTACAAACCGCTGTGGCACCCGCCGCAATACTTAAAGGGTCAGTTGGCCGAAAGCTGGGAACTGACCGACTCCAGCACTTTTGTCGCCCATTTGCGCAAAGGCATTCACTGGCAGGATATCCCACCCGCCAATAGCAGGGAAGTTATTGCCGAAGATGTGGTATTTCATTTTAGCCGTTTATATGGGCTGGGCGGTGGTTTTACTCAACCCAGCCCTTTCCATAAATCTACTTTTGCGTTTCAGGAATTGGCATCGGTTACTGCCGCGGATAGATATACCGTTGTCTTTAAATGGAAAATCCCGAGCCCCGAGTTAATCACCGAAGCAATGCTGGATGTTAAGCTTTCATTGTGTCTGGAAAACCCGGACGCGGTACGTAAATGGGGAGATGTCAGTGATTGGCATCATGCCATCGGGACCGGACCGTTTATATTAAAAGATTTTGTCTCTGAAAGCCATGCTGTTCTGGTGAAAAATCATAATTATTGGGGACATGACGAACGTCACCCGCAAAACCAGCTGCCCTATATCGACACGATCAAATATCGTTATGTACCGGACAACGCGGCAGCTCTGGCGGAAATGTGTGCAGGAAAGATCGATATCATCGACGTAGTATCACCAGTGCAGGCTCTGGCAATTAAAAAGTCAAACCCCGAGATTTTGCAGATACCCACGCCCCTCCCGCCGACGATCACCCTCGATCCCCGGCTTGATGTTGCACCTTTTAACGATATCCGTGTACGCAAGGCGATGCAGATGGCGATAGATCTCCCCTCGGTTGCCAGGGATTACTACCGGGGGACGGTAGAGCCCTATCCCGATACAATTACGTCCAGGTACATGAAGAAATTCGGATTCGGCTTCCCGTACGAGGAGTGGCCGCAAGATCTGAAGCAGGAATATGAATATAATCCCCCTGACGCCAGAAAGTTACTGGCCGATGCCGGCTATCCAAAGGGATTTAAAACCAATTTAGTTGCAGATGCTGCCGGGGACATGGCTTTGATGGAGATGGTGAAAGTTTATTTTGCTGCAGTGGGTATAGATATGGAGATTCGTCCGATGGAGACCGCAGCCTGGCAGACTTTTGTCCAGATAAATCACCGGCACGACCAATTAGCGCACCGTCCGGCAGGACCGTTGGGGAAAACATCCGCGCCGTTAATGGACCTCAACCGTTTTCAAACGGGCGCATTTGTCAATTACCAGATGATCAGCGACCCTGTTTTTGACGCGCTCTATGCGAAAGCAATGGCCGCGGCCAATATTGACGAGATAAAACAGATATTCAGAGACGCGAACGAATATGTCGCCAGACAGCATTTCGCGGTATCGCTGCTGCAACCGATGTCATATTCTCTTTGTCAACCGTGGGTGAAGGGCTTCAATGCTCAATTCGGTTCATCCTGGGGAGCAGCCGGAGGTCCCGGCATGTTGAGTTTCTACCTGGGACGGTTCTGGATTGATCAGGAATTAAAAAAGAATTTGGGACATTAGGACTTTATTCTCAACGGTTTATCGATAAATTGCGGTTAGCCCTCACTTACGTTAATTCAATGATCGTATTTGAGGGCTAATTCATTCAAATACATATCCGGTTTGGCGGGCTGGAATAATGGAACTTTTTACTACCGGAAAAATGCGAAATCTCTGAAAATTTTGATTGAAAAATCGTGAACAAAAAGAGATACTAAGATTAATTAATAGATAAGAGGAGAGCGATTAAATGAAAAAGACGACGATGCTGCGTAAATTGTTGCAAAAACCCGGAGTGCTGGTGGTGCCGACCGCCTATGATTGTCTATCCGCCAGAATAATCGAGACTGTGGGTTTAAAGGCAATTTTTATGCCGCCGAGTATGGCCAGTGATGCACAAATGGGTTTGATGAATATCGGCCTTGCTACTGCTAGCGAGATAATCAACTGCGCGAAATATATGGCAGCTTCCGTTAATATCCCGCTGATCGTGGGCGCGGATGACGGCTATGGTGGAGCCTTAGCATCTTACCGCACGACACAAGAGTTGATCAAGATCGGCGCTGCTGGAATATACATCAGCGACCGTGCGCACAACATACTAGCCAGAACTCCACATAACCTCGTGCCGGTGCTTTCGCGTAAAGAGTATTTAGGCAAGATGGGAGCGGTACTGGAGGCACGGGACCAGATGGATAAGGATTGCGTTATCGTCGCCCGAATCGACGCCGCAGCCACCATGGGATACGACGAGGTGGTCGCCAGGTCTAAAGCTTGCGTCGAATTGGGTGTGGATGTGATCCTTCCGCACGCTCCTCCAGCGGAATCTAAATACAAGCGTCAGGATAAAGAAAGCCTGCGCAAGTTTTATAAAGACATCGGCGCGCCGGAAGTCGTGATCTGGGGTATGGGGCCGGCCGAGTTTTCCGCCCAGGATTGTGAGGATGTCGGGGCAAAAATATGGGTACCTAACTTTGCACCGACTGTTGCGGTGAAAAAAGCGCTGTTTGATGTATACCAGGAAATCCATGATACGGGTAATTATCTCCCTGACAGGGGAATCCAGCATCGGGATTATTCCAGTATGTTGGGAGGGAAAGAATTCTGGAGTGCGCTGGAGAACAAATACGTGCCGGAATAAGTTTGTCCAATTAATGCCGCCATCCGCTTTGTGGATAAATAAAAAGTAAAACTGTTAAATAGCCTGTTCTTTTCCAAAAGAACAGGCTATTTCTCTATCTAATCCTTCGGTTTTACGTACGCTTTACTATTATTGGCAGTTCTGTTTCTTCATTTTGGGTAATAGTATACATATAATTACTAATTATTAATATATTTTATACAATTATTGATATATTTAATTTATATATTGACAATAGAAAATATATTGTCTATAATAAAAAACATCAGGAGGGGAATATGCAAAAATTATTTAATCGATGTCCTGCATGCGGCGGGCAGCTTATCATCACTGAATGCAAGTGTCCTGAATGTCAACTGCAAATGCGCGGGGAATTCCAACCGGGGAAATTGTCCGCGCTTTCTGATGAAGCGCTAACCTTTATTAAGGTTTTTCTTTCCGCGCGTGGGAATCTTACTGAAGTCGAACGCATACTTGGTATTTCTTACCCCACCATTCGCAACAAATTAGACGAAATAAACAGCGTGCTGAACCGGACTGACGCTGCGGATGAACTCCGTCAAAAAACTTTAGATAGCATACCTGCAGTAAAACCCGTACCGGCTGAAGAAACCAGAAAAGACATTTTACAACAGGTAGCAGACGGACGGCTATCACCCGCAGAAGCAGTTAAAAAGTTACAGGAAATACAGGGGAACTGATAATGGCAAGGGTAGAACAAACCTGGTCGGCAAGTGATTTTGACGCCATCGGCATCAGGGCGCATCAGGGCAAATTTGTCATTCAGGGAATCGATGGCGACAAAGTTAAACTGGAAGGGAACATTGCAGCTAGATACACCAGAAATCTAATACTCGGGCCGGTGGGACGCTGGCTGCAGATTTACTCATCGTGGCAGTACGGCGAATCGCAATTTACACTGCAACTACCGAAATCCAAGATCTGGACAATAGATATTTTTTCAGGGAAAGCGCAATTTAAGGCCGAGAACATACAAGCCCATTTGCATGCGTGGTTCGGCAAGGGTGAAGTTCAGATCGAGAATTGCCGCGGGGTATTTACCGTAACATCCGGTAATGCGGATGTGCGTGTCAAGCACTTTGTGGAAATAGCAACGCCAGAAGTCCCGCCGCTGATCAAAGAAGAGAAACATGTTAAATTCGATGAACCGGAGAGCTGGGGAGATTGGGGTGCCGAGATGGGAGAACGTTGGGGACAATGGGGTGAGGAGTTCGGAAATCAATTTGGCGAAGAATTCGGGGAAAAATTCTTAAGGCAGTTTTTCGGGCACAGCCCAGTACCAAATCCCGGTCTCGCGGTGCAGACAGGAAAAGGGGATATAGAACTGGAAGATTTTGACGTCAAAACATGTTCGATCAGCACCGCCAGGGGTGATGCCAGGCTAAAACAGGGTCGCGTGGGCAATTTTTATGCGAAAATAATCAGCGGCGATATTAATTGCGAATCGCTGTTACCGGCGGGAGATTGGAATATCCGGGCAAATCGCGGTGATGTCCATCTTTCACTGTCTGCAGATACCCGGACGCGTCTGGATGTGACCACACGGCATGGTGAAATCACATCTAAAACACCCTTAGTGCGCGTAACGCGCCAGGGGCCGGAATCATGGCACGGCGGCAGGATGGTCGGCAGCATCGGCGCGAACACTGACGGCAAATTGCCGGAGATCAAAGTTTCTACTTTAAACGGAGACATTGAAATCAAAACAGAATCGGGCGCAAGTAAATATTACGAAAAAACAGAAAACGAAAACAGTCCAGCCGTAACGGTCATTCCACAAAGCGTTAGTGTTTACGATACCCCGCTGGCGGTCTTAACAGCTTTAAGCGACGGGAAAATCAGCGTCGATGAAGCGGAACGGTTACTAAGAGGTTTTAAACCTTAAGATTATATGGAAGTATTGGAGCACGAATCATGAATATCGTTGAAGCGAAAAAGCTGACAAAGGTTTACAACGGAAAAATCAGGGCGGTTGATGAACTGGACCTGGAGATAAAAGAAGGACAGATTTTCGGTTTTCTGGGACCGAATGGGGCAGGTAAGACGACCACGCTGCGTATGCTGGCAACGCTCATTCCGATCGATAGCGGTGAAGCTACCGTTGCCGGTCAGGATGTACGGCGGCATCCCGCAAATGTGCGCCGTCATATCGGGTATGTCGGTCAATTCGGCGGGGCAGACGGTTTGGCGACCGGCCGCGAAGATCTAATGTTACAGGGACAGTTGAACGGCATGAATTCCCAGGATGTCAAGAAACGCATCGAAGAACTGATCGATGTGCTGGACCTGCGGGATTTCGCAGACCGTAAATGCAGCACTTATTCCGGCGGGCAGCGACGCCGTTTGGAAGTAGCATTGGGAATCATGCATCGTCCGGAAGTTCTGTTCCTTGATGAGCCGACCACCGGCCTGGACCCGCAGAATAGCGCCAATTTGTGGGTGCAAATCCGTAAGTTACGCGATACGGGCACCACAATTTTCTTGACCACGCATTACCTTGAAGAAGCGGATGCGCTTTCTGACGAACTGGCGATCATGGACCACGGCAAGGTCGTGGCGCAAGGCACTTCACGCGAATTAAAGCAGCAAATCGCTGGAGATAGTGTACTGTTTAGTTTCAAAAATGACAAGGTAAACATCATTAAAACCATGCAACTGTTTAAAAAGCAGCCGTACATCAGGGAAGCTGCGATCGAAGGCGAACACGTACGGTTGTATGTTAAAGACGGGGCAGAAGCGCTACCGGAACTTCTCCGACTGCTGGATAAAGAAAACATCGCGGTGAAAACGATGGCTTTGTCCGAGCCGACACTGGACGATGTATTTTTGCGGAAAACCGGCCGTTCCCTCAGAGACACGGTCGCGAACGGCAAAGGAAATGGAGAATCCAAATGAAAGTATTACGAGACTTCATATTACTATTTAAGCGCGAATTTATTCACGCTTTACGTATGCCAACCTGGTTAGCGGTCGGTATTTCGACGCCTTTGCTCTATCTTGCTTTATATACACCGCTGCTCCAAAAACTGGCTGGTGGACCGGGATTCCCCAGCAGTAACGTCCTCGATGTTTTTTTGCCAGGTATGTTAGGTTATTTGGCTTTTATGAGCGGTAGCACGGAAGGTTACGGAACGATATTTACCTTGAAAGACGGCCAAATTGAACGATTAAGAGTCACTCCAGCCAGCCGCTACGCCCTGCTGCTCAGTCCGATTCTCTCTGATGTCGCCTGGATGTGGATCTTCATATCGATTTTGGTGGCCGTAGCGATACCGTTTGGTTTTCATGCTCATATCACCGGTTTATTGGTCTCTTTAGTATTACTAGCTTTGCTTGTAGTTGTTACCGGTGCTTTTTCAGTTACGGTTGCTCTTCTCACCAAAGAAATAGCCACTTTTGCATCTATTGTCAGCGGTATCAGTCTGCCGGTGTTGTTGCTTTCAGGGGTGTTATTACCTTTAAGTATGGCGCCGACATGGATGCGGATCATTGCCCATTTCAACCCACTTTACTATGTTGTAAATGCTGATAGAATACTCTCCGCCGGAACTATTTGGAATTCTACTGTGGGATTGGCATTTCTGGTCACAGGGGGATTAGTGTTAGCAACTTTATTATGGGCAACACGGGTGTATAAGAAAGCGGTGGCATAAACACGTAAAGAATAATGGTAAATATTGAGGTATAAAAATAATGGTCGCAGAATATGGAACGCGAGACATAGTATTAAATATTAATAATCTGTATAAATCATACATCAAAGGCAAATTGGTCAATGACAATATCTCATTGGCTTTAGGGATGGGAGAAATATTCGGGCTGCTGGGGCCGAACGGCGCCGGTAAAACTACATTGGTCAGCCAGATAATCGGCCTGGCTAAACCCGACTCCGGTAGTATCACCATAGATGGCGTGGATATTATCGCTAAACCAGGGTATGCCCGTCAGGCCTGCTCTTTTCAAGCGCAAACGCAGGTGCCGATCAATGGACTGACCGCCGTACAGGCTATAGAATTGGTGGGCAGGGTACGCGGCGGTGACACAAAAACGGTACGAACAAGAGCGAAAGAACTACTGCATAATCTTGAAATGGAAGAGTGGACGACAAAACCGGCAGAGACTTTTTCAGGGGGGATGCGGCGTCTGGTGGCTTTCTGTATGGCTGCTGTTATGCCGGGTCGTATTGTGATACTTGATGAACCTACGAATGATATCGATCCGTTACGCCGCCGCCTGCTCTGGCAGGAGGTTAGAACGCTGGTCGCTATGGATTCAACTGTGCTGCTTGTGACGCATAATGTATTGGAGGCTGAGCGGGCGGTTGACCGGCTGGCAATCATCGATAAAGGGAAGGTTGTCAGCATGGGCACACCTGCTTCACTTAAAGGTAACGGCGGCCTGAACATGCGTATCGAACTCACAATCGAACCAAGAGCAAATACGCCTACCGTCCCCGACTATGTCCTGAATACCACAGTCACCGGGCGGCGGCTCATCGGCAGGTTACGCGAATCTGATATCACTCCGGCCGTTCACTGGGCACGCAATTTGAAAGAAAAAGATGTTATCGAAGAATATTCCGTCGGGCCAGCATCTTTGGAAGATGTTTATCTTAATGTGGTAGGGCAGGGCAATACTCTGGTAAGCACCGAAAAGGAGGCCGACCGTGAACGGATTGGCGCGTAAATATCAGTTGATGCTAAAATGGCAGGCGCTCAGCAGTAAAACAATTTTACCGCTCGCGCTGGTAGTGGAACTGGTGGTGGCTTTTGGTTTTGTCATCGGTTTGGGATTTTTATATCCTTCCATTACCCCCAACATCGCTAAATTTCTCACAACCGGCGCCCCGACGATCAGCCTGTTAATGGTCGGGCTAGTGATGGTGCCGCAACTAGTATCTATTTCTAAAACCGAAGGGACTTTCGATTATATCTGGTCGCTGCCGGTGCCGCGCATGGTTTACGTGGCCGCTGACGCCACGATGTATACATTGATTGCCATCCCAGGCGTGATACTGTCTTTGGTTTTAGGCGCGGCATATTACCATTTTGGCCTGCATGTCAGCCTGCTGGTAATTCCGGCAATGTTATTAATCGTGTTAGCCGGGATATTTCTGGGTTACGCCTTGGCTCACAGCATTAAGAAAGCCCAGATTACGCAATTAATTACCTAGGTGCTGGTCTTTTTCATCATGATCTTTTCCCCTGTCATGTTCCCCGCATCTCAACTTCCCCAGTGGCTGGCAGAACTGCATAAGTTTTTACCGATTCAGTATATGGCCGATCTGTCACGCGGGACTTTGACCGACCTGCATGTTAACCTGGGTCTGGCTTTTGCGGTAGTAGGAGGCTGGTGTCTGCTGGGACTGGTAGTTACTTCGATTCTGGTGCAAAAAAGACGATAGATGAATAAAGAATATGACCTATGGCAAGGATAATCCCGGCTATTTGACTGAATGAGCTGCGCCAATCCGGTGGTAGATTTTTCAATAATGAGGAATGGAGTTGACAAACACGCCAGCATAGATAAAAAAGGTAAACAACTGGAGCAACCGATATGGAAAAAATACAAATTGCCGAACAAAATCAAAAGAAATGGGATTCAAGAGCTAAAACCTATGATGCTAAACGTTTCGACTATTTCCGTTTTATGCAAAAGAGACTTATTTCACTGTTAGATTTACGGGAAGGCACCCATCTGCTGGACCTCGGATGCGGCACCGGCTGGGCTGTCCGATACGCAGCTGCAAAAGCGAATCAACAGGGCGAATTCGACGGGGTTGATATTTCAGCAAAAATGATTGAGATTGCCAGAGCAAATTCAACCGGCTGCAGGAATGTTCATTTCTTCCAAACCGGAGCAGAAAGGCTCCCGTTTAACAATAATTATTTTGATTGCGTCATTTGTTCAAACTCATTCCACCATTATTTTAGTCCCGCGAAAGTGCTCAAAGAAGTGAAGCGGGTGCTCAAACCAAACGGGAAAATTTATATTCTGGATTTAACTTGCGACCGACGGCTGCCCAAAATGCTCAACCGCCGTTGCCAGCGGCGGGAACCGGCGCATGTTAGCTTTTACTCCACCGATGAATACCGTTCGCTTTTTTCCAGTGAAGGCCTGAATTATGTGGGGGGCAAGATTATTGCCGGAAGGCTAATCGGTTTTCCGATGAAAGTACATATAGGCCTAAAAAACGGGAAATAAATAAACGCCCGAAGCTAAATATTGACAAAAAAGGTAAACGCCATGTCCAAGAAAATAAATAGAAAGCCATCGGCTAAGTCCAGCGGCAGCTTGAAACAAAATCAAATAAATATCCTGAATCTGGTTTTCGGATTAGATACCTTTATATTGCAGATAATGATAGATAAAGGAATAAAAATATGACGAAGACGATCAGTATCATAGGCGCGGGGATTGCGGGGCTAGCCGCCGGCTGTTACGGGCAAATGAACGGGTACGAAACTCAGATATTTGAGTTGCACGACCAGCCCGGCGGAGTGTGTACAGCCTGGAAACGCAAGGATTATACCATCGATGCTTGTCTGCACTGGCTGGTCGGTTCCAATCCGAAATCCAATTTTTATCCGCTTTGGGAAGAGCTCGGGGCGGTGCAAAACCGGCAGTTTGTTAATTTCGAGGAGTTCCGGCGTTTGGAAGACAAGGACGGCAAGGCCTTTATTATTTACGCCGACCTGGACAAGCTGGAGAAGCATATGCTGGAATTAGCGCCGGAAGACAAAGTGATGATAAAAAGTTTCATCGGCGGGGCGCGTAATCTGACCAAATTCAAACTACCGGTAGACAAGGCTCCGGAACTTTATACTCCATTCGATGCCGCAAAAATGTTGATCGGCATGATTCCCTATTTGGGAACATTTATGAAATGGCGCAAAGTATCGACTGCGGAGCTGGCAGGATGGTTTAAAAATCCGTTTTTAAGCACAGCCTTTCGCGGCGCTTTTGCCGGCGATATGGATGATTTTTCTGCGTTTGCCATGCAGATGTCCCTTGCCTGGCAGCATAACCAAGAAGCCGGTTATCCGCTAGGGGGTTCGTTACCGTTTGCCAAAGCGATCGAAAAACGTTACCTGCAGCTCGGCGGTAAAATAAATTATAAGAGCCCGGTCAACAAAATATCCGTTGAGAATGGAAAGGCAGTCGGAATCAGACTGGTAGATGGAACAGAGCATCACAGTGATGTTGTCATCTCGGCGGCAGACGGCCACGCAACGATTTATGATATGCTGGACCGCAAATTCATTAATGACAAAATACGCGGGTATTATGATAAATTGCCGCTGTTTCCGCCGCTCGTCTATGTCGGTCTGGGCGTCAACCGGGATTTTTCCGGTGTACCGCACGAAATCTCATACCTTCTGGATAAACCGATAACGATCGGCAATAAACCGCATCAAAGTATCGGTCTCACGGTTTATAATTATGATAAAACGCTGGCCAAGCCAGGTAAAACTGTTTTGGTGGCCATGTTTAATTCCGATTATGATTACTGGAAAAAGCTGAAAACTGAAAATCCAAAACAATATGATGAGGAAAAAGTTAAAATCGCCGACCAATTAATCGCTTTCCTTGATACAAAATTCCCAGGGCTGGCGAAACAGGTTGATATGCGTGATGTTTCTACCCCGGTGACCTGGGAACAATACACGGGTAACTGGCGCGGCTCATACGAAGGTTGGCTGATTACGGTCAAGACATTTATGATGCGGATGAGCAAGCAATTACCGGGGCTTGGTAATTTCTACATGACCGGGCAATGGGTTGAACCGGGAGGGGGTGTTCCCGCAGCCGCCATGTCCGCCCGCAATGTAATACAGATCATATGCAAACAGGATAAAAAGAAATTCTCCACGTCCAAACCCTGAAATCGTGTGAAGATGAGGTTGAAATAATACTCCCTCACCCTCCAGGGGCGAGGGAATTAATAACGAATATCCCAGATTAAACACTAGAAGCGGCTTGCTACCAGCCTTGATGTTCTGTGCGGTTGATAATATCCAGTTGCTGTTCGGCGGTCAGGTCAACGAAATAAACGGTGAAGCTGGCCACCCGCACCATTAAGTCGCGGTACTTCTCCGGTTCCTTCATCGCTTTGCGCAATGCTTCGCTGGTGATGATATTAAACTGGACGTGGTACACGCCCTGTTCCTCAATGGCGCGGAGGAAGGACATCAGATTTTCAATATCATGTTCGGTGGCGACCATCTGCGGACTCAATCTTAAGTTCAACGGTCCGCCGAGGGCAAAACGGTGGGTGGGTAGTTTAGCTGCCGATTTGATCACAGCGGTGGGCCCGTTTTTATCCATGCCCTGTACCGGCGACATTGTGTCTGCCAGGGGATTCGGCGAAATGCGGCCGTTTGGTAAACTGCCGACAATGTGCCCGTAGGCTACCGTATTCGAGCCGGTGGTCATCGAGCCAATGTAGCGGCCGCCCCAGGAAGGTGCCAAATCTTTTTGTGTGTTGATCCAATCGATACTATCCGCCCAGGTATCCATGACAAATGCCGCCCATTCGTCGGCATAATCATTATCGTTGCCGTATTTAGGCACGCCGTTAATACAAAGTTGGCGCAGATTTTCGTAACCTTTCCAGTCGGCCTTGATCGCTTTGAGCAGCTCGTCCCAGGTCGTTTTCTTGTCACGGTAGATCAAACGGTCGATCACTCCGAAAGAATCGGCAGTATCTGCCAAACCGGCCAGGAAGAAGCCGTAATTAGTGAACCAGGCACCACCATGCGTAATATCGATACCTTTTTGCAGCGGGCCTTCCGTAAGAGACGAACTGAAAGGCGCCGGGTACCAATGGGACTGCGTTTCTTTTAATTCTTTCGCGCCTTTGGCCAGATAAGTCATCCAGTAAAAGACCTGCGTTCGGAATGCATGGCGCACCGCTTCAATTGAATCAAAGGTGTGCGGGTCGCCGGTCAACGGTCCGATTTGTTTGCCACAAATGGCGCATTTACCATTGTTCACCACCAGTTCCATGATCTTGGCGACAACGTTAACTCCCTCGAATATTGCGCCCATTGTAATACCGCCAAGATTTGTCTCGGTACAACCCAGCAAGGCATATTCCCGCCAGTCTTCAATTTTCAATTCCGGATAACTTTTGGACAACAGCTGCAAGCCTTTGCGGTCGTAGATAAACTTCGGTTTACCGCGTCCCAGGCGAACGAGCTCGGCGGCTTTATGGAGATATTTATCCGGGGTGCCTTCCCAAACTCTGAAGGCCGTCTCCGGCAGCAGTACGCCTAATTGCTCTTCCGCTTCCAGACATAACATAGTAACATCGTTACATGCATCTTTGCCTTCACGGGTCTGTCCGCCCATCGTGAGGACATTGCCCAGCCCCATCCCGGTGAGGACCTTGACCAAACCGTAACTGCGCAAAACACTGCCGTTGGTTTTGATCCAGAGACATTCCAGCAGTTCCAGCGCTTCGTCCTGGGTCATCGATTTATTATCAATTACCGATTTTTTATAAAAGGGGTACATGTATTGGTCGAAACGGCCGAAACAATGCACCAGAGCGGACAATTCGCATGAAATAATAACGTGTGTCAGCCAGACGGACTGGACAGCTTCCCACCAGTTACGGGCCGGATTTTCCGGTACCTGTGTACAGACCTCTGCTATGCGTTCCAGTTCTTTTTTACGCTGCGGGTTGGTTTCCTTGGTGGCCATTAACCGCGCCAGGTCGGCATGCCGTTTAGCATAAGCGATCGCTGCGTCGATAGAAATCAGGACGGCCTTGTAGAAGTCCTTCTTCTCTTTCAGACTATAGTGGTCGTACGGTTGGTCAAGTTGTGCCATCTGCCATGCGACCTCTTCCCTGATGCCTTTTAGACCCTTGTGCAGCACTTTCTCGTAATTGGCCATCTGGTGACCGGCGTCCCTGGCCATTGACCTATCCGCAATATCCGGGATGTGCGGACAGGATGATGTACTGGGATAAGCTTTTTCTTTTACATCTGCGCCGATTCTCGCCAGATTGTAATCGAATAGTGTTTTGCCTTTGAAATATGGGATTAGCACTTCCCGCAGTTCTTTTCTCTCCGAGGGGTGAATAATATGTTTATCAAAAGGCCGGAGCTGCGGGTCTTTGACCGGGTCATCCAGTTCTTTTTCCATCCAGGATGACATGGTGCCATCAAATATGGAACCGCGGACCTTGCTGTTAAGACTGCCCACGATCAGTTCATCGTCCCGTATGAAAACGGACTTTTCTTTGAGATAAGCCTCAAGGAAGAGCGCGCGTTGAATGATACGGGGTTCATTTTTATATTGTTCGTAAATCCGCATCTCAGTACGCGCCCGTTCCAGGCAAATTTCCGGTGTACGGATAGCATCCTCGCGTAAGTGGGTGATGCGCGCGGAACAGGACGGCACGAATAGCTCTTGCCAACTGCCGATCATTTTAGTATCTTTGTCTTCGAATACGATTGCCATATTTTTCCCCGGCTCAATTTATTTGAATTGAAGAGTAATTATTTCTTTCTCTATTAATAGTATACCGCAATAGGGGAAGTTCATCACCATTACAATCTTAAAACAACCGGCGCATGGACTGATTAGTCCATGCGCCGGAAGAAGCGCGTAAATATTATCGATTTAGATAAAACGCTATATTAAATTAACGTCCCAGTGACTTCTTAACATTCTGGTCAATCCAGAAACGCGCCGGCCAGAAGAACAGGAATTGGGGACCGGCTGAACCTGTCACCGCGCTGTACTGGGCATTATAACCTTTTAACCACGGTTGATTGAAACTGTACACCATCGGTTGCAGTAATGATACAACGAAATGCTGCTGTGCAACATACTTGTTACAATCTGTTAATACCTGCTTTAAGTCGGCAGTACTGGTGACTCCCAGCGCTTTGGTGTAAAAAGCGTCATAAACAGGATCTGCTACCACTGCCAGGTTAGATCCGGCTCCGGTAGCCATGCGGGTAAACTGGCGCAACGGATAATACACCAGACCAAGGGAACCTGCAAGTCGGTTGGCAAGAGCATCATTTTTATGACCGCTGACGACAAAAGCGGAGAAGGAAGCGTCGTCCATTGTCCGGATTTCCATGTCGATGCCGACGGCCGAATAGTAAGATTTAACAATCTGGATTAAGTCCATGTCTCCTGCCAGGCTGGCGACAATATCAGTTTTAAAACCAGTCGGATACCCGGCATCGGACAGAAGTTTTTTGGCAAGAGTAGGATTGTAGGCATACTGGTCTTTTAAATCCTGCGGCCATTGACTGTACGGGAACCCCCAACCCTTCATGTAATTCGAAGTTAAAGGCATAGGCCATGGGTCAGCGTTGCCCCCGTAGTAACTCGTGGAGATAGTAGGTAAGTCGAGGGCTACCTGCAATGCTTCACGTACCCTGATGTCATTAAAAGGCGCCTTGTCGTTTCTAGGGTCTAACGTGGTGCCGTACTGGTTCGGATAAGATATTTGTACTATTTCGGGGTTTGTTTTCTTCAAAGATTGACCCTGGCTGAGTGACATCTGGTCCATAATATCGATTTTACCGGTGCGCAAGGCGGCCAAAGCCGTAGCATCATCGGGTATGATCAACATTCGGAGTGTATCGGCATATGGCAACTGATTTTTCGGGAAGTGCTCGTCGGTGCCCCAATAAGTTGAATTCCTGGCCATCGTAGCCGAACTGCCGGCAACGAAATCAGTTAAAACCCACGGTCCGGTACCGATAGCATGGTGCCAATCGTTGAGGTCTCCCCACTGTTTTACCGCGTCCGGACTTTCAACACAATTGGAAGCGTCAGGAGCTTGTAAGTTTTCCGTGGCGAATTCAGGGTTGTTAGTACTCCATTTCATAGTGACAGTATATTTATCGTCCGCGGTAACGGAGAGCAGAGACCGCCAGACAGCTACAGATGCCCACATCGGGGCAGGTTTGGTATAGCCGTCGCCAAGTCCTAACATCCGGTTGAAATGATAGGAAACATCGGAAGCGACAAATTCGCGGCCGTTTGCCGGCGGAATATTCTGCCAGTGGATGCCCTGCCGCAAATGAAGAACAAGTGTGCCCAGAGTCGGGAACTCCCAGGTTTGTACTAATTGACCTTTTGCCTGCTCATTAGGCCAGAAGCTGAAATTGTAGGACTGTACGGCCGGGTCTATTGTATAATCCGGCGCGAATAACTGTTCCATCCAGCCTGTATAGATTTGGATGGCTACTTCGCCCGCGTATGGATCCCAGCCATTCAGGTCTCTGTTGATTCTGAAGGTCATTGTGCCGCCGTATTGAGGGGTGCCGAGCTTGTCCCACCAGTTACCTGAAGCATTGGTTGATGTGCTGGTAGGTTTGGTTGTTGCAGCGGTGGCAGATGTTGTCACTGCACCAGTGGACGTAGTTGCGGGTTTGGAAGTAGTAGTGGTAGAAATCGTTGTTGAAGTTGCCGTGCCGCAAGAGGCAAGGAGCATCGCAACCACTAGGGCAATGCTTAGGGTTAACCATAAAATCTTCCTTTTCAAACTTTCCTCCATATAATTAAGTCGCATGGAATTCGATAGCGAATAAAACTATTTGATGAAGTGTATCATATTTGGTGTATTTAGTCAAATATTCAGCGGCCGGGGTTCTCATGCAACGGAGTGTTTCTCCCAATCCAGAGGTGATAAACTATGAGAAATAGTTTAGTCACTTCGTTGAGAGGGAAAATAAAGATGTTTATTACAGGCATCGTAATAACAATTCTTGGTTTTTTATCGGCTGTTTATTCTAGCTTGGCTTCATTCTCGCCATTGAGACACGTTTTACTATTTCGATGGTTTTTTATATCCAGATTCTATAGAAATGCTTTGAAGGGTGTATCCATATTAGAGAAAATGAACCAAACTCCAAGCAAAGATGCAATTATAGGGACATTAGAATTTACGGGGGTTCTCATTGAGTCTGATAACGGGTTTAATGAACTCAAAATAGTATTAAAACAAGAAAAAATAATCGAAACATCTATAGATAAGATTGAACTAATTAAAGCAAGTACGCCATCTTGGGATAATGAAAACAATCAGCCATTGGAAAAAACAAAACTGAATCTCGTATTTTCTCAGAATGGTAATAGTGTAAAAACGTGGGCGATTGAATCTGTTCAATCGATAAATGACATTGTAGAAAAGAGTATTCAATTTAGGTTTGCAATACTTAATATATTCCTAGCTTTTATAGTTTGTGCAATGGGCGTAGTTTTGATTATTTTGAGCAGGTAAATAATAATGACACAGCCTAGAAAATTAATTACAGCCGAAGATATAAAAGAGCTATTTGAGAATAAACCGATAGCTCGGCTTGAAGAACATCATTTTACTGAGCCTGAGCCGATTCTGTGTAAATGGTGTGGTTCCAATGAGATTAAAAAGTACGGCATATCAGGCGGTACTCAGGAATATTATTGCCTCAAATGCAATCGAAAGTTTATCAACAATGATAATCCATTCGGCAAACGCTCAACATTTGAGCAAATAGGCACTAGCATAAGCTCATATTACGATGGTTTATCTTTTGCGGATATTGCCCGCCATCAGAAAGAAAGCGGAAACGAAGTAAACGAGTCTACCGTCTACCGTTGGGTAATAAATTACGCTCAGAAAGCAATCCGCATTTTAGACAAATATCAGCCGAAAGTCGGCAATATCTGGATAGCCGATGAGACTGTTATCAAGTTCAATGGTCAAAATTATTGGCTATGGGATATTATCGACAAAAAGACGCGCTTCTTGATTGCCAGCTATCTTTCAGAGAATCGGGGAACGCTCCAAGCTAAAAAGTTAATGGAGTTAGCATCAAAGAGAACCGGCATTAATCCAAGTGCAGTAATAACAGACAAACTTAGAGCCTATTTGGACGGGATCGAAATAGTGTTCGGTGGCTATACTGAGCATATCCAGAGTTCACCATTTGCCAGTGAGGACGATACCAATGAAATCGAGCGTTTTCAGGGGACGATAAAAGACCGTACAAAGGTTATCAGAGGGTTCAAGACGTTTGAAACAGCCTTGATTATCCTTGACGGGTTCCTAGTACACTATAACTTCTTTCGTCCTCATATTTCACTCAAGGGGAAAACCCCTGCGGAAGTCGCAGGGGTTAATATACCGTTCAAGACATGGACGGAATTTGTGAGGGCAGATAAATGACTACTGAAACAAAAACCAAAAAAGTCAGCGATACGAAAGAAGATGAATTAGAACAAAAGATAATGCATACCGTGGCTAAATCTCTTTTTAGTTTAGCAAGTGAAATTGGCAAACTTAGAGGGGAAATTTCGGATTTAACCGAAAATAAAGCACATCCTCATTAGTTTTTGATTTTATTTTGTCATGCATAACTAACGTAAGAAGGTCATGTATAATGCGTTCATTAAATTTACTTTCGAGAAATGGTAATGCGAATGCCTTGCCCTTATTCTTTATAAAGAAATCGAGTAGTTCGACATTTTCATCTTCAGACATTGAATCAAAGGTTTTATCCGATATTGTCATATCTCAGTCTCCTAATGGTTTACTTTTTCCCCACTCTTCTAATTACCCAAACCAGAACAAGCACGATAACTATGAACAGAAGCACATAAAACAAGACGCCAAAAAGACCCATAATCTTCCTCCTATCATATTGGAGATATTATAACATGAAAAACACGGAGACACTAAAATGCATGAGAACCGCGGTCGGAATTTCATTCTTTTAACGACAATATTTTAATAATATTGAGTAAATAATTAGCGATTGGCAAATATTATCGGGTAAATG
>Ga0182010_10000349_pt1 | contig 26428 bp, 22 predicted proteins | sample 611E1MmetaG_FD_120488 | JGI IMG/M metagenome (GOLD analysis project Ga0182010, IMG submission 120488) | Permafrost microbial communities from Stordalen Mire, Sweden - 611E1M metaG | ecosystem: Environmental > Terrestrial > Soil > Wetlands > Permafrost | place: Sweden: Stordalen | collected... | reverse complement strand
GAATGGAGGAGTGTGATGAAACAACTCTGTATGGCTCTTTGTCTGTTCTCCTGCCTGACAGGCATTCACGCGCAAACAACAACACCTGTCGGACAATTACCCGGCAAGGGATTACGCCAGCACCCCTTCCTGTACGTCGGGGAATGGGATACACGCCATCCCGAGGCCCAATCGATGTTCCTTGTCCGCGATGGAAAGGTTGTTTGGAAGTATTCGATACCCCAGCGGACTGCATCGGGAGGGATTCAGGAGTTTGACGACGTCACCATGCTCCCCAACGGCAATATTGTCTATGCGTGCATGTCGGGCGCAGGAATCATTACCCCCGGGATGAAGACGGTATGGAAGTTCCAGTGTCCTCCGGGCACGGAAACGCATTCGTGCCAGCCCATCGGGAAGGACAGTGTGCTGATGGTACTGAACGGCAATCCTCCCAAGGTCCTGATCATCAATACTGCGACCGGCGCCATACTGAGGGAAATCCCAGTTTCCACCGCCTCGACAAACCCGCATGGGCAGTTTCGTCATGTGCGGATGACCAGGAATGGGACAATCATGGTGGGTCTGTTTGCCGAAAAGAAGGTCGTTGAACTAACAATGGAGGGGAAGGAAATATGGTCGGTGAGTGCGGTTTCTCCATGGTCTGCCGTGCGACTGCATAATGGCAATACGCTCATTTCGGGTGACGGGGCAGGGTACACGCGCGAGGTGAACAGGAAAGGCGAGACTGTCTGGGAGTTCACAAGAGAGGATGCACCGTTTACCATCGGGAATACGCAAACGGCGAACCGGCTCGCCAATGGCAACACCGTTATCTGCAATTGGATTGCAGGAAACCCAAAAACGGAAGAATGGGCCGGCACCGTTCAGGTCTTTGAGGTGACCCCGGAGAAAAAGGTGGTTTGGGCGCTCTCGTCGTGGGAGAATCCGGACCTGGGGCCATGCACATATGTTCAACTGCTCGACGAACCCGTCGACACAGGAACGATTGATCCGCAGAGGTGATTCCACACGTACGGGAGAAAACACCCGATGAGAGCGGTTCTTTTCACTGTCATGTCTTTTCTTGTCTTCATGAATTCTTTTGCCCAGGTGGACGGCGCAAGACCTCCCATGCCGCCATTTGTCTGCGCGGACTATACGCAGGGAAAAGTCTTTATCATTTCACAAACGGGGAAGAAAGAATGGGAGTATCCGGCCGAACGATGCAACGATATCTGGATTCTGCCGAACGGCAATCTCTTGTTTACGACCGGCAACGGGGTGAGGGAAGTGACGCGGAAGAAGGAAGTAGTTTTCTCTTATGAATCCAGGAGCGAAATCTATGCCTGCCAGCGGCTGCCCAACGGCAATACGTTCATCGGCGAGTGCAACTCGGGTTCGTTGTTGGAAGTCTCTCCCGGAGGCAGGATCGTGAAGAAGATACGACTTCTCCCGGATGGGGTGGACGGCGGACATTCCTTCATGCGCAATGCAAGAAAGCTGCACAACGGAAATTATCTCGTTGCGCATTATGGACTGGACAAGGTGTGTGAATACGACTCCACCGGCACTCTGATTCTCGAAACACCCATACAGGGAGGCCCGCATTCCGTGATCCGATTGCCAAACGGCAATACGCTTGTCGCGTGTTCCGACCATAACGGCGAACCCCGGGTTGTCGAAGTCGACACATCCGGCACGATCATCTGGCAATTGTCAAAAAACGAACTGCCGGGGATTGAATTGAAATTCATGGCAGGAATGCAGTGCCTGCAAAACGGCGACCTGGTTCTCACGAACTGGCTGGGGCATAACCAATTCGGCAAGGCGCCGCACGCTTTCGAAATAACCCGCGACAAAAGAGTGGTGTGGGCTTATCGTGACTCTTCGGTGGTGGAAACAATCTCCAGTATCCAGCTCTTCGATGTCAGCGGGAAAGCGCTGACCGGCGAGATACTGCATTGATGGATCGGGCTGCCAACAAAAAAGAGCCTCCCATGTGTAGTGGAAGGCTCTTGTGGAGCTGAGGGGGATCGAACCCCTGACCTCGTGAATGCCATTCACGCGCTCTCCCAGCTGAGCTACAGCCCCGGAACAATTATCAATGGAGAATGGATAATGGAGAACGGATAATGGAGAATCGACAGAGACGATTTGCTCCAGACGACGATAAAATGTACCCAAAACGACGGGGAAAGTCAACGAGATATTGAAACTGCCCGCGATATTCGGTATGTTTCAGTACCTGCTCCAGGATTCGCATAGAGGAGACACCATGAACGACATCGGCAAAGCTTTCAGCGCCCCGTTTCACGACCCCGCATGGATCTCGAAGTTCCTCGTCGCAGGAATCTTCCTTCTCCTCTCGGTGGTCCTCATCGGGATCCCATTTGTCGTGGGGTACCTCGTACAAGTCACGCAACGAGTCATGCGCCGCGAGGAGCATCCCCTGCCCGAGTGGAAGGATCTGGGGACGATTTTCGTTCTCGGATTCAAGTATTGCGTCGTCTACCTCGTGTACATGATTCCCATCGGTCTCCTTATCCTCCCCGCCATCGGACTCGGAATCGCAGCGGGGGCATCGGATATGCCGGAGGTGATCGGGATCATCGCGTCGATCTACATGTTTGCGCTTGTCCTGCTTCTCATACCGTACAGCCTGGTCCTTTCGGCGATGTCACCGATCATCGCGTACCGTTTCGCGATGCACGAACGTATCGGCGACGCCCTGGATGTCGGGGCAATCGTTCGGGATTTCCGCAAGAACTGGCAGAACACGCTCGTGGTCGCCCTGATCGTGGTCGGGATCGAGTCCTTTGCGTCCATCGGGATCATCGTCTTTCTTGTCGGCGTCTTCTTTACCATTTTCTACAGCTACCTCGTCTCGGCGTACCTGCATGGGCTTCTGTACAGAGAGACGATACCACAACAACTGGAGGTTCACCCGTGATGAGGGGATGGCGTGCGGTGGCAATCGGTGGATCGATGCTTCTTGCTTGGAGTTGCAAGGACACAATCACGGGAAACAGCCCTTCGACTGTCGTGTTCCCCGCAAATAACGTGAGTTACAATGCCGAAGTCCAGGTCCTCTTCAACCAGGCGTGTAATTACAGCGGCTGTCATGACGAAGGGACCCATCAAAGTCCCCTGAAGCTCACGTCCTGGGGGGAGACCGTGACCGTCGGAGGCGTGGTAATTCCGGGAAAACCCGACCAGAGCATTCTTGTGTTCTGGATCGAGGGAAGAGTGGGAACGGAACGGATGCCGCCGGGAAGTCAGCCGTTGAACCAAAATCAGATCAACGGCATCCGTACGTGGGTGGCCGAAGGCGGGAAGAACAATTAGAGCGCTGTATCAACCCCGGGTGTTGCGCGCGTCCTTTCCCCATTGAAGTTTTGCCCGCAGCACGTCGAAATACGACCTGTCCGTCCTCTTCACCAACCTGACCGTGTGGTTCGCTTTCCGGATCGTGATTTCCGCGGGAGGAGGCAGGACCGCTTCCTCCTGTCCATCGGCGGAGAGAAGAATCTCATCTTTCTCCGCATGAGCGATGACGCGTACGATGCTCGTATCGGGAACAATCAGGGGACGGCCGCTGAGCGTGTGCGGGGAAATCGGCGTAATGCCCAGAACGCTGCTCGTCGGCGTCACAATAGGTCCGCCGTTTGACAATGCGTATGCAGTGGAGCCGGTCGGCGTGGAAATGATGAGCCCGTCGCAGCGATACGTGACGGCAAACGCTCCGTCGATCTCGGTTTCCAGGTCGATGACCCGCGATGATCGGAACTTGTTCACCACGATGTCGTTCACGGCGAACATCGACCTTCCGGGGAGCTGACCGCATTGGGCCTCCAGCACGAGCCTCTCCTCGACGGCATATTTTCTGTTGAAAATGTTCTTCAGGGCCTTCTCGAGCTCCTCCGGCGCCAACTCTGCAAGAAATCCCAACTTGCCGAGGTTGACGCCAAGGATGGGGATCCCCCGGGTTCCGACGGTGCGTGCGGCGGCCAGGATCGTACCATCACCTCCCAGCGCGATGAGCATCGCAGCCCCGTCAAGGCATTTCTCGCGCGGCGCAATCCTCCCCGGTCCACAAAGCTCAGGGTGATCAGCGACGATGGGAAGCAGCGCATCGTCCAACGCGTATTCCATGCCGGAACCATTCAGGCGCTGCAGGAGAAGGAGCAGGACATCGTTCAACGCCTGCTTTCGCACATTTCCGAAGATGGCGAATTTCATGGCGCGGGTTCCTCGGTCTCGGGTTTCTTCCCAGGTGCCGGCTCCTTCCCCAATTCATCGATATAATTCAGGCGCAGTTCCTGGAGCAGCTGATCGAGCATCTTCTGCTCCTCGGCCTGCAGATTCCCCTTCGTTTTCACACGGAGCATTTCCAGGAGGTCGATCATCCCCTGTGCGGCCTGGAGATCCCGTTCCACGGCATCGCTGAGAGGATTCTTGATCTTTCCCAGGTGTTGCATCGCACCGGCATGCAGCATCAGGACGAGTTGCGTGAACATTACTTCGTGTTTGTCGGACTGTTCCATCTGTCCTCCCCTTTGCTATGGTCCGCTTTCTCCAGTTCCCACAACTTCGCGTACTTCGCAAACACGTACGCAGAGGACGCAGTCGAGAGAATGAAGCCGTGGATGCCGTCAAGAACGCCCAGCCGCAGGATGTACATCTTGAGGAACTGGTACAACGGCCTTACCACGATATCCACCATGCGGAATTTTCTCCCAGCCCTCATCATATCCTGGGCCGCAAGCGTGCTGTACGCGTTGAATTTCTCGAAGTAGTGCTGAAGGCTGGGGTCGGTGAAATGGAGGAGATCGTTCCTCAGTTCCCCCGTCGGCCCGTTCAGGAGCAAACGCTCGTGCACGTTCGATTCGGTGAGTCTACCCAGCTCCCTCCGGAAGAGCCGGACAACGCGCGACGGATACCACCCTGCATGCCTGATCCATTTCCCGCAGAAGTAGGCGCGCCGGGCAACCGAATACCCGGCCACCGAAGGATCATTGGCCCGGACAACGCGCCGGATCTCGTCCGCCAGCTCCGGCGGCACCCGTTCGTCCGCATCCAGCCAGAGCACCCACTCCCCCGTCGCCCGTTGAATCCCGCTGTTCCTCGCCGCCCCGTATCCCTTCCAGGGGAGGGAAATCACAAGGGGGGTAAACCGTTTTGCGATGGCCATGGTCCCATCCGTGCTGCCGGAATCGATCACGATCACCTCATCTGCCCATGCCACCCCGCTGAGACATTCGGCGATATTCTCTTCTTCATTGCGTGTGAGAACGATGACGGAAAGTGCGGCCATGGCTTTTCAGAGTGGGACAACATGTGAGAGGGGCATCCCCCCCTGCGTTTCCTCCTTCGCCTCCCGCAACTGCGTGCTTCGGACCGCAAGCAAGGCGACCACCGCAAGGAGGATGCGGACGAGAAGACCCGCAAGGATATCAAGGAATCCTCCCATAAGGAAAACGAGAGTCAACGAGACCAGCGAACCCGCAAGAATGTTTCGTTCTCCCGGGGTCAGGCATCCCGACCGGAACGCCTTCCACGCCTGCCGGTAGACCGCGGCGATAACGATCGCAAGACAGACCAGAGCCGTCAGGCCGCTGTCCATATACACCTGAACATAGTCATTGTGCCAGCTCCCGATGCCGGGATCGGCGAGCATGTCCCGCAGGGGAAAGATCGCGGGAAAAGTCCTCAGGCCGAACCCAAAGACCGGGTGCTGGCCTGCCAGCATCCACGCGCCCCGCCACAACACGTCCCGGCCGCTCGTATTCGATCCAACCGCCGCAAGCTGCAGAAGCCGATGGGCAATATCCGGCACGGAAACAGCGAGGATCACCATCACCACGACGAACCCAAGGATCAACTTCCTCTCACGCACGATCCCGGCAATGACGATTGCCGCTGCCATACCCACCCAGTGGAGGCGGTCGAAGGTGAAGATGATCCCAGCCGCAATCGCGAGGCACGATGCGATCCAGGCGACCCGTGATTCCAGGAACCCCCGCCTTCCACCGGAAAAAAGAGCCAACGGAAGCACAAGCGACAGGTACAATCCGAGAGTGTAGTAGCCCGACGTCGACGATGAAGCCCTGGCTTCCGCACCGACAAGGTATTTCACCGAACCATACAGCGCGGCGATGACTGCGGCTGCGACGGTGATCTTCCACAGGACGGTGATCTCCTCCTCCATCGCGTCGAACCGGATCGCATGCGTCACAACAAAGAACAGAAGGTAAAAGACGATCTCCTTGTGCAGCGCCGGCAGACTAAGCGCAGGATCGATCGACAAAGGGATCGCCGCACATCTCGCGGCAACAAATGCCAGGAGCGGAATGTCGAGGGGCGTCCGGCGGAACGATTTCCCTTTCGATGCGACAATTCCCCACACCCAGGCCGCCGCGGCGACTGCAAACGCAACCTGCACCAGTGCAATCGAAAAGATCATGGAAGCCGCAAGAACGGCCACCCCGGCCCACACGACCTTCTCGTGCACCGCCTCCCGCCTCCGCCATCCGTTGCGGAGTTGACCGATCACTCCTCGCTTCAGCATCAGAGCGCAAACTGCAGTTCGTACAACTTCTTGTACAACCCGCCGGGCGAGTTCAACAGCTCTTCATGTCCTCCCATTTCCACGATCCGCCCGCCGTCGATGACCACGATTCTGTTCGCCCGCTGGATGGTGGAGAGCCGGTGGGCGATCACGATGGACGTGCGTCCCGCCATCAGGTTTTCAATGGCCTGCTGCACAAGGACCTCCGATTCGGTATCCAGGGCTGAAGTGGCTTCATCCAGGATCAGGATCGGGGGATTCTTCAGGATGGCGCGGGCAAGCGAAAGACGCTGGCGCTCGCCGCCCGAGATCTTCACGCCCCGCTCTCCGATGGTTGAATCATACCCCTGGGGCATCTCCGACACGAACGCATGCGCGTTCGCTGCACGGGCCGCGGCGATGATCTTCTCGATGGGACATCCCTCGAGTCCGTAGGCGATGTTGTTTCGGACGGTGTCATTGAAGAGGATCGTTTCCTGCGTCACGATCCCGATCAGCTCCCGGAGCGACTTGACCGGGACCTGCCGCAGGTCGACGCCGTCGATAAGGATGCGCCCTTTCACGGGGTCATAGAACCTCGGCACCAGATCGACAAGGGTCGATTTCCCCGCTCCGCTCGGCCCGACGATCGCCACGACCTCCCCTTTCCGGATCGTGAGCGAGATATCGTGCAACACGGCATCGCCGCTTTTGTAGCTGAAGGAAACATGCTCGAACCGGAGATCCGCGTTGAAGCCATCCAAAGGGGTCGGTGACGCCACATCACGGATATTGGGCTCGGTATCGAGAATCTCGAACGCCCGCTTCCCCGCCGCCGACGCCTCCTGAATCCTGTTGTTCACATTGCTCAGCTCCTTGATCGGAGGCATCAGCTGGAAGATCGCAAAAAGAAAGCCGAGAAATTCGCTGGCCGACATGCTGCCATGGAGAAGAACCTGCATACCGCCGTACCAGACAATCACGGCACCTGCAGCCGCGCTCAGGAACTCCGTCGTGGGAGAAGCGATGTTCCTGATGTTGGTCACCCGGAGAATGGTCCGGAAGTACGCATTACTTTCCTTTGCAAACTTCCTGTTCTCAAACTCCTCCATCCCGAACGCCTTCACCACCTTGACCCCCGATATCGTCTCATGCACCACCGAGGTCAGATCCGCGATTCGCGCCTGGGCCAGACCGCTCTCGTTGTGGACACGGCGGCCAACCCCGGCGATCACGAGGAGCACGAGGGGAAAGACGACGAAGGCAATCAGCGTCAGTTGCCAGCTGATGCTCAGCGTGATGGCGAGATAGACGATGATCAGGAGGGGTTCCCGGATCATCGTCTGGAAAGTCGCCGACACCCCCGTATTGATAATCGGGATGTCATTCATGATCCGCGAGATCAGGTTCCCGGTCCGCTCATTCGTGAAATAAGCAAGGGGGAGTTCGTGGATGTGCCGGTACAGGGCGTTCCGCAGATCGCGCGTGAGTCCCTGCTCAACGTAGATCATCAGGTTGGATTGGATATACCCAAAGACGTTCTTGATGAAGAATGCTCCCACCATCACCAAACAGACATTCAGGAGGGAATCGGCGGGATTGGGACGGAAGACCAGCTCCTGAAACGCCCCTGCCAGCGCATCCTTGGCTCCAAGGAGCCACCCCGGGAGGAACGACGGCCCTGTCGAAGCCGCGGCATGGGCGGCGGTGTTCCCGGCGAACAATGTCTGGAGCAGCGGGATGGTCAGGTAGATCGAGACCCCGCTGAAGATCGAGAAGAAGATCGAACAGACGATCGAGAGGACCAACGCAAGACGGTAGGGCCGGATATAGGCAAAGATGCGAACGTAGATGTTCATCGGATTCGCCGCATAGCGTGAAGGTCCTCGTTCGTCATTGGGGGAAGATGACCCTTCCCTTCCTGCAGGCGCATCCTGTATTCCCACAGCTTGGCGTAGAGAACAAGTGCATACGTCCCGTCGAGAAGAGCGAGAACAAAGCCATGAAACCCGTCGCGATATCCCTTCAGCGAGATAAAGCGGCGGAGGAAATGGGCAACCGGGCTGAGAAAGAGGTTGTACCAGGAAGCCCGCGCTTCCGGATTCCGCGCGAGGCGATTGGAGAGCTCAAGTGATGTGTAGTCGTTCATCCGCTCCAGATATGCGTGGATCGTATCGTACGTATAGTGGTAGACGGGGCCGCTCATGCGTCCGCGGGGTCCGGAAACCGAGAAGCCGCCGTGGACTTCCGCATGCATGGCGACGGCGTCCTTTCTTCGCAGAAGGCGGAGCTGATAGTCCGGAAACCATCCGCCATGTTCGATCCACCTGCCGAAGGCCTGCGGCTTGCGCAGTATCTCGAAGGCCGCATACGGAGTTCCGGAGGCGAGCATGCCCCTGATTTCATCGGCAAGGGGCTCCGATACCTCCTCATCGGCATCAAGGAAGAGGATCCAATCGCCGGTGGCCTCGCGGATCCCAAGCTCCATCTGCCGCGTGGACCCCCGGTAACGATGCTGGAACACTTTCTCGGTGAACCGCCGGGCAGTCTCCATCGTCCCGTCGCTGCTGAAGGAATCGACGACAACGATCTCGTCGGCCCAGCGGACACTCCCGAGGCAGCGGGGTATGTTGCGTTCCTCGTTAAGCGTGATCGTGATGACGGAGAGCGTTTCCATTAATTCAGCGAACAACAATGTTGACAAGTTTGTTTTTCACCACAATCGCCTTGACGACCTGCTTGCCATCGATATGCCTTTTCACGCCGTCGTCCGCCAGGGCCATCGCCTCGAGATCCTTTTCGGCAAGATCAACCGGGGCAGTGAGCTTCCCCCGGACCTTGCCGTTCACCTGAAATACGATTTCCGTGATTTCCTGGCGGAGTTTTGTCGCGTCATAGGAGGGCCATGGCTCGTACGCGAGAGATGTGGCATGTCCGAGCTTTTCCCAAAGTTCTTCCGCGATATGGGGGGCAAAGGGAGAAAGGAGGAGGATAAACGGCTCCAGGAGCTGCCTCGGCCGCTTTTCCGCCTTCATCACCTCGTTGACAAAAATCATCATCTGGGAGATTGCGGTATTGAAGTGAAGCCCCTCGACATCATCTCCAACCTTCTTTATCGTAAAATGATAAAGCGTTTCTAATTCAGAAGTTACAGGAATCGTCTGAATTGCAGGATCGATGTTCCCTTCGTCTGTCATATAGAGCCGCCAGACGCGGTTGAGGAATCGGGACACACCCTCGACACCCCTCGTGCTCCATGGCTTCATCTCTTCCAAAGGCCCCATAAACATCTCAAAAAGGCGGAGAGAGTCGGCACCGTACTCCGCCACCACATCGTCCGGATTGACTACATTGCCACGCGACTTTGACATCTTCCGTGAATCCTCGCCAAGGATGATCCCCTGGTGGCGGAGCTTCAGGAACGGCTCCCTGGTGCTCACGTGCCCAAGGTCATAGAGCACCTTGTGCCAGAAGCGGGCGTACATGAGATGAAGGACGGCGTGTTCCGCCCCGCCGACGTACAGATCGACGGGCATCCACGCCTTCTCCAGCTCCGGGTCACAGAATTGCTTTTCATTCTTCGGGTCAAGGTACCGCAGGTAGTACCAGCACGAACCCGCCCACTGGGGCATGGTGTTCGTCTCGCGCCGGCCCATCCGTCCCTCTCCATCCTTCACGTTCACCCATTCCCCGGCGAGAGCAAGGGGGGACTCTGTTGTGCCGCTCGGCTGGAATTTCTTGAGATCCGGAAGAAGCAGCGGCAGTTGATCCTCCGGCACGGCTTCCATCGTTCCATCGTCATAATGGATGATGGGGATCGGTTCGCCCCAGTAACGCTGCCGTGAAAAGAGCCAGTCACGGAGCTTGTACTGAACGGTCGCCGCGCCGATGCGTTTTTCCTCCAGCCAGCGGACGATCTTCTCCTTTGCCGCTTCCGTGGGGAGTCCATCGAGGCAAATTTCCGCGTTGGCCGAGTTCATCGCTGTTCCTTCGCCGGTGAACGCATCGACAGTAAGATCGCCTCCCCGGACCACGGGAACAATCGGGAGGTTGAATTTCCTGGCGAAGGCATAATCGCGCGCGTCATGCCCGGGAACGGCCATGATCGCCCCTGTGCCGTATCCCATCAGAACATAATCCGCAATCCAGACGGGAATGTCGCGTCCTGTCGCGGGGTTCGTCACGCACCCGCCGGTCCATACGCCGGTCTTCTCCGTCTCGATCCCCCTCTCCATGTCGCTTTTCCCCGCCGCCTCCTTCTTGTATTCTTCGACGGCCTCCTTCTGCGAGGGAACGGTCATCCGCGGGACCAGCGGATGTTCCGGAGCAAGAACCATGTAGGTAGCCCCGAAGAGCGTATCCGGTCTCGTGGTAAAGACGCGCATCTTCTCGTCGATCGCACTGCACCGGAAATCGATCTCCGCCCCTTCGGAGCGGCCGATCCAATTCCGCTGCTGTTCCAGCGTCGACGGCGGCCAGTCCAGGTCCTTTGCATCTTCCAGCAGGCGTTCCGCGTAAGCCGTGATACGCATCATCCACTGTTTCATCGGGCGCCGTTCGACCGTATATCCTTTATCGGCCCATTCGGCCACCTCCTCGTTTGCCAGCACGGTCCCCAGCCCTTCGCACCAGTTCACCGGAATCTCGGCAACGAACGCCAGGCGAAACGCCGCGAGAATTTCCTGTTGTCGCAGCTTCGACATCCTCCCCCATTCATCGGCGGAGAACGCCGGGAGAGATGAAAATCGCCGCGACCCGTTTGTCGCGAACTCGGCACTCAGGTCCCCGATAGGCCGCGCGCGCCGCATTTCCCGGTCGTACCACGAGCCATACATTTTGAGGAAGATCCACTGTGTCCATTTGTAGTATCCCGGATCCGTGGTATCGACCTCGCGCGACCAATCGTAGCTCAGGCCGAGCATTTTAATCTGGCGGCGAAACGTCGCGATATTGTCGGCTGTGGTGATGCGCGGGTGAATATTCGTCTGCATCGCATACCGTTCCGCTGGCAATCCGAAAGCGTCCCATCCGATCGGATGGAGCACATTGAAGCCCTTCATCCTCCTGTAGCGGGAGAAGATGTCCGTCGCCGTGTATCCTTCGGGATGGCCGACATGCAGTCCGGCACCGGACGGGTAAGGATACATATCAAGGATATAAGCTTTTGGTTTCCCGGGAGTGAATCTCGTCAGGAACGTCTGATGCATGTCCCAGTAGTCCTGCCACTTCCGCTCAATTGCTAAAAAGGGATACGCCATGTCTTCTGGAGAATGTCCGCAAGAGTGATGGTTGTGCCGTCTCTCCCCCGCCGCCGCCGGCAAGCGCGGCGTCAGCATGAAGGTCCTACCCTGTTCGTTGATCCTCAGAGCGTGGAAGGTATAACCGCGCCGTCGCCAGACTCCCCAGGCGGAGGTGTTCCCGAATCGCATCCGCCGATGCGCCCGTGCCCGCAAGGAAACGGGCGGCCGTATGGCGGAGGGAATACGGAGTAACGTGGCGTCCATCCGCCCCCTCGATTCCAGTCCGCCGGAGGTAAAGCATAACCCGGTCCCTGACTCCCCGCGTCGTCATTCTCTTTCCCCGGGTCCTGTTCCCGGCGCTGGTAAAGAGCGGCTCGGCCGATCCGGAGGCGGGACGGGCGAGGAGGTAGTCCTCCAGCGATCCACACACATCCTCCGGTACCCTGACTGTCTGGTCCTTCTTCGTTCGTCCCTTCCCCTGAACAGCGAGGAACGCTCCCTCCTCATTCCGCGTGAGATCGCCGATATTCGCCCGGATGATCTCTATCTCAGAGAGAGCGCATCCCAGCATGAGCTTCATGAACGCGAAGTCCCTTTTCCCCCGTTCGTCCCCTCTGCCGACAGAAGCGAGCAACGCGCCAACCTGCTCAGGCGAGAGAAAAGCGCGCGTATGAAGACGCGGCCTGCTGTTCCCGCGGACCTCGAGGGCGGCGTTGCGCGCAATCGTCCCCCGATGGGCAAGGTATTCGCCGAAGCGCCGGAGCGCCGTCAGATACGTGGAGACCGAGACAGGCGAGAGTTTCCTGCCGGCCGCAAGGTATCGTTTGTACTGCACGATTTCCTGCAGGGTGAAATCCGTTCCCCCGCGCCGGCCGGCCCATCGGAGGAATTCCCGCAAGGCCCGCTCATACGTCCCTCGCGTCTCGGGTCTTCTCCTCTTCAGACTCCGCAGAAATCCCTTCTGGTCTCTCGCGAGAGAAGCCGGGGAAAGATGCCGTCGTGTATGGGCGCCGTGTGCCATGTCTGCAATAACAGAATTTACCCTTTTTGCGTCAGGAAAGCAAACTGCGGCGCGGGAAGCGTGCGGGATGTGCACGGCAGGATCAGCGGATTTTGACAACCATCATGGTGATATCATCCGACTGGGGGGCGCCGCTGGTATGGAGGGCGACGTCATCATGGATCGCCCGGACGACGGATGGCGCGTCCTCCCCATGGACGCGGTGCAGGACCCGTTCGAGGCGCTCTTCCCCATACTCCTGTTGCTGCGCGTTCATGGCCTCGCTGACACCGTCGGTGAAGAGGACAAGCATATCCCCTCCCCTCAGCGAAATAACCCCCTCTTCATACGCAACCGGAGTTTTCATCACCCCGAGGATCATCCCCCCTTTTTCCAGCCGCCCGCTTGTGCCGTCGTCGTGGATGACATACGGATAGTTGTGTCCCGCGTTGACATAGGTGAGAGTCATGTCCCGGTGATTGATGGCGCCCCAGAAAAACGTGACGAACTTGTCTCCGCCCGTGTTCTCGCACATCAGGTCGTTCACCCTGCCGGTGAGCTCGCCGAGACTGAGTCCAAGGGGAACCAGCGCGCGGATGGTCGCCTGCAGGTTGGCCATCAGGAGCGCCGCCGGCGACCCCTTTCCCGAGACATCACCGATCGCAATGATGTGGCGTCCATCACTCGTCCTCAGAACATCGTAGTAATCCCCCCCCACCTGTTTCGACGAGACGTTCGTTGCGCTGATCTGAAACCCGGGAATCTCGGGGATCACGCTCGGGAGCAGTCCCTTCTGGATCTCGCGCGCGATGAGCAACTCGTCCTCGAGCTTCTGCTTCTCGATTGCTTCCTTGAACAGGCGGGCATTTTCCAGGGAAATGATCGCAAGGTTACCGAGCGATGCAACGAACTCGAGGTCCCCCTCGCTGAACTGTTCCCGGCTGAGCTTGTCGCCGAGCAGCAGCAATCCCCGCGCCTCTCCCTTCAGTTCGATCGGAACCAGGACCGACAGCGTCAGCGAATCCAGCACGGGGCGCGGATCGACCGGTCCCCTGACAACAAGATCTTTGGTGAAGGTCGGACCTTTGATTCGTGCAAGGAGGGAAAGGAGTTCCCCTTGCGGCGGCGGTCCGTCGATCTTCGAGGCCACGACATTCATGTCAGGACCGTTCTTCACGCAGATCACATAACGCCGGACACCGATCTGGCCAAGGAGTGAAAAGACGAGAAGTCGCACAAGCTTCTCGGGATCAAGTAACGCGCTGAACTCCCTCCCCAGCTCCGACAGGGTGCCCAATTCCTGCACCCGCCTGTCAAGATTCCGATTGACGCGTTGCAGCTCGCCGATCATCTGCGACTTCTCGATGGCAGTGGCGGAGATGTTCGCCAGCGAACGCAGGTACGTGATCTCCCTGGCATGGAGTTTCTTGCGGGCCAGCCGTTCACCAAATCCCAGGAAGCCGATGGTCCTTTCCGCGATCACCAGCGGCAGGACGATCGTCACCCCCTCGTCCTGGAGACTTCGCACCCATGGATGCTTTTTCCCGTCCAAGGAAGAGACGGCGAATGAACCGGCAGGCAGCGATCGGATGGTCCATTGTGTGCCGCGGAGAGCTGAGGGAAATCCCTTGACGGTTTCGACCCCGTAACTATTCCCGTCCCGCCTCAGGGCAACGAGGCCGCGCGTCGAGAGGATCTTCCCCATGATCGTCAGGAGAATATGGCTCAGGATGAAGTCGAGCTCCAACGAGGAGTTGATGACCTTGCTGAATTCGAAGAGGGCGGCGTGATCAAAGTGGCTGCTCTCTGCGTCGTCGCCCTGCGCGGCGGGTCCTGTGTGTCGGCGTTGCTGCCTGGGCATGACGAAGGGAAGCCTATGGGAGGTACTTGGTAAGGCGGACTTCGTTGAGTTTTCCCGGTGCAATGTCGAACTCAACCTTATCCATCAGCGACTTCATGAGGTAGACGCCGAGCCCGCCGCGGCGGTAGTGGGAAAGATATTCCTTCATATCGGGGCTATGAAGACGCGCAGGGTTGAATTGGTTGCCGGAATCCCGAATGACGACCTGAAATGCGCGTTTCTCGGCCGCGACGGCGACCTTGATGGTCTTCTTCGGGTCGAACTGGTACGCATGCTTGATGATATTCGTGCATGCCTCATCGACCGCCAGCGCTATCTTGCTGACGTCTTCGTCGTTGAATCCGAACGAGCGCGCGGCCGCGGAAACAAACTCCCGCACGGCGATCAACCGTTCGGTCCGGCTCTCAATTTGTATGCTGCCGTCTTTCACAGTTCACTTCGGCTTGTCAAAGAATCGGTTGATCGCTTCGTTTTCTTCCTTGAATATTTCGTACAGGAGCGGAAATCCAAGCAGGTCGAACACGTTGTACACCTTCGGCGACATGTTCGTCAGCTTGATGTCCCCCATGTTCTGCCGCACGTCCTCGATGAACGCCATGAACACGCCAAGACCGGCGCTGCTGATATAGGACAAATCCTTGCAGTTCACCACGATCTTGAAATGCTGGCTTGCGATGAGGTTCTGGAATGCCTCCTCGAGTTTCGGGGCAGTGTGGGCATCCAGATAGCCCTTCAATGCCAGAACGTTGACGTTCTCCTGCTCGCGGCTTGCGATCTTGAAGTCACTCATTGATTCTCCTTCGGTTTCGTATCGCGCGATCCTCGCGTGGATCTGATCCCTTCCATTTCACAATCACCAATGTCACATCGTCGTCGTTGGCGCGGTGGTTTGTAAAGTCGCTGACCGTGGACAGGATGGCGTCCTTGATTTCCGCGGCGGTTCGATCCCGCACATTCCTGGTTGTCTCCAACAGGCGTTCATAGCCAAACTCATCCTCCTCCCTGCGCGCCTCCGTGAGGCCGTCGGTGTAGAGCACACAGACATCGCCTTCCTGCAGGTCGAACGACTCCTCTTCGATTGCATTCTCGAAGATCGAACCGCTGCGCAACCCCATCCCAAGTCCGTTGGGGCGGACGTACGTCGCCCGATCGCCGCTGACCCGCAACAGGGGACAATGCCCCGCCCGGGCGACCGTCACGCGCCCCTTCTCCAGCTCGAACATTGCATAAATAACGCTAACGAATGAGTGTTTGTCAATAGAGCAGACCAGCGCCTCGTTTGCATGGGTAAGGAATTCCTTCGGGGAATGATACATGCGGCCGAGGGCCTGGAAGATTCCCTTCATTTCCGACATGTAGAAGGCAGCGGACACGCCCTTTCCCGAGACGTCGCCGACAATGACCCCGACCCTGCCGTCGCCAAAATCCACAAAGTCGTAGTAGTCTCCCCCCACTTCGAAGGCAGGCGTGGAGATCGCATCGATGTCCAGACTGGAATGGGACGGAAGGAACTGCGGCAGGAGCCGCTTCTGCATTTCCTGGGCAACGAGCATCTCGCGAAAGAGGCGTTCCCGCTCGATCGATTCCCGGATAAGACGCGAATTCTCGATGGCAACGGTCGCCTGATCCGCAAATGCAGAAATGACATCGACGTCATCCTTCACGAACCCGAACGCCTCCTTCTTTGTCGCGTAGAGAATCCCCGCGAGTCCCGCATGGGAGATCAGGGGGACCACGACGAGGGAACCTGCAACGTCTTTGTGATGCCTCCAGACGGGAAATCGCGGGTCCCCCTCAATCTTATCCACGAGCAGCGGCTTGCTCCCGCGTATGACGTCGTTCCGGACGTTCTCCCCTCCCGGGGGAACGAGGAGCTCGATCTGCTCGCGCGTGATATTCTTCATCCCCGCAATCCGTACCTGATGACCCGCAAGCACCTCCGAACCCGCGGTCACGGGCTGATCCTTCGACACCGGGAATACTTCCAGCCAGCAACGCGAAGCCCCGACGACTTCGAGCGTCATGGCGGTCACCGTATCGACCAGTTCATTAAAGTCGAACACCTGCGTCACGAGCCTGCTCAGCGAATGCAGCGATGACACCTCCGACCGCTTGCGATCGAATGCTTCTGCGGTCGGCAGGTGGAAGAGAGTGCTGACAAAGGCAAGGCCGGCATAGATCGTGACGCACACCGAGATGAGGAGGACAAACTCCCGCAACGGATACGAATAATAGAGGAGCGAACGGCCGACAAGCGTGTTCCCCCCCACCACGACATCGAGAATGACAAACAGGACGAAGAGGAAAAAGCCGTAGAGGAGGCCGAAGATCTTCTCCTTCTTTGTCAGGCCGACGATCCAGGGAAGCCGGAAGGAATTCACGATCGCAACGATCAACGCCAGCCCAAAGAGAATCCCCGTCGCCACACGGGAGTCGAGCGGACGGAGCCACGCCGTCGAGAGTGCGGTCGCAAGGATCAATCCGACGAGCACCCCGAAGTTCCTCCTGACGGAGGGTTTTCTGTTCATCAGGATCATGTCGCGCATCAGGAGGAAGACGGCAATCCCAAAGAGACCGAAAACGAGCGAAACAAGCGATCCGAGGAACAGGGTGAGATAGTCGAGCGGAACGAGCGACAGGCTTTTCGAATCAAACCCGGCAAGGTCGAGGGCACTGTAGATCGCGCACACCAGAAGGAGCACGCCGGCACCCACGAGGGCAAGTCCGAGCTTTCTGACCGGTGAAATCTCATTCCGGACCGGTGTCGCCTTGAGAAGGAGATACACGAGCGCGAAGGCGCCGATGGCCGCGATCTCCCGTATCACGGGAAGCCCGCCAAAATCAAGCTCGACGTTCTTCCCGATCAGGTCGATCGTGAACTTCACGAGCACCAGGAAAAACGCCCCGGCCAGATAGAGAATCCTGCGCACTTTCATCGACGCTGCGACACCCTCAGCTTACACTGTCATGGACAACCACGAGCCGCTTTGGTACTTCCTGTAGATCAGCAGTGAATAGGCGACAATATAGACGGGGAGGGCAAGCCACGCACCCTGGATTCCCCACCCCATCCTCACGCCAAGAATATACGACAACGGAAGAAAGACAACCCAGTGGGTCAGAACCTCGATGCGCATCACGAACACCGTCGCGCCGGCGGCCTGAAGCGCATTGGCAAGAACGATCCCCATCGCGTAGAAGATCTGCGCCGCTCCGGCAATCCGGAGGATGGGACGGGCGACATCGGCCACGCCTGCATCATTCGTGAGGATGGTGATCACCAGATCGGGAAATGCGACAAAGATGATTCCCAGAACTGTTGTGAAATACGTCGCCAATCTCGCTGTTTCCATCCCATACCGTTTTGCCAGCCCCTTGTCCCCCGTGCCGAGACTCTGGCCGACCAACGTCTGCGCTCCCACGCCGAACCCAAAACAGGGCAGGAACGACATGAACAGGGCGGTGATCACGACCTGGCTTGCAGCTTGCTGGGAGGTACCGATCATCCCGGTAATCGCGACAAACACAAGGAATCCCAGCAAAATGAGGATATTCTGGAATGACACCGGCGCCGAGATCTTGATGACCTGGCGCAGAACATCCTTCAGCACGCGGAATCGCGTGTAGTACCTGTATCTTCTTCGATACCGGGGGAGAAAAGTTACACTCAGGAAGAAGAGGCAACCGAGGACGTTACTGACGGCAAAGGATACTCCCGCGCCCGTCAGACCCATGGCGGGCACGCCCAGCGCCCCGAAGATGAAGATGTAATTGAAGAGAATATTGGTCAGGTTGATGATAATCGCCGAATACATGAACACTTTGGTGTGGCCGATCCCGTTAAAGAACCCCCGGTAGGAGACGACGAACAGAAAGAAAAGGAGGCCCAGAAACCGCCACTGCATATAGCCCGTTCCCGCCATTGCCACCGCCGGGTCGCTGGAGAAGAAGCTGATGACGTTGTACGAGAAGAAATACCCGGGGATTGCGAAGGCGATACCGAGGAGGAGGGAGAGGAGGAGGGAATTGTTCAGGACGTCCCCCGCGCCGGCGTACGCGCGCTCCCCGTAGCGCCGGGCCACAATAACATGGGTTCCCGTGGCGAGACTGGAGAACACACTGGTAATCGCCCACGAGGCCAGGGAGCCAAGTCCCATCGCCGCCAGCACAACCTTTGCGTTCTCCAGCCGCCCGACCATGGCGGTCTCGACAACGGAAACGATCATTTGGAAGGAAAGTCCGGCCACTGCAGGCGTCGAAATTCTCAGAACGTCCCGCGTCAGTGGTTTGTCGGGGAGAAAACCCATGCAGTCCTGCAGATCGGTGAGTCGTGTGGCCGCGCGTCCTGCCCGCCTTGCGTTTGCCTGGCGGATCAGACGGAAAGTTGCGCGATGAACCTGTCAACGTCACGTGCGAAGGGCGATGTCGGATAACTCTTCCGTATCCTCTTGTAGATCTCGATTGCCTTCTCCTTCTCCCCTGCCTCCCCGTAATTGCGCGCCGCGTTGCTCAGATTCTCCGCAGCGTTGGGATCTTTTGCATACTTCGTCGCGGCCTTCTCAAAGTTCTCCGCCGCCTCCTTGTGGTTTCCCAGCGCTTCCGCGCACGCGCCAATCCCCGAGAGCCGTGACACGATCAACATCTCGTTGCTCGGCGAAAACTCGTCAAAGAGTTTCTTTGCCTCGTCGTACTTTGCCATGTTGAAGAGCGCGTTTGCCATATAGAAGCGCGCAAGATCGCCCGTCGCTGAATTGCCAAAGTTTTCGACGATGGAGCGTAATCCGGCGATATTTCGCTCCGGAATGCCGTCAATCGCGGTTTGGAACTCTCCCTGATCGTAGTAATGGAAGACTGCACCAAGCTGGGCGATCGCCTTCTCATTATTATCCGCCCTGTTCTTCACAAAAACGACTATCGCCAGGACGGCGAGAGCAAGGACCGCGACGGCAATGCTGATGGTCCGCTTGTTCTCTTCGTACAAAGACGTCACCTTCACGTACGTCGTGATGAGGGCGTCTTCTTTCAGTTCTCTCTTGGAGATCTTTTTTTTGGGGCGAAGCATGTGCGGGCATGTCCTGAAATGATCATGAATGGAGTTTTCGGCGTGTCGTGCGCCCGTCGGGAGTCGAACCCGAAACCTTTGGCTCCGGAGGCCAACGCTCTATCCAATTGAGCTACGGACGCGGAGGGAAACGGAAAGGCCGCAAAACACGCTGATGAAAAAGGTACGAAAACCCCTGTTCTCATGCAAGGACGAACGTCGTCCTCTCCAACGAAATCTCAAATGAAATTGGGCGAAAACAAGAGAACCGGTCAGAACGAACTGTCCATCATCGCCGTCACATTTTCGCGGCCGCTCCCCCCTCTCCCGAGGAACGAGGGTATCCAGAGAATCAGCAGGATCAGAAGCATCAAACACACGGCGTACGCCGACGCCGCACCGATATTGAACTGCCGAAGCTGCGCCAGAATCTCCACGGACACGGGTCGGCTTGCGTAGGTGTACAGCATGATCGAGGAAACAAACTCACCGAGCGAAGCGATCGCAACAAGGACCGCGCCCGAAAGGATCGCGGGAGCAATCGCAGGGAGAAGGACGGACCGGAACCTTTTCCACGCCGATGCTCCCAAGCCATCCGCGGCATCAAGCAGCGAACCGTCCATGGTCTCCAGCGACGCCGTCACCGATCGAACAACCACCGGGTACTCCCGCATGATATAGGCAAAAGGGAGAATCCAAAACGTTCCGACAAGTCCCATCCCCCCGGTCCACCAGCGCGGAATGTTGAACGAGACGATCAATGCGATCGCCACGACCGTCCCGGGCACCGCATACGGCAGGGTGAGGATGATGTTCGCCGCTTTTCCCCAGAAACGACCTTGCGCGCGAGACGCAAGCACCGCCGCAGAAACACCGAACAGGATCGAGCCGATGACCGCAATCCCCGCGCACAAGAGACTGTTGAGCAGGGGCTCCAGCATTTTTCGCTCACCCAACAGCGAGAGATAATTCTGCGTGGCATAGCGGTCGGGCAGGAGCTGCGTCGTCCAGGACCCTTCCCGAACGAAGGAGAGAAGCACGATCATGGCCACCGGCAGAAGCTCCGCAAGGAGAAGCAGGAACGTCCCGCCCACCAGGAGACGCCGGAGAATCGGCGGCACCGGGAGAACGCCCCGCCGCGCCACGCCCTTGCCGCCGCGCGCGGTTTGCGGTGTCCCGCCGACCGACATCATGACGGCGTAGAGACCCAGGGAAACGAACGTCAGGAGAACCGACTGCGCAGCGGCGAGATTGACGTCGCCGTTCAGTTTCGTCTGAAAAATCTGCAGCGTGAGGAATCGCTTCTCCCCCGCGAACAGCAACGGTGCCGTAAAGGACGCCATGCTCGACATGCACGTGAGGGCGGCCGATGCGAGGAGGGCAGGGCGCAACTCGGGGAGGATCACCTTTCGGAATGTGCGCCACCCTCTGCTCCCGAGCCCGGCGGCGGCGTCGATGAGCGCGCCATCGATGTTGCGCAGGGCGGCGGCACAAAACAAATACGTGTAGACGTGAAACGAGTAGACATGCACGATCACAACGCCTGGTATCCCTTCAAGAGCAAGGACAGGGTTCGCCGTGTGGAGGATGCCCTGCAAAATCCGTGGAAGAAGTCCCGAGCTTCCAAACACGAACCTGAACGCGATGACTCCGACCAGGGGAGGAAGAGCAATGGGAAGTATCGCCAGACGCGCAACGACTGCTTTCCCGGGGAATTCCACCTGCGTGACGACAAAGGCGAGGCACAGACCGAGAAGGCCGGAAAAGACCACCGACAGGACGGCAACGAAGATGGAATTCAGGATCGCCTCGCTATTCGCACCGTTGGCCGGATCGAACAACGAAGCGTATTGGTGGAATGAAAAGACACCCCCTGCCTTCAGACTTTCCCCCGCCATCATGGCGAGGGGAAAGGCAACGTACATCATGAAGGCAAACACCAGGAGCGTGAACGCCGCCAACGGACCTGCGCGCTTCACTCTCCCCCCGGAAAGACGAACGCCTTTTCCCAATCGATCGTGAACCAAATCGTCATGCCCGGACGCAAAGAGAGAGCCCCCGACAAACTCGGGACGATCACGCGAAGGGAAACCCCTTGTGACGCAATGCGGAGCGTGGTCATCCACCCCATATACTCCACCGCGTCCACCCGCGCTGGTACGCTTCCCGGGATCCCTTCACCCGCCAGGAGGATCCCCTCCGGTTTGAGGGCGAGCGTTGCTCTCCCCGGCGGCCGATAATGGCTGGGGGGCAGCACGATGCGGAAGGCACCCTGTTGGAAGATCCCCTCGGCACTGAGGAGTCCTTCGAGAAGATTGGCCCCGCCAAGGAACCCGGCAACAAACGGATCCTCGGGAGCTTCATAAAGCTCTCTCGGCGTCCCCACCTGCCGAACGACGCCATCCCTCATCACGGCGATCCGGTCGGCAAGCGTCATTCCCTCTCCCTGATCGTGCGTGACATAGACGGTGGTGACGCCGCTCTCCCTCTGGAGGGTCTTGATCTCCTCGCGCGTGCTCGTCCGCAATGCGGCATCCAGATTGCTCAGCGGCTCATCGAACAGAAGGACCTGCGGCCGCAGAACAAGTGCGCGTGCCACCGCGACTCTCTGCTGTTCACCTCCGCTGAGCGTCGGTACGGGATCGGCTGTCTTCTGCGTCATGTGGACCGCATCCAAAGCGACTTTCACCCGGTCCCGGACTTCGCGGTCCCCCATGTGCCGACTCTCCAAACCGAAGGCAACGTTCTCGAACACCGTCATCTGTGGAAAGAGGGCGTAGTTCTGAAACACCATCCCCATCTCCCTGTCGCGCGGATGGCAATGTGTGATGTCGCGTCCCCCGAGGACGATGGATCCGCTGTCCGCCTTTTCATAGCCTGCGATAAGCCGAAGGAGAGTGGTCTTGCCGCATCCGCTCGGGCCGAGGACGGCAAAAAACTCGCCGGAGGCAATGTCCAGATCGACCCCGCACACCGCCGCTCTCCCGCGGAATTGTTTTGTCACCTGGTGGAGCGAAAGTGTTGCCACCGCTCACTCTCCTTGCTCGTCGTGACCGCGTCCCCGCACTCGTTCATCCCACAGAGACATCCATCTCTTCTCGTTCGCAGCGAGGGTGTCATAGTCAACCGGCAAGGGGCGAAGATGAAGTCCGGCAATCCAGGCGGGGAGATCCTGCGCGGGAATGTCCGCACGCGTCGGGATTCGGGCGAACTCCCTGGCCTGGCGCAGCAGGCTCTCGCGGGATGTGACAAATTCAAAAAATCTCCTTGCTGCTTCCGGGTGTTTCGTCCCCTTCACAAGAGCGATCCCATCCGTCATGAGGGGAGTCCCGGAGGCCGGAACAACGTAGCCGAAGGGATAACCGTTCGTTTGGATCTGGATCATGACGTCCGAGAGATCCCAGACCGTCACAACTCCTTCCTCCCGCGCAATCGCCAGGTAGAGCTGCGTAGGGTCTGCCGCGTACGATTTCGTGTTCCTGTCGAGGCGCCGGAGCCACGACAGTCCCGCTTCCTCGTCTCCTCCCCGTCCAATCTCCCTGAGGATCATCGCGCACAAAATCACGCGCATCGTCCCGGACGCGAGCGGGGAACGGATGATGACCTTTCCTTTCCATGCCGGCGCGAGGAGATCATCCCAATCCTTCGGGGCATCCGCGGCGGGAACCCGCGCTGTATTGTACACGATCACTTCCGGCGTGAGGAACGTCCCTTCCCAATAGCCATGGCGGCTCTTCTCCCCGACCGCGACAGCAGAATCCCAATCCGGGACGTACCGTTCGAGAAGTCCTTCGCGTTCCGCCTGGTCAAACGCCGTCATGGGCGCTCCCCACCAGACATCCGCCTGGGGATTCTCCTTTTCCGTTCTGATCCTGTCCAAAACGTCCTGCGAACCCATATCCAGCCATTGCACTTCCTCCCCGGGGTACCGCTCCTCGTAGGCGTGCGCGAACGCGCTCAACATTTCCTTCCCGTGCGGAGAGTAGACCACGACGGGAGAGCGGCCGGAACCCGAGCATCCCGCGACGACAAGCAGAACGGCGGCGGCACTCGCCCCTCTCATGGAACCTTCTTTCGGCAGGCGGAGTAGGAAAGCATGTTTGCAAAGCAGCGATATGCCCCCGCGTTGCCCTCCTTCAATTGCCGGTACCATACGTACGTCGTATAGATGTACGTTCCGCTGCCATACCACGCTGCAAGATATCCGGTCGTAAGGGGAGACTCGTCCGGATCGGCGCAGGAAAGGATGCGTTCATAGGCCTCGGGGACATCCGCGGGCATATAGAGAGCCCGTTCCTGCGTCCAATCCATCCAGTCCTGTGCGCCGATCCTGTTCGGCGATTGCATGAGCGGGTGGGCAGGCAGCAGGATGGTGATCGGTGATTCCTCGACGCACGCCCGCTGCCGGGAGATTCGGAAGGGGTAGGGCGCATACGCGGGCTTCCACTCCTGATCCTTCTGATACATCACCACCAGATTTCCCCCGTTCCTGACATAGTCGAGGAGGCGCCCGTTCTGCGCCCGGAGCGCATCGCGGACAAGATACGCCCGGATGTCGATGACGATCGTCGAGTAATGCGAGAGATCTTCCGACACGATGTCCTCATCCGACAGGACGTGCTCCTTCACCCCCAACGTCGCCGCCGCCTCCTCCATGGTGGTATCGTAGCTCTTGATGATACCGATGTTGATCCCGGGCGAGCAGGCGGCGTCGATGATATTCACCGTCACTCGCGTGGAAGCAAGTTCGGTCCGGACATCGATGGGGTATGCCCCGGGAGCCGCATCAGGAGGAGGGGTGACCACGAGGCGGCCCTGGTCCGTGCTGTCCTCCTGGTCGATGACGAACTGGGCGTTTTCGCCGCTCCAACCGGCCGGCGCCTTGATCCCAACCCTGCCTGCCGTCTTATGGGGCATGTGGTTTGTTACGAGATACGCGATCGCAAATCCTTCCCTGAGACGCGAGCGGAGGAGGGAAACTGTTTGCGGTTCCACATCGATCTCCTGACGCGGAGCAACTTCATAGGAGGGTTCGACACCCAGGCGGAGGCGCCTGCCGCCGATCATCATGGAAACGCGCCCGAAGATCCGCTCGCGCTTTTCCAGCGAACGATATTGTGTCACTGCCTTCGGAAGCGTCAGCTGTGCATTGCCTCCGACGGTGAGGGTGAAGACCCGTTGGTCGAAGTGCGACGACATCAGGGGAGCATCTCCGGACTCCTCCTGTATCGACCAGCCCTCCGGAACGCTGAATCCCCAGCGGACATTGCTCACCGCCAGCCGGGGCGACGTTACGGTGAGATCGCATGCCACACGCTGTTGCGCGACGACGGTCGTATCGCGGAGGCGGAAATCCACCTTGACGCCCGTGATGGTGGCAACCAACCGCGATCCCTCCTCCCTCCAGTGGTCGATCATCCTCCGGGCAAGGGGAGACAGAGGAGTTCCCGCCAGGAGGGAATCGGTCCGGTCGATGACGTCGCAGACGATCCCCACAATCGAATCGCCCGGCATCGCGGGCCGCAGGAGGTCCAGTTCCTTGCGCAAAGGAGCAAGCGGGGCAACCGAGGGATCGCGGAACGGATCGATCCCCGAAAGGAAGGTGGTGCTGTCCTGTTCGTACTGGCTGTTCGACCGCATGAGCTTATAGAAACTCTTCCCCCGCGTGAACGAACGCAAATCGGCCCGATCCATTCCTTGCGTCTTGTGCATCCGGAGGGCCCGCGAGGCGATATCAAGGTATGTGCTGCCGGCAGAGGAATCGAATTCTCCGATCTGATTTGAAACATCGGCAATCGGCTCTCCCCTTCCGAAGACGCGGAAGAAGAGTTTCCGCGGTTGCCAGAGCGCGATGCCGGATTCCTTCAATTGTTCCGGAAAGCAGTTCGAATCCGCAGCGGCATCGAATGCTGCAAGGAGAGTCACCGCAACGGCCTGGTGATGCCCGTGTCCGTCGATCGTGTTGTGGTTCGTAAAGAGCACGTCGGGCTTGTTCTTGCGAATGGCATACACAAGGCGGCGGAGGACTTCGTTCTGTCCACCCCATTTGTGGAAAGCTTCCGTTGCCGTCTTGGAGTAGCCAAAATCGAGGAAGTTGAGGAACTGGACTTCCGCACCGAGGATCTTGCCCGCAGCCCGCGTCTCTTCGGAACGAAGAACGCCAAGCTTTTCATACAGCTCGGGCCCCGTTTCGTTCTGCCCGCCCTCGCCCCTCGTGAACAACACCGAGTATGTCTTCGCGCCGTACTTCATCCGATAATACGCCAGGGAAGATCCGTCCTCGTCATCGGGATGCGCGGAGACATCCATCACCACGAAGTCGTTGGAGACATCACGGACTTCCCGGCTGAATATCTTTCCTTCGTCTTCCTGGGCGAGAAGCAGGGAAAACGACAGCACCGTAAGAAAAGGGAGGGCGGCAAATTGCCGCAAGAGGGACCGGCCAACGTTAGGACGAGACATCGGGAATGACTGTTATGATGTGATCAAGAGGGAGAGCCCCCGCGCGCACGAGCCGTGGGGGAGAGAGCGAAACGTCGACGACTGTCGACGGGAGACTGGGGGGAAGAATGCCCGCATCCAGAAACAGGTCAATCCCGGGTCCAAGGGAGCATTGCATTTCTTCGACCGTCGTTGGGGTCCGCTGACCGCTCACGTTGGCGCTGGTGGAGGTGATCGGGCACCCGCAGAATGCCGCCAGGCGGAGACAGAGAGGATGTGCGGGAATCCTGATGCCGATCGTCCCTGTCCCATGTGT
>Ga0182010_10000348_pt1 | contig 26458 bp, 20 predicted proteins | sample 611E1MmetaG_FD_120488 | JGI IMG/M metagenome (GOLD analysis project Ga0182010, IMG submission 120488) | Permafrost microbial communities from Stordalen Mire, Sweden - 611E1M metaG | ecosystem: Environmental > Terrestrial > Soil > Wetlands > Permafrost | place: Sweden: Stordalen | collected... | reverse complement strand
CGACGGCTGCGGGCGGCACGATGGGGGGCGGGGGCGGCACGAACGGCGGAACGACTGGCGGCACCGTGACCACCAGTGGCACAGGGGGAGCGGCCGGCACCGTGACAGCCGCGGGAGGGGCCGGCGGCACCGTGACGACCAATGGTCCAGGAGGAGCCGGCGGCACCGTGACGACAAGCGGTAGTGGAGGAGCGGCCAGCACACCGACGAGCACCACGTCAGCATCGGGAGGCTCGACCAAGACAGGTGGAACAAGCGCCGGGAGTGGGACGTCCGCGAGCTCTGCGGGCGGTATTGCCGGCAGCGCGGGAACGACCGCAACGACAGGCGCGACACATGCCGCCGGGAACTCAGGGTGCGGCTGTCGTCTCGCCGGGGTCGACCGCAGTACCGCTCCCTGGGGCGTGACGCTTGTGCTCGGCGCAGTGGTGGCCGGAAAGCTTCGCCGCCGCGTCATGCGTCGACGTCGGTCGTGATCCCGTCGTCGGCCAGGGGCACCGTGGGCGCAGCCCCCTGACGCACGACGGATTCCACGTCGTCGCACAGGAAGCACCTTCGGCCCCACGCTCCTCTTGCCTCGCTCGGCCTCCCGCGGCGCCGGGGATCGGCTGTCCGTCGGGGCTACGGCTTGGGCGCTTGCTCGCTGGCCGGTGGCGAACCAGGCTTGGGCTGCTCCCCGGGAATTTCGCCCTTTTTCACGGAAACCTCAATCTCGTTCGCGCTCGTGACAGCCCGCTTGAAGTTCTTCAAGGCCCGGCCCAGACCATCGCCGAGCTGGGGGAGTTTGTTTGCACCAAACACCACCAGGATTACGAGGAGGATAAGGACCCATTCGCCAGCGCCGATGCCGAACATGTGTCCCCTCTATACCACCACAGAACCGGGGCGGCAATCGGGCGAATTGGTCAGGCCTTGCTCCCCGGCGGGTCATCAACAGCCGGAAACGCGGCAAGAACTGACTCGCCGCGTTGCGCGGACGCGTTCTGGGGCGGAGAGGTCCGAGTCGGGAGGCGGATGCAGCCGCGTCGTGCCTTCGCAACATGGCGAATCTTTGAGCCGGAGTCACAGCCTAGGCCACTGCCATTTAGTGACGGGCGAGGGCAGTGCGTTGGTTCTGAGTCTTGCGGACACGCCCCAAGATTATGGTAACGTTAAACTTTCTGAAGAGAATCCTGCTGCCTGTCCGGCGCATCTAAACCTCTAACGTTCAAAGGAGCTCTCCGTGGAAATGAGAACCATGCGGACCTGTATTGCTGTCGCGTCTTTGTTTGTTCTCTTGGGCAGTTCTGGGTGTGGGAGCAGTCCATCCAGCCTCACCCCGGAGCAATACGGTGCGAAATACCAGTTCTCCAGCACCACGATTTCTGGTTGGGCTCAGGACACGGCTGCGGGGCCCTTGTGGGCGGGCACAGATTTGGTTGGGGCCGGGGGACTCGACGGCGGCGCCGGAGTCTACACGGACGGCCCCACCGGCCCAAATACACGGGGGTTCAAGATGGCCATGTTCCAGAATTTGCAGGGTCCCGGTGACAACTACTGCACGTTCTGGGCCATGGATTTCGGCACGGCTGCCAACGCCGCTGCGATCTTCAGCTATCAGAAGGGGCAGCACAACGCTACCGTTGCCATCCCGCCATATGACCTATCGGTCGCGGCTGGGGATATAGAGCAGTACGCCGACAACGTTTACGCCACCTTTGGGACGTCGTATTTCGAACTGCAATTTAGCGGGTTTGGCGATCAGACTTCGACGACTGGCACCGGATGTACCACGCTATGTACCACAGCAGCGAATTTCCTTGCTGTGCTCAAAGCGAAGACCAACTAGCAGCAAAGGACACAACAATGGCTACAAATCCACACCCTATGCGCCGCGATTTCCTCAAGACCGCCGCAGCGGGCGCGGCGGGCGCGATGGGACTCAGTGCCCTGAAATTCGACAAGCTCTTCGCCCAGTCGACTGGGGGGTGGGTTAGCGGCATGCAGGTCAATCCGGCCATTGACAACAGGCGGGTTATTTCCTGCCACGACACGGCCATGCTCACGAGCACGCCTGCGAACAAGACCTGGGCGAACCAGAACAGCAGCGTGAATGCGACCCTGGTCGACTCCAACATGGATGAAATGGCAATGCAGCTAGCCCAAAAGGGCACTGCGGCCGATGCCTGGAGCACCATCTTCCGGTCTAGTAAGCCGTGGGCGAGCACGAGAGTCGCCATCAAGACGAATGCGATAGGTACCAACACCACGAATCGTCCCCGGGTAGCGATTATCAAGAAGATCTGCGATGTGTTAGTGGGCTTCGGGGTTCCGGCCGGAAACATCGTCCTTTACGACGCCTGCGATGATCCGACGAGTTACTATAACTCCACCTATGTCAGTCTGACTGATTCGACCAAGATTCGCGCCGTGGTGAGCAGCAGGGCGGCATCGATGGGCGGATTTGCGGCGGTCACCCTTAGCAATGCCACCGCGATCTCCTGCCCCGCCGACCTTGCGAGCGGGAACATCGACATCCTCGTGAATATTTCCGTGTGCAAGATGCACAATGGTACGGGAGGGAAATACTCCTACGGCACTTGTACCCTGTGCATGAAGAACCATTTCGGCACCTTCACGGACGGTTCCAAGGCACAGCATTCCGACAACCTGCACTCTTCAAACGGTCCTGCAGGTCCGCCAGCGGCTCTCTTCGAAATCAACAAGCATTCCGCCGTCATGGGCGGCAATCCTGTCCGCCAGCAACTATGCATCGTGGATACGCTGCTGTCCAACGGTGCGAGCGGTCCCGGCGGGTCCTGGGACGTCCGTACAGACCGTATCATCATGGGCACCTTTGCCCCCATCGTGGATTATCTGACGGCAACCAACATTCTCACAAACGCAACCGTCATGGCCGCCAGTCCCATTCCACAGGATGGACTTTCCGCGGCGGCCACCATTCTTCCCCAATTCCTCACGACCTTCGGCTATACGGCGGCGGACCCGGTATGGATTGAATACCTTCCAGGCAGTCCACCCCCCATCGGTGGGAATACCGGCAGCACCGGTGGAACCACCACCGGCACTGCTGGATCGAAAGCAGAAGGCGGCGCCACCGCCAGCGGCGGCACAACCGGGAGTGCTGGATCCAAGGCGAGCGGCGGCACCACCGGGAGCGCTGGATCGAAAGCCAATGGGGGTACTCCCAGCGCCGGCGGGGCCAGCCCGACGGGCGGCAGCAGCAGCAGCAGCGGTGGATCGACCTCCAGCAGCGGCACGACGAGCACTGGTGGATCGAAAGCAAACGGCGGCATGACTGCGAACGGCGGCATGACTGCAAATGGCGGCATGACTGCGAACGGCGGCGCTTCGACAAGCAGCGCTTTTGCATCGGGGGGCTCACCGACGACAGGTGGAACGATTGCCGGAGGGGGGACGACCGCGAGCCCAGTGACCAGCAGTGGAGGCAGCACCGGAACGACGGTCGTGCCGCACGTTGAGAAGAGCTCATCGGGCGGCTGTGATGTAGCCGGGGGCGACCGCAGCGCCAGCCGCTGGGGAGCGATGCTGGCGTTCGGTGCCGTGGTGGCCGGAAAGCTTCGGCGCCTTGTCAGCGGCGGCGATCGGCCGTCCTGACCCAAAGATTGCGGCCAAGCCAGCAACTCTCCTCGTTGCTTAGTAGGCCGTCCCGCGCAACGTCCTGCGGGGCCCAGCGCGCCCTGCAGGACATGCTGGACGGGTGCGTCGTGCCGTTGGCCTGCTAGAGCAGTCCCGAGACGACCTTGGCGTTGAACGAATGGGGCCTTGCGTCCTGGCGCGTCCGGGTCTGCCCGCGCCTTCGGGACTGTCCGGGACGCACGGAACAAGAATGAAGCAGGCAGCAGCCAACCCCTTGACGGAACGGAGGTTTCGGCCTACACAAAACTTTCTACGGGCGTTTAACTCAGCGGAAGAGTGTCACCTTCACACGGTGGAAGCCGCAGGTTCAAATCCTGCAACGCCCACAAGCTCGGACGAGGCGAGCGGGCCGGCCTGTCAGGCGCAGGCGTAGGCACCTTCAAGCGTCCTGGCTTTCACGTCGAAGACGGATGGTTGAAAGCCGTTCATCGGAGGCACTAATGCAATTAGCTAAGATCGTAGCTTTGTCGGTGTCGTGGCTTGCGCTCGGATGCAACCTGTTTGGCAAGTCGGAAAACGGCAATCTTGGAGCGAATGCGCCGGTCATGTACGGGAGCGGGGGCTCTGGAGGAGTCGGCCCTGGGGGCAGTGGCGGCACCAACGGGGCGAAAGCTGATGCCGCGGTCGCCGGCTCGGGCGGCGCAGCCGGGAGCGGCGTCCGCGGCGATGGCGGACCAGACGCAACCATCACGGGCAGTCCTGACGCCGGCAAAACGCCGGCGGATACGGACAGCCACAACGGCGCGCAGCTCTGGATATCCTTCGGTCCCTACACCTTCGCCAGGTGCACCTGGTTCTCGGCCACTGATGGCTTCTGCAACGATGATCCTCGTTCGGTTCCAGGCCTGACATCTCTACAAGTCAATGTCTTCAAGACCAGCGATGGGGGTAAGAGCTGGGGTCTGGTCTCTGCGATCGATACGGAGACTAGTGCCCACGATGCCAGCATCAATGTCTACGTGTTGTCGCCCAGTGACATGTGGTTCATCTCGGGTTTCGCCGGCGTGGGCCAGTCCGGGAGTATTGGGCACTCCATCGACGGCGGAAAGAGCTGGACTTCGCTCACCAGCACCGTGGACGCGGTCCTCAGCACTGCGCCCAGCGACAGCGGGACGCCCAGCGTGCCGCTGTGGCAGCTCGCTTCCGTGGGCGGAAGGATCTGGCTTCTGCCGCAAGGGGGAAATCTGGTCGCCTCACAAGACGGCGGGGTGACCTGGAGGAAAATCGTGCCTCCTGCTGACTTTGGCGCGGCTTCCAGTCGCAGCCTGATCGCCACCCAGAGCTACCTTCTGTTGCGCTTCCTCGCGAGCGACAATTCGCTAGGCCTGTACCGCTGGAACGGCGCTGCCTTCGTCGCGGTGGAAGGGGTCCTCCCGCCTTCCTCGGCCGGCGACCAGACCGGAACCTGGTGGCGGTCTTCGCCCAACGTGGAGGGGGTGCTGTTCGTGGACCGTGGGCCCCTGCCCGCCTGGGCCTCGCCGTTTTGGGTGTACGCGACCACGGACGGGGGCGGGACCTTCCAACAACTCCTTGGCGGGAACGTCGGGACCAGCAGCAGTGTCGTCGGCCTGAGCGACGGCCTCGCCTTTTCAGCCCTCGGATCGCTCACGGCCTACGTGTGTGGAGTCTTCTCGGACACCAGCAACACCCGGTACCTGGAGATCCGGCAGACACTGAGCGCGGGCAAGACCTGGTCAACCCTCCACAGCGAGCCCTACCAAAGCAGCTATGCTTACATTTCCCTCGCCGTGGACCCGACCGGAACTGTTCACGCCATGCACTACAGCACCGACAGTCTCGGCGCCACCATGGCCTATGACGCGCACCACGTGTTGCAATAGTCGCGTCGTCACTGACAACTATTTTTGTCGGCGCATGGCAGACACCCGTAACGCGCTTCGATGCTTGAATAGCGAAAGTGTTGGATCAGGTCGCAGTACTCGCCGCCGATGCTGATTTGCGGCGTGTTGCCGGCGTCATCGGCGAACAAGCTCCACCCGTCTTCGGTGTCTTTGGGTATCTGCTGTCCGTCCAAGTACACCGACACCAGCGAGGGCGAAGCAGGGGCCGGGTCTAGCTCGAACGAACAGGAGGTCAGCCTGACGCCAGCGAAGATCCCATCGAGGGTCGCCTGCAAGGAAGCGGGGCTGGCCGCCGAGTAGAGCGATGGCATCCCGCCCGCCTGGGCCATTTGATCCAGGCACGCTGGCGGCCCTGCCGGGTCGTCACTCAGCTCAGCTCCCACCGCCAACACCGCAACCTTGATACCGTCGTCTGCCAAGGCCTGCACCTGGGCAACCGCATCCTGGCATGCGTTGGGAAGGCCCCCATCGGCGTCGCCAGGCTGGCTCGCCGAGAGCGCACCCAAAAGGGTACAGCTGGGCAGGCCGTCAGTGGCCAGCAACACGTAGCGCTTGGCAGCCCCGTCAGCGAGGCCCTTGTAGTACTTGCGCGCCCGTTGCAGCGCCAAAGCCGTGGGCGTATTGCCCACGAGGGGCAGCACGTTCTTCAGCGCTTTCTCTATCGCCGTGCCGTTGCCGCTCGCGATCTCAGCCGAAGGAAGCCCGGCGCAACACCCGGCAACCGTCTCGCCCGGGCACAGCGCATCTGCCCCGGGAAACTGCGCAAAGCCGAAACGAATCTGCCATTGGTAGGTGTCTACCAGGTTCGAAAGCACGTCTGCCACGACGCTGTAGCGCGTTCCCTGGCCAAAGCCGATGCCCATGGATTCCGACCCATCGAACACGATCAAGACGTCCACCACGCTGGGGTTGAGACTCACCGCCGCGTCGACCGTGCACGTGGGCCCTGCTTGGGTGCCTGCCCCATTCACTGCCGTGGCGCTCGCGCGGTCGACTGCACCATCCCCTCGCCCAGTGCCAGCGTCCTCCGCGCACGCCGCAGCGTTGGCTAGCAAGAGAACGAAGAGCACGAAGCGTACCCGCACTTCACGTGATTCTAGCAGCTCCAAGCCAGCCGCCCAAAGGCGGGAGTTTTGTTGGGAATGATCTCGGGCCGTCCTTGGTTGAAGGGCGGATGTCGCAGCATGACTTCTGCCTCCACTTTCGACTGAAGCGCTCATCGTGGCGCGGGAACCTGCGTGGATGCCGAATTGGCGTGGGGCCGGCGGTGGCCCCCGGAATCGCTTCCCTTCCGGTCGTGCTCACCCTTGCCTGTTCACGTGACTCTGTGTACTTGTAGGGCTTCATCATGATTGAGGTACGAGAGCTGACCAAGTACTTCGGAGAGCGCGCGGCGATTCGCGACCTGAACTTCGACATTCGGCCCGGCGAGGTCGTGGGCTTCCTCGGGCTCAACGGCGCGGGCAAGACTACCACGCTCAAGATCCTGGGTTGCGTGCTCCTACCCAGCTCGGGTCAGGTGCGCGTCGATGGGCTGGAGGTAACCGCCGAGTCGCACGAAGTGCGGCGCAAGATTGGCTTCTTGCCCGATGTGCCGCCGCTTTACGACGAGATGACAGTTGGCGCGTACCTGGCTTTCGCCGCGCGCCTTCGCGGTGTCGCCGGTCGTGACACCCCAGCGCGCGTGCAAGAGAGCGAGTACAAGCTTGCCCTGCGCGACATGCATGACGAGATCATCGGCAATCTGTCGTACGGATTTCGCCAGCGGGTGGGCGTGGCGCAGGCGCTGGTGCACCGCCCTCGCCTGCTCATTCTCGACGAGCCCTCCGCCGGACTGGATCCGGTCCAGATCGTCGAAATGCGTAACCTGGTTCGACGCCTGCGCGGCGAGCACACGGTGCTCATCTCCAGTCACTTCCTTGCCGAGATCAGCCAGACCTGCGATCGGCTGCTGGTCATCCAGGCAGGCGAGATCGTGGCCCAGGGAACCGAAGAAGAGCTTGCGGCTGCGCTCGGCACGGCCGGCGAGATCGAGGTGGCGTTGCGCGGGTCGGCTCCCACGGCGCTGGATGTGGCCCGGCAGGTTCCCGGCGTGCTGGATGCGCAGATTGCGCATTCCGCCGCCCACGAAACCGTGCTCAAGATCCGGGCGCGCGAAGACTGCCGGCCCGAGATCGCGCGCGCCCTGGTGCTGGCGGGGCATCAGCTCGTGCGCCTGGACCGCGGTGCTTCGCGCCTGGAATCCATCTTCATCGAACTGACCCACCGCGAGAGGCTGTCGTGAACGCCACCCTGCTCATTGCCCGCCGCGAACTGGCGTCCTACCTGCGCACCATGAGCGGCTACCTCATCGCAGCCGCCGTTCTGCTGGTGGATGGCATCTTGTTCAACGCATTCGCGCTGGGTGCCCAGCAAGACAAACACTCGGCTGAGGTGCTGAGCGACTTCTTCTACTTCTCCAGCGGGACGACCATGATCGCGGCGGTGTTCCTCTCCATGCGTCTTGTCGCCGAGGAACGCCAGGCCGGCACCCTGGTCCTGCTCACCTCATCACCGGTGCGCGACCGAGAGATCATCCTGGGAAAGTTCTTCTCGGCCTTCGCCTTTCTGGCCATGATCACCCTGGCCACGGCCTTCATGCCCGCGCTCATCATGGTCAACGGCAAGTTGTCGATCGGCCAAGTGGCGGCCGGCTATCTGGGACTGCTGCTCCTCGGCAGCGCCGCCTTGGCCATCGGGACGCTGGGCTCGGCCCTGGCGCGCTCGCAGGTTCTGGCCGCCATTCTCTCCGGCGCCATGCTGGTGGGCTTGATCATCGTGTGGCTGCTGGCTTCCGTGAGCGAGCGGCCGCTCAACGATGTCTTTTTGGCCCTGGCGCTGTGGGGCCGGCATTTCCCGCCATTCCAGGCTGGCGTCATCAACCTGCGTGACGTGGCCTACTACCTGCTCGTGACCCACTTCGCCCTGTTCGCCGCCACGCGTGTCTTGGAGGCGCGACGATGGCAATAAGACACAAGTTGGGACCGTCGCTGGCGTACGCCACTGGCCTGCTCTTCATCTACACCGGCGAGCGCATCCTGCAGGCTGGGCGAGCGAGCGCCGTGGTGACTTTGCTCGGCCTAGCCGGCGTACTGGGCGCGGCGGCCTGGCGTGAACTCAGCGCGCGTAAGGCGCCCGCCGGGGTTCGCAGCACGGCACGCATGCTCCTTCTCCTCTACGGGCTCGGGGCTCTTGCCCTGGTGCTGCATTTTGCGGGCGGCGATTGGGGCGCGCATCTCTGGGGCCGTCCCCTGGATGTTCGCATGCCCCGCCTGGCGGGCGCGCTGGCTGTGCTGTGGCCGGCGTTCATGCTGGCCGGCACTCTGCCCGTGCTTCTGATCGAACTGTCGCTCAGCGGGATGGCGCACGCTCCGGTGCTCGACACCCGCCGGGTGCGGGCCGCCCTGCTGTCCGGGCTGGGCACGGCCTTGGCCATCGTGTTCTGCTTCTCCGTCGCGTATGTGACCGCCGAGCGCAACCTGAGGCTCGATCTGGCCTATTTCCGCAGCGCGCGGGCCGGGACCGCGACCAAGAAATTGGTGGCAGCGCTCGACCAGCCGGTGCAGGTGTACCTGTTCTATCCGCCGGCCAACGAGGTCGCCGAGGAAGTGGCAAGCTACTTCGCCGATCTCACGCGTGCGTCGTCGCAACTTAGCGTGACCCGGCTCGATCAGGCGGTCGAGCCGGCGCGGGCGCATGAGCTGGGCGTTTCGGGCAATGGCGTAATCGTCGTGGCGCGCGACAAACGGCGCGAACAGATTGCTGTGCCGGCCAAACTGGAAAGCGCCCGCAGCAAGCTGCGCGTTCTGGACCAGGAAGTGTACAAGCGCCTGGTGATCGTGTCGCGCGGCACCCGCGTCGCCTATTTCGTGCAGGGACACGAGGAGCGCACCTTCGATCCCATCGGTGAAACCGACCGCCGGGCCACCGTGCGCCTGCTGCGCGAGCTTCTTTCTGAGCTCGGCTTCCAAGCCAAGGAGTTGGGCCTGGCGCAAGGGTTGGGCCATGAGGTGCCAGCCGACGCTGCCCTGGTGCTTATGCTGGGACCAAAGCGACCGCTTATGCCGGCCGAGGCGGATTCGTTGCTGCGCTACTTTGGCCGCAAGGGACGCCTGCTCTTGGCCCTGGATCCAGAGAGCGGAGATACCGCCGCTGCGCTCCTGGAAGGGCTCTCTCTTCGTTTCAACGCCACCACCCTGGCCAACGACCAGATCTATTGGGCACGGACGCGGCAGAAACCAGACCGCATCGGCATCGCCACCGGCAGCTATTCCAGCCACGCTTCGGTGGGGACGCTCAGCCAGTTCGGGCTGCGCATGCCTTTGGTTCTGTTGGGGGCCGGCTCGCTCACCCGACCTGACAAGCCCGCCCCCGATGCGCCCAGCGTGAACTTCGTGCTTCACGCCGAGGCCAACACCTGGAATGACCTGAACGGCAACTTCGAATTCGACGCTGGCAAGGAAGCGCGCAAGGCCTACGAGCTGGCGGCTGCGGTGAGCAAGGGGGCCACGCCCGACGAGGAAGGGCGCGCCCTGGTGCTAGCTGATTCGGACGCACTGGCCGACGAGCTGATCGTCAACCGGGCCAACAGCCTGCTGGCGGTCAACCTCGTGCGCTGGCTGACCGGCGACGAGCGCCTGGCAGGCACCATCAACAACGAGGAAGACGTGCCGGTACGCCACACCCGCAAACAAGATGTGGCCTGGTTCTACGCCAGCGTGTTCGCCGCGCCGGCCCTGGTGCTGGGCATCGGCTTCACCGTGCGGCGACGTGCCTCGCGACGAAAAGCAACTCCTGCCGAGCCGCCCGTGCCACCCTCGGAGGCCTCGTCGTGAACGGCAAGGCGGTTTTGGTACAAGGCGGCCTGGCGCTCGTGGGCCTGGCGGCGGCGTACGTGACCTGGCAGCGCCAGCCCGAGTTGCAGGCGGGCGAGGTGTTCGTCCTCGACCTCACCAAGAACGAGTTGGACAAAGTCCGCTTCGACGATGAGGACGCCAAGACCTGGGTCGAGCTGCAGCGTGAGAGCGACAACAACGGCAGCTTCGTTGCGCTTCGTCTCTCGGAGCGCGAGGCGCCCGGGGCCAAGACGACAGCCTCCACCCCTGATGCCCGCAAGCGCACTCCAGAACGTGTCGTGCGCGGCAGCGACGCGGCCAAGGCCCTCTACGAGCGCTTTGCTCCCTTGCGCGCGACACGTGCCCTCGGCGTACTGGAGGCGGCCAAGCTGAAGGACCTGGGCCTTGCGGCCACGAGGAAGCATATCACCGTGGTGACCCGCTCGGGCCGGCGCGCCTTCGCCCTCGCGCCTGCGCCCTTGGGCGGAACCGATCCCTACCTGCGTGACCAAACCGACGGTCGCGTGTTTGTTGTCCCGCGATCCATCCTCAGCGACTTCCAGGCTGCGGCCACCAGCCTGGTCGAGCACCATCTGCATGGCTTCCGCCTGGAGGATGCAGACCGCTTGTCGATGGCCTCCGGCTCGGCCAAGAAGGAATTTCGCGTTGCTCGATCGACCGATGGGCGGGGCGTGGAGATTGCCTGGACTGGGGCGCCTGACAAGCCCGATCCGGCTGCGCGCACCTGGCACGAGCGCGCTTTCAGCCTGTGGCCGAGCGAATCCTTGGGCAAGGGCGAGGTTCCCGCAGAAGGCGAACCGCGAACGAAGTTGCGGCTGGACTACTTTGCCCGTGGCCGAAGCCTGGGCTGGCTGGAGATCGCCGAACCACCAGGGCAGAGCGTGTCGACTGCGGCGCCCGCGCCCCAGAAGATCTTCTACGCGCGCAGCGAATCTACGCTGGGATGGGTCAAGCTGGCTGGCGACACTGATACCGTGGTTTCCGAGGGCGTGAAACTGACGGGCGGCAAGCCTTGATGGCGATCTAGCGCAGATCGGCCAGCGTGAGCGTGGGCGGTAGCGGTAGCGACCAGCGAAAAGCGGCCTGCGTGGGTGGCCACGCCCTACGCTTTCCGCCTCCCGCGCACCCCACACGAACACGCTCACCCTCACGCCCACGCGAGCCGCCGCCCGCGAGCCGCGTCCCGGCGCCTACTGGGCGGCCCCGAATCTCCCGACAAACTGCAGCTACGACGCCGACTGGATCCACCCGCCGCCCAGCAGGCGATCCCCTTCGTAGCACACAGCGGCCTGGCCTGGCGTCACGGCCATGACCGGCTCGCTAAAATCCACCTCGAACCCTGTGGGGCCCCTGAGACGCACGCGACCGAGACTGCCGGTGTGGTTGTAGCGGACCTGAACCCTGGCCTCGAATTCTGCCGGCAGGTCACAATGCCAGTTGGCCTGCGTCGCCTCCAGGTGTCGGTGCAGAATTTCGCTGCGCGGCCCCACGGTGACGGTGGCCGCGGCCGCATCCAAATGCGTCACGAAGAGAGGAGCCTTGCTGGCGATGCCCAGCCCTTTCCGCTGGCCGATGGTGAAGGCCGCGATGCCGCGATGTCGGCCCAGGGTCTTGCCGCTGGAATCAACAATGGGACCTGGCCGCAAAGCCTCGGGGCAACGTCGGCTCAGATAGGCCACATAGTCGTTGTCGGGAACGAAGCAGATCTCCTGGCTGTCGGGCTTGGCGTGCACCGCCAGGCCCATGGCACGTGCCTTCGCACGCACATCTTCCTTGCTGGGCATGTCGCCCAAGGGAAGCAGTATGCGCCCCAAGAGCTCGCGTGCAATTCCGAACAGCACGTAGGACTGGTCCTTGTGCCGCGGCGACTTGCGCAAGATCGCTGGACGACCGCCAACCGGCAGAATGCGCGCATAGTGGCCGGTGGCCACCCACGGAATCCCCAGGGAGTCCGCATGACGAATGAGCCGGCCGAACTTGATCTGGGCGTTGCATGGAACACAGGGATTGGGCGTGCGGCCGCACCGGTATTCGTCGACGAAATACTCGATGATCGGCTGGAATGCGTCCGCGAGATTCAGCACGTAGAGCTCGATGCCCAGCTTGTGCGCCACCGCGCGCGCGTCCGCCGCGTCCTGCGGCGAGCAGCATCCGCGCGAGTCGCTGTCCGGATCGCCGGCCGCACCCAGACACATGAACACGCCTGTGACCTCGAAGCCCGCAGCGCGCAGCAACCCGGCCGTCACCGAGGAATCGACCCCGCCGCTCATGGCAACCAGCACCCGCTTCTGGCTATCGATCACCTTGCTCACCCTTTGGCTACGCCTTGTCGGGAAACCCCGGGGCCGCGCGAAGCGCGGGCCCGCGGGTCCCGGGTCGCGTGGGCGAGAGCGTGAGCGAGTTCGTGGGCGGTTCGCGGGATGCGGAGCGCGTGTGCCGCACACCGCTCACGCACACGCGAGTCGCCCACGCAGCCCGCTGTACGCTGGTCGCTCACGCTCACCCTACCGCTCACGCGCACGCCGGCCGACCTGCGCTGGCCACGAATCTCCCGACAGGCCGAAGCTAGCTTCTTCAAAGATCGGCTCCTCTTCTCTTCCGGCTTCTGTCTTCTCTGCGCCCTCTGTGGGAAAAAGCACTCTTCCCTTCCTACTTGGTTTCGATGTCGTAGGGCAGGCGTGCCAGGATGCCCGTGCCGCCTTCGGCCAGCAACGGCAGCAACAGGCGCACCGCCACACGGCCGCCCGGAACATGGGCCAGCGCGCCCAGCACCGAGTGCGCGGGCCGGGGCAGCACCACCAGTTCGGGCAGGCCGCCCGGGCCCACCGGCACACCGCCGCGGCGGGCTGCCTCGTCAATGGCTGCGCTGACCCCGCCCATGCGATCGACCAGGCCCACGCCCGCGGCCTGCGAGCCGGTCCACACCCGACCGCGACCCAACTCGTCGGCGCGCGCGGCGGTCACGCCGCGGCTCTTGCGCCCCTCCGCCACCGTGTCGAGAAATCGTCGATACATCTGCTCCATGCGGCCGGAGATGAGAGCCCGTTCCTCGTCATTCCAGCCATGCTCGACGGCTAGCAAGTCAGCGTGCGCCCCCCGCTTGTAGGTCTCACTGGCAATGCCCAGATGGCCGAGCAGTCCCTTCAGGTTGACCTTGAAACCGAAGATTCCTATCGAGCCGGTGAGGGTGGACGGCGAGGCGAAGATTTCATCGGTGGGCGCCGCCACGTAGTACCCCCCGGATGCCGCCACATCGCCCATCGACGCCAGCACGGGCTTGCCCAACTTGCGCACGCGCCGAAGTACGCGCGCGATGCGATCGGAAGCCAAGGCGGAGCCGCCCGGGCTGTTGACCCGCAGGACAACCGCACGTACCGAGGAATCGTCGGCCGCCTCGCCGAGGGCCGCGATGATCCGGTCGGACCAGGCGATCTCGCTCGATGGGAACGGGAAATCTCCGCCCTCACCATCCATCAAGGTCCCGTCCACCAAAATGACGGCAACGCGGTCGGGACGCCAGCGGCCCACGTCCCGCGGTCGCGCATCGGCGTCGCGCAGCGGACCCCACGCTTGCGCCACGGCCGCCTTCACCTCGTCTTCGTCCGCGACCATGTCGACCAGCCCGGCCTCGCGCGCCTGCGCCGACGAGAACACGGCCCGATCGACCAAGTCGCGCACCTTGGCCTGGTTGAGCCCCTGCGCCGAACGCCCGTCGGCCACGCCTGCCAGGAGTCGGCCGAAGACATCGTCCAGGATGGCGTTGCGGTTGGCGGCCACAGGAGCCGACTGACCGTTCATCACGAACGGTTCCATGGCCCCCTTGTACTCGGCGATGCGCACCAGATCGACCTCGACACCCAGTCGGTCAAGCGCGGTCTTGTAGAATGTCACGGTCTGCGCGAATCCGCCGAAGGTGAGGCCCACCGCTGGATCGATGAACACGCGGTCACACGCGCTGGCCAGGTAGGTGGCGCGGGTATCGGGCTGGGTGAGGCGTGCGAACACGGGTTTACGCCGGCGAAGGTCCGAGACCAGCGCGCGCAACTCCTCGATGCGGCCCAGTCCAAGATCAGGTTCTTCGATGTCGAGCAATACCGCCGCGACCGCAGGGTCGTCGCCGAGCTGGCGCAGACGCACCACCAACGCCAAGAAGCTGCGATCCGCCTCCAGGTCACCCACCTTCAACCGGGCCACGTAGGTGCTGGCCCAGAGTGGCGGATGTCGGGTTGGAAAGGAACGCAGCATGAACGAGCCGCCTGGACCCAAGCCCGCGCTGTTCTCGCCACCGGCGCGCCAGTTGCCCAGGCCTGCCACCGTGGCGCCCAGTCGTTCCTCTTCGACGGTCAACCCGACCAGCGCGGCGTAGTCCGCCGGGGGCGTCAGCGAGGTTCCACTTGCCTGCGGCTCCGCCGCACGATAGCGCGGCCAATCTGCCTCGCCGAAGATCACCAGGCCACGGGCCAGCCGCACGGAAACACGCGCGCGCGGCAGCGCCGTCGTCTCGCCACCCTGCAAGAGGCGCACGCCCCCCGCGATCTCCAGACGATCGGTGGTCAGTGGGCGCAGGGCCGCTTCGAAATCCCATTCGCGAGGCAGGTCAGACGGACGCCCCACGTCGCGCACCACCACGCCCGCAGCCAACATCGACGAAACGCGCACGCCCAACCCGAAGGTGAGACTGTTCGTGGTCGGCAAGCGAGTGCTGAAGATGTGTTCCCACGACACACCGAAACCCGCGCCACGACCCAGGCGCAGGCCGAGGCCGAGCTGCAGCTTCTGGTAGTCGCTCGGCATCCCGGGCAGAGTCGGCCGCAGCCACTGGAAGCCCGCTCCCAGGGCCGTGCCAAGAGCGAGCGGCGTGCCGAGCATGAGAGCACCGCCGCGACCGGGCCGCCGCACGTCACGTCCCCAGTCGTCCACCACCAACGCGGTGGACGCTCCGGCCAGTACGCCCAGTTGCCCTGGGTTGAGCTCGACCGACGTCCCATCCGCGTCGCCAGCCACGCCGCTGCCTGGCACCTTCACCCCGCGAAAGGGGGAGGCAGGAACGTCGGCGGCGTGCGCGCGTAGGGACGCACCCGCGACAAACGCCAACACGAACCAGATCCCGCTGCCGGGGCTTACAACTTGGCGGAATGCCGACATGACAATGATCCTGTACGTGAAGATGAACCTGCACCCTGCGGCCGCAGGGCCCCACACTGGCCCATGGACCGGCTCGCGCACGCCGAGGTATACCAGGCCTCTGGTGAACGCCCAAGCGGCGTCATTGGACTTCCCCACCAACAGGATGATTGCGGGTTGCGCTCGCGAACCGACCACACTGAGCAGAGGCACGCGCTTAGGCGCTGGCTGGTGCTGGCGGCGTGGCCGCCGGAATTGGCTGAGCTCCGCCGCCTCCTGCGACGAACGCCGATCCGCAGCAGGGTGGTCGCGCGGGCTGCGGGCGTCGGTCTTGTCGAGGCGGCCATTGGTGCCACGACCGCTATTGCACAGGCGAAACCCGATGCCGTGATGTTCGTCGGCACGGCCGGCAGCTATCCGGGCCGGCGCCCCGATCTTGCCCTGGCAGGCGTGGTGGCAGCCCGGCGGCTGGTTCTCGCGGCCGACGGAGTGGCGACCGGCGACGCCTATCATCCACCTGCCTTGCCCGCCACACAGGAGACCACCGAAGCCCTGCGCCGAATCGCCGCGGCGGCCGGCCTGCTCATGGCAGACGTCGCGTGCCCCCTCGCCATCACGTCGCGGCCGGTCCCTGGTGGACGTCGCGCCTCCGCCCCGAGCTGCGACGTCGAGAACCTCGAAGCCTTTGCGGTCGCTCGTGCCGCGGCGGTAGGCAAGCTGCCCTTTGCGGCTATCCTGGGCATCAGCAACGCCGTGGGGCCTTCTGCGCACAGGGCCTGGAAGCGCAACGCGACCCGGGCCGCCGCCGCTGCCTGTCGCGCAGCACTCGAAGTGATCGAAAGAACGACGGTCTAGAGCACCGAACGGTTTGAATGTTGGGTGGAAACGCTAGCTTGCGAGCGTCCGGGGAATTCGCCTCGCCCCGCGCAGCAAGGCCGACGCGCGAAGCGCGGCGGGAGAGGGGCACGGCCGAGAGAAAGCGCGTCTGCCCCTCTCCCTAACCCTCTCCCCGCTTTCGCGGGGCGAGGGAATCGGACAGTGCCCGGGCGTCGCAACTCCTAGATTTCACGGCAGAGTCAAACCGTTCGGTGCTCTAGGGCGCCCAGTCGATACGGCAATCCGCAGGGAGCAGTCCGGCCTTTGCTGCGCGATCGAACAACACCTCGATAGCGCGGCGGGCATCGGGGGCCATCGCACGCGTGTCGTCGTTGGCGTACATCGCGAGGTAGCGATCGAGAAGCGCGGTCTGGGCCAGCGCGGCCTCGCCTCGCTTCTCCGCCGCGAGCACGCGCAGCACTTCGTCGCGGTGATCGAGCGCATAGGCGATCGCATCGCGCAGGACCGCCGACACCCGAGCGATGGTTTCGGCCCCCAGCCCGCGCCGAATGACGTTGACCCCGAGCGGAAGCGGGAGCCCGGTTTCAGCCTGCCACCACTCCCCGAGCTCGGCGATGCGCGCATAGCCCCGGCTTTGGTAGATGAGTCGTCCCTCGTGAATCAGCAGGGCTGCGTCGATGGTGCCCGCGTCCAGACACTCGAAGATGCGGCCAAAAGGCACTATCGGCACGACCACAGGCAGAAGGCCCGATTGCATCTGACGCAGCACCAACCACGCTGTCGTGGACAGGCCGGGAATACCAACCCGCCGTCCAGCCAAGTCAGCCAAGGCCATTGGCTGCCGCGCCACCACCACCGGGCCAAAGCCCCGCCCCACCGAGGCACCGTGAGGAAGAATGAGGTACTTGCCCGCGACGCCAGGATAGGCACCGGCAGAAATCGCCAGCACGTCGATTTCGCCCGCCCCGGCCAGCGCGTTTAGCTCGGAGGTATCCCCGCGCTGGTGGGTGAAACTCAGCCCTCGCGTGTCCACGCCACCTGCGCGCAGGGCGTGGAACATGAACGCATCGTCAGCATCAACCGAGTAGGCCAACGAGATGGACATCGTCTCAGTGTACCTTGCGCTGGCAGGTCTCTGGTAGTGTGGCCTCCTCCTGTATCGGTCCGACGCGCATCGGATCAGTTGCTCATCGCCCCTGCCCTGACTAACCTGCACCGCCTGTGTCCTCCGTCGCCAAATCCCTGCTCCTCGTTGTAGCGTGTGGCGTGCCGCTCTTTGCGCCGACCGCGACCCTCGGCGCGCAGGCGGCTGCGGCCAAGCCCTCCTCGGGCAAGTCGAACGGCAAGGGCAAGCCGGTATCGAAGCAGAAAGCGAAAGGCAAGCCCAACGGCAAGGCAGCAAAGAAAACCCGCGGCAAGAAGCCAGTCGCCAAGAAGAAAGCTCTTGTCGAAAGGCATGCGCTGGCAGCCAAGGGCAGCCCGCCCAATCTGCAATCGCGCGGCGCGCTGGTCGTGGACATGGAGAACGGACAGGAAATCTTCGCCCGCAAACCCGACCAACCGCGCGCGATTGCCTCGATCTCCAAGTTGGCCGCGACCCTGGTCGTGATGGACCACAATCTCGACCTCGATGGGTTGACCACCATAAGGAAGGTCGACGCCGAGGTTGCGCGCGGCGGGGCGCCGTCGCGCCTGCTCGAGGGCATGACCCTATCCAACCGGGATCTGCTACACGCGGCCCTGCTCGGATCGGACAACCGGGCGGTATCGGCCCTAGGACGCGCGGTCGGACTCAGCACCACCCAACTCACCAATGCCATGAACCGGAGGGTGGCTGCTCTGGAGCTTCGCGGGACGCGCTTCCGCGAGCCGACCGGGCTTTCCCCGGAGAACCTCTCCACCCCGCGCGAGCTCCTCCAGCTCTTGCGCGCAGTCATGTCCCACCCGGTTCTGGGCCCCATCGTACGCAGGCAGGAATACGATGCCCATCCCGTGGGTCGCCCGCCCATAAAATACGTCAGCACGGTCCGGCCCGCGGCCCGGCCCAGTCTGCAAATCCTCGGCGGCAAGACCGGCTTTAACGATGCCGCCCGCTACTGTTTGGTCATCGCCATTCGCATCGATGGCCACAGCTACAGCATGGCTCTGCTCGGCACCGAGGGTAAGCTCACCCGCTTCGGAGACGTGGCCCGCGTGGTCGATTGGATAGTCTCGCATAAGACGAAGCTGACCAAGCTGGCTACGGTTCAGGGGCCACCGCTCCCAGCAGGCTCTTCCTCCATTCCGGATGCTTCTACTTCTTGGCCGACGCATCAAGATATCGATGCCTCGGCGGACGCTTCGCCGCGGCCAGACCAATAGCGACGCTCGAAGCGTCAATTATCTGTGCCAACCAACATAGCATTGACGCCAACTTGGTTGTCAAACCACCCTGACCTGGCCCTGTGTTTTCCACGCAAAACTAAGATTACCCGCGGCCTACATCTTGCTGTAGGGTAACCATGAGTTTCCAACCATCATTCTGGTCCGTCCATCAGGAGGGTTTCCATGACCCGTAATCTTCGAAGGCTCTTGCCGCTTCTCCGTTGGCAGTATCTCCGCTGGGGGCTGGTGATCCCTGCCCTCCCCTTGGCCCTGTGGGCCTGCAACTCACATAGACTCCAGGAGCCTGCGCCGAATCCTCAGCAAGAAACCGACTTCCAGATTCTGGTCAGCCCAGAGCGGATGGTCGACATCTTGTTCATGATCGACAACTCCCCTTCGATGGATCCCAAGCAGCAGGCACTGGCTCAGAACTTTCCAAAGATGATCGCTCAGTTGCAGCAGCTTCCAGGCGGTCTTCCAGACGTACACATCGGCGTGGTCAGCAGCGACATGGGGGCTGGCTCCGACGATCTTGGCCAAGGCTGTTCCCGCGTCTTGGGCGACCGGGGCCTGCTGTGGGGGAACGATCCCAACAATCCCATCGCTTCGGTGGCGCCCGGCGGAACCCTATATGCGTCAACTGCGAACATAACCAATGGCTGCGGCCTCCAATCGGGTGCCCGCTGGATCGTGGATGTCGCGAATGCGAATGGGATCGGACGGACGCAGAACTACACCGGCCAGCTTACCGACGTCTTCACCTGCCTGGCCACGGCCGTGGGCGTCGCGGGCTGTGGTTTCGAGCACCAATTGCAAGCGACCCGCTTGGCACTCCACCCCACGCAAGTAAACTGTGACGCTCAAGGCAAGAACTGCACGGACGTCAACATGGCCAACGTCGGCTTCGTGCGGAACAAGGCCTACCTGGCCATCGTCCTTATTACCGACGAGGATGACTGCTCTGCTCCGGTCGCCGACGATGATACTCCTACCAACCAAAACAACGACAGCATGTTCCTGCAGAACCCCAAGGGCGAAACTGCCAGCATGAGATGTGCGGCGCGCGGCCATCTCTGCAACAACGCGCCCCTTCCTGGCTACGATCCGGTGAATGGCTACACCCCGGTAAACGGAACCCCCTTCTCGACCCCTCTGTCCAATTGCACAGCCAGGGACCCGGCTAGCCCGCTGGACCCCACCTACCTCCCGCTCATCTCTGTTCAGGAAATGATCGATAGCATCAATACCGTCTCCGTCAACGTAAACGGGACCGACATCCTAAAGAGGCCAGAACAGATCCTCGTGTCGGGCATCATCGGCTGGCCGCAGAACATGGACCCGAGCACGGTCAACTGGACGATTGGCAAGGATGCCACCTCGATTCCCACGTCCCAGGCCACGCTGTGGGACTACATGCCCATTTGCACGATTCCCACCCAGACCTCTGCTGACAAAAATATCTACAAGGCCTATGGTGCTCTCCGCAACAAGAAGTTCCTGGATGCGTTTGCCAAGACCGACACGCAAGGTAATCCTGTCCAGAACGTCTTTAGCATCTGCAACCCGGCCAACTTCACAGATGCGATGACCGCAATTGGCAACGCGATCGTTCAGGTGTTGAAGCCCGGTTGTGTGCAATACCCGTTGATCGACACCGACCCGATTACGCCCGGCACCCAGCCCGAATGCCAGGTTGTCGACAGAATCTCGTGCGACACGCCGGGCGCCACCACCCCACAGGGTCTGTGCCTTACCAGCGGGTATGTTGAGAACCCCCTTCCCGAGTGCATGAACGGTACGGTTCCACTCACCCCGACAAAACCCGAAACCAACAATGTCCCCGACTCCGCCCGGCCTTGCTGGTACCTCTACTACGACACAAGTCCAACCACTGGCTGCCCTAACGCGTACCTGGGCCAGCGCATCACGGCCTTGCGCAAGACCAACCAAACCGCGCCCGCTGGCACCCTGCTGTCGATGAAGTGCTTGACCTGCGCCAGGTCCGATCAAAAGTGCCCCGCCTTGGGCACGCAGTAACGACCGGCGACACCAGAGCATAGCCGACCAGAAAGGCCGCTCTCCCTGAAGGCAGGGACGAGCGGCCTTTGCGATCAAGGCGCTCTTCTCTACCCTTCGCTCGCCCCGCGGCACAGCAGCGGCGAAGGGCTCAGCAAAGGTGGCAGCGCTTGGGCATACTCATCACGAAGCCAGACCACCCGCCTCGACGAAGGCGCCCATGCGCCGGTACTTCTGGTAGCGAAGATCCTTGAGCAGACTGGGCGGAAGCGGCAGCAGATCGGTCAGATGGCGGCGCAAGGCCGCGGCCAGGTTGCGCGCAGTGAGGTCGAAGTTGCGGTGTGCGCCGCCGGGCGCCTCCGGCACGATCTCGTCGATGATGCCCAGGCGGGCCAGGTCGGGTGCGGTGATCTTCATGGCCTCAGCCGCCTCGGCCTTGCGCTCGTCGCTGCGGAAGAGAATCGAGGCGCAGCCCTCGGGCGAAATTACTGAGTAGATGGCGTATTCCAGCATCAGAATGCGGTCTGCCACCCCGATGCCCAGCGCCCCACCCGAGCCGCCCTCGCCGATGACCACGGCGATGATGGGAACTGGCAGCCCGGCCATGACCTCCAGGTTCTTGGCCACCGCCTCAGCCTGCCCCCGCTCCTCGGCGTCGATCCCGGGAAACGCACCCGGGGTGTCGAGCAGGCAGATAACCGGCTTGCCAAAACGGGCGGCCAGGTCCATCAGGCGCATGGCCTTGCGATAGCCTTCGGGCTTGGCCATGCCCATGTTGCGGGCCAGCTTCTCCTTGGTCGTGCGCCCCTTCTGCTGGCCCAGGCACAAGACGGGCACACCTTCGAAGAAGGCGATGCCGCCGATCATGGCGGCGTCATCGGCGAAGCGCCGATCCCCATGTACTTCGACGAAATCGGTGAAGATCCGGCTGATGTAGTCGAGCGTGTAGGGCCGAGCCGGGTGCCGCGCCAACTGCACCTTTTGCCACGGCGTCAGGTCGGAAAAGATCTGCTGCTGCAGCTCGCGCGCCCGTTTCTCCAGGGTCTCGATCTCGCGTCGTATCTCCCCCGACAGGCGCGTGCGCTGCTTGAGTTCTTCGAGCCTACGTTCCAGCTCGACCACCGGTCGCTCGAAATCGAGCACCGGAGCGTCCCTGGTCTTCTCTTTCTTGCTTGCCATGTGCCATTTGCAATCCTCTTTCGGATCGCGAGCGGTAGCAAGAGATGTGTGAAAGGGTCAAAGAAAGTCGCGCGCCAGGACGTCAGGGTCTGGAGGCGCGGTGGCCCGGAGATCGGCTTCCTCGCGTCGAAACCAGGTCCGCTGTCGCCGGGCATAGGCCGAGGTCGCGAGCTTGGTCTGGGCCACGGCCTCGGGCAAGGTGAGAAGGCCGTCAAGATGCTGGCCGAGCTGCTTGTAACCCAGGGCAGCCAAGGCACGGGTACGGCCAAACCCGGCCTTGCGCAGAGTTTCGACCTCGGCAAGAAAACCAGCCCCCATCATGCGATCGACTCGGCTGTGGATGAGCGGACGCAGCTTGTCGAGCGGGTAGTCGAGGATGATGACCGAGACGGACCAGGGAAGCGGCGGACCGGCCGCGCGCCGGCGCAGCTCACTGACCGGGATCCCGGTCTGCTCGTACACCTCAAGTGCGCGGCTGGTGCGAACCAGATCGCCGGGCCTGATGCGCGCGGCAGCCTCGGGATCGATCCCCTGTAGCCGGCGGTGCAAGGCGGAGACGCCGAGGGTGGCAGCCTCGGCCTGATGGCGCGCCCTGATGGCCGGATCCGGCGGGGGCGCGTCGAAGAGCCCGGTACGCAGGGCGCGAAAATACAGTCCCGTGCCGCCCACGATGATGGGAGTGTGGCCCCGGCGGTGGATGCCATCAAGGGCCGTGCGGGCCTGCGCGGCCCAGGCGGCCGCATGGAATGGCTCGCCCGGATCGACAAGGTCGAGAAGATGGTGCCGGCAGCGTGACTGCTCCTTTTGCGTGGGTTTGCCCGTGCCAATGTCCATACCGCGATAAACCTGCATGGAGTCGCAGCACACGATCTCGCCAGAGAGTCGTTCGGCCAGCGCCAGCCCAAGTTCGCTTTTCCCCGAAGCCGTTGGTCCCAGAATCGCGATGACCATTTAGGTGCGGCCAAGGCGCTGCTCGATCTCGCCGATGGACATGCGCAAGAGCACGGGACGGCCGTGCGGGCAATGTGAATGCAGGTCCACGGCATCAAGCTGGCCGAGCAGGGTGAGGGCCGCTTCGCGCGCCACGATGTCGCCCGCGCGCAGAGCCCCGTGACACGCCATGGTCGCGAACACCTGTTCGAAGTTCTCCTCGGCCCGGCGCAAGGAATCCCCTTCTGCCACCCGGTGCAGAACGTCGCGCAGCAGGGGCTTGGGATCCACATCTTTCAGCAGGTCGGGCACCGCGCGCAGAAGCATGGACTTCGGCCCAAAGGCTTCGACCTCGAAGCCAAGTTCCGCCAACGCTTGCACCGTCGCCTCCTCGCGTGCGGCGGCAGTCGCCACCTCATCCAGCTCGATGGGAATGGGAAACAGGAGGCGCTGGCGGACCACGGCTCGCTGTCGATGCGCCACGCGCAGTCGTTCGAACATGATCCGCTCGTGCGCCGCATGTTGGTCCACCAGCACCAGCTCCGAGGGACCTTCGCACACGAGATAGGTCCGCCGGAGCTGGCCTATGTACAACAGCCCGCCAAAAAAGCCCGTCGCCGCCGGCTCAGCGGCCGCCGGTAGCGCTTCATCGCGTAGCAGGGTTGGAAGCAGAGGCGAGCCGTAGCTCTCGTTAGACCCAGGCGATCGCGGTCGAGCAGGCGACAGGGGCTCCTGCCGATCCCGCGCCGGCCCACGCGGAGGCGGACGTTCGTCTTCTCTCTCGGCGGCGCGTTCGGGCGGCAGGGTGTAGGCGCGAATCGGCGACACCGCCAGCCAAGGTGCACGCGACACAGCCCGGGCCACCACATGCCGGACCGCCGCATAGACCTCCTGCGGCCGCGCGAAGCGCACCTCCAGCTTCTGGGGATGAACGTTGATGTCCAGCTCTTGCCCAGGAACGTCGACAAAAAGCGCGGCGAGCGGGTAACGGCCCTTCTCCAACAACTCACCGTAGCCCTGGGCCAGCGCGTGCAGAAGGGCGCGGTCGCGCACGAAACGGCGCCCGACAAACAAGAAGGTCGAACGCCCGCCCGGCGCGGCCTCCTCGGGCGAGGCCAAGAAAGCGCGCACCTTGATCCCACCCTCTTCTCCCTCGGCCTCGTGCAACACCCGGGCGCCGCGCCGAGCGAGCGCCGCGCGCACCCGTTCGGCCATGTCCCGATGGGGAGGCAAGTCGAGAGCCCCGCGGCCGTTGGAGCGCAGGCGGAAATGCACCTCGGGATGGGCCAAGGCCAGGCGCAGGACGGCTTCGGAAACATTGGCCGCCTCGGTGGCCTCTGATTTCAAGAACTTGAGGCGCGCGGGCGTGTTGAAGAAGAGGTCACGCACCTCTAGCTGGGTTCCCTCGGCCATTCCGACTTCTCCCGCATCCGTCTCGACCCCGGCCTCGACCAGCAGGCGGAAGCCAGCGGTCGCGCCGGCCATCTTCGTGCGCATGGTGAGGCGCGAAACCGCGGCGATGGAGGGCAGCGCCTCGCCCCGAAAACCGAAGGTCGCAAGCCCCCACAGATCGTCTGCTGCGACGATCTTCGAGGTGGCGTGGCGCTGCAGAGCCAGGCGTGCCTCCTCGGCTGTCATTCCGCAGCCGTCATCCACCACGCGAATGAGCCGTCGGCCCCCGGCTTCGATCTCCGTATCGACGCGGCGGGCGCCCGCGTCGACCGCGTTTTCGCACAGCTCCTTGGCCACCGAGGCGGGTCGCTCGACGACCTCGCCGGCCGCAATCTGGTCCGCCAGCGCGGCTGGCAAGATGTGAATGCGGGGCGCGGGCGCGTGCGGCTCCATGCTTTGCGGCACCAGGGTATCAGGGAGCCGCGCGCGCGAAAACGACATACGGACACGACATACGGAATGCGCGCCATGCGAAATGCACTGCCGGACACTCGACGCGTTGCGAGCCAGCATGCCGTCGGTTTCTCGGCGTGTGCGGCGCATCCCACCCGTCTTCCCTCGCGGATTCTCTGGTCCTGCGCTTGCATTCTCTCCCGACGCAGGGAGGGCGAGCGAGTGAACATCCGAGTGTGTGATACACTCGTGCCCGTGTCTCGGGTCCTAGTTGTCGACGACGAGCCTCACGTTCGTCAGGTTGTCAGACGTGCCATCGAACGCCTGGGCCACAAAGTGACCGAGGCGTCGGATGGCCAGGAAGCCATCAAGACGCTGGATGCGGGCGGCTTCGACCTGGTGGTCAGCGATCTGCGCATGCCGCATGCTGATGGATTCGCGGTCTTGCGCAAAGCCCAGGAACCCGCGCTGCGCACGCCGGTGATCATCCTCACCGCCAGCACAGTCATCTCGGACTGCGTGGAGGCCATGCGTTTCGGCGCCTTCAATTTCCTGGTCAAGCCCTGCAACGCTGAGGACTTGAAGTCGGTGGTGGAAGCCGCGCTCGCCCAGGGACGGCCGAGCCCGCGGGCCTCAGCCACGCGCAACAACGACCTGGCCGAGCCCCAAGCGGTCTTGGTCGGCGATTCGGCTGCCTTGCGCGGCGTGATCGAGATCGTCGGTCAGGTGGCCCCCACCGACGCAACCGTGCTGCTGTTGGGCGAAAGTGGCACGGGCAAAGAGGTGGTGTCCCGTCTCATCCACGCCTTCTCGCCCCGTCTGGGCAATCCCTTCGTGGCCGTCAACTGTGGCGCCATCCCCGAGGGCCTGGTTGAGAGCGAGCTCTTCGGTCATGCCCGGGGGGCGTTCACCGGCGCCACCGACGCCCGCGCTGGCAAATTCGTGGAAGCCGATGGCGGCACGTTGTTTCTCGACGAGATCAGCGAGCTACCCCTGGCTCTGCAAGTCAAGTTGCTCCGCGTCCTGCAGGACAAGACCGTGACACCGGTGGGAGAATCCAAGACGCGATCGGTGAACACGCGGGTGGTGACGGCCTCGAACCAGGATCTGGAGGCGCTGGTCAAGGAGGGGAAGTTCCGCAGCGATCTCTTCTTCCGCCTGAATGTCGTGCCCATTCTCCTGCCGGCGCTGCGCGAACGCGCCGAGGACGTGGCGCCCTTGGCTCACCACTTTCTGGCCTCGGCAAATCGACGCAGCCACAAGAACATCACCCTTTCCGAGGCCGCCCTGCTCGCTCTGCAACTCTACAGTTGGCCGGGCAACGTCCGCGAGTTGGAGAACCTGATCGAGCGGCTGGTCATCCTCAATCGCACCGGGGTCATCGGGTTCGAGGACCTGCCCACCGGGGTGCGCAGCCCCTCGGCAGACTTTGCGGCTGCCACCGCCAACAGTCCGTCCACCGAGGCGATCGACCTGGTGGCGACGTTGGCGCGCATCGAAGCCGCTCTCATCGACCGGGCCATGCGCACCTCGGGCGGGAACAAGACCCGCGCAGCCGAGCTCTTGGGGCTGAGCCGTACCACACTGCTTGACAAGCTCAAGCGAGCGAGCGGCGAGTCGGGAAACTAGTGCCTCCGGTCAGAAGAGCGGTCATGTTTCGGTGGACGAGGCGCCCGGACGGCAAGGCGCGACGAGGGCGCATACTTGACGTATGTAACCGAGGAGCAACGCAGCCGGCCGGGATGG
>Ga0182010_10000341_pt1 | contig 26836 bp, 19 predicted proteins | sample 611E1MmetaG_FD_120488 | JGI IMG/M metagenome (GOLD analysis project Ga0182010, IMG submission 120488) | Permafrost microbial communities from Stordalen Mire, Sweden - 611E1M metaG | ecosystem: Environmental > Terrestrial > Soil > Wetlands > Permafrost | place: Sweden: Stordalen | collected... | reverse complement strand
GTACAAAAAGCTCGTCGTCGCCATCGCAGCCTCCTTTCGTTCTCTCGTCAAGTCCGAAAGTACGACCGCTTTGGCGACGACGCTACCTCACCCTCTCATTTCCCGGATGAACCGAACCTTCGAGCCTCCACTTGTCAAAACCCCGCACAGGGCCTAGACTCCCCATGTGAAATGGTTCACGTTTGGGACGTGGACCGTTTCGCAACATCCGCCCCCGGAAGACTCAGAGGACGCGGAGCCGGAAACCACCAGGGAGGAACGTCATGTCCAAGAGACGCATGGTCACCCTCGACGGGAACGAGGCGGCTGCCTCGGTCGCCCACCGCACCAACGAGGTGATCGCGATCTACCCCATCACCCCCTCGTCGAACATGGGTGAGTGGGCCGACGAGTGGTCGGCGCAGGGAAAGAAGAACATCTGGGGCACGGTGCCCCAGGTCACCGAGATGCAGTCCGAGGGGGGCGCTGCCGGCGCGGTCCACGGGGCTCTCCAGGCAGGGGCGCTCACCACGTCGTTCACCGCCTCTCAGGGGCTGCTCCTCTTCATCCCGAACATGTACAAGATCGCGGGCGAACTGACCTCCTACTGCATGCACGTGTCGGCCCGGACCCTCGCTACCCACGCGCTCTCGATCTTCGGCGACCACTCCGACGTGATGGCGTGCCGCCAGACCGGGTTCGCAATGCTCTCCTCGGGCTCCGTCCAGGAGGCGCACGACTTCGCGCTCATCGGCCAGGCCGCCACGCTGCGCTCGCGCGTGCCCTTCCTCCACTACTTCGACGGGTTCCGCACCTCCCACGAGGTGGCCAAGATCGAGGAGCTCGCTGACGAGGACCTGCACCAGCTGATCGACGACGGGCTCGTCGCGGCGCATCGCGCCCGCGCGCTCACGCCGGACAAACCCGTGCTACGCGGCACCGCCCAGAACCCCGACGCGTTCTTCCAGGCACGCGAGGCATGCAACTCCTTCTACTCGGCTTGTCCGGGAATTGTGCAGGGCGAGATGGATAGGTTCGCCAAGCTGACGGGCCGTCACTACCATCTTTTCGATTACTTCGGCCACCCTGAGGCCGAGGACGTCATCGTGGTCATGGGCTCGGGCGGCGACACCACGACCGAGTATGTCGAGTGGGCGCTCAAGCAGGGCAAGAAGGTCGGGGTTCTCCGGGTGCGCCTCTACAGGCCGTTCTCGATTCCCGACTTCGTGGGCGCGTTGCCGAAGACGGTGAAGAACATCGCAGTGCTCGACCGTTGCAAGGAACCCGGCGCGATCGGCGACCCCCTGTACCTCGACGTGATCACCGCGCTGCGCGAAGCTCACGATGCCGGCGCGACTGCGTTCGACCCCTGCCCCCGCGTGTTTGCGGGCCGCTATGGCCTCTCCTCCAAGGAGTTCACGCCGGCGATGATCAAGGCGGTTTACGACGAGATCGCCAAGGACAAGCCCAAGAACCACTTCACCGTCGGCATCGTGGACGACGTGACCCACACCTCGCTGCCGGTCGATCCCGAATTTGACATCGAGCCCGACGACGTGAAGCGAGCGGTGTTCTTCGGCCTCGGGTCCGACGGAACCGTCGGCGCCAACAAGAACTCAATCAAGATCATCGCCGAGGAAACCGACAACTTCGGCCAGGGCTACTTCGTGTACGACTCGAAGAAAGCCGGCGCCGTCACGATCTCGCACCTGCGCTTCGGGCCCCGCCCGATCCGCTCGGCCTACCTGATCAAGAAGGCGAACTTCGTCGCGTGCCACCAGACCGAGTTCCTCGAGAAGTACGACATGCTCGACTTCGCCGGCCCGGGCGCGACGTTCCTCCTCAACACCCCGTTCGGACCGGACCAGGTCTGGGAGAACCTCCCTCGCGAGGTCCAGCAGCAACTCATCGAGAAGAAGATGAAGTTCTTCGTCATCGACGCCTACAAGGTGGCCAAGGACACCGAGATGGGCGTGCGCATCAACACGATCATGCAGACCTGCTTCTTCGCGATCTCCGGCGTCCTGCCGCGCGACGAGGCGATCGAGCAGATCAAGAAGGCGATCAAGAAGACCTACGGCAAGAAGGGCGACGTCGTCGTGCAGAAGAACTTCGCAGCCGTCGATCACACCCTCGCCCACCTGTTCGAGGTGAAGGTGCCGGCCAAGGTCACCGCCACGCGCACAATGCCGCCCACCGTGTCGAACGCCGCGCCCGACTTCGTCAAACGCGTCACCGCCGTGATGATGTCCGGGAAGGGCGATCTGCTGCCGGTCTCGGCGTTCCCGATCGACGGCACCTGGCCGACCGCCACGACGCAGTGGGAGAAGCGCAACATCGCGCTCGAGATCCCGGCGTGGGATCCGGCCATCTGCATCCAGTGCAACAAGTGCGCGATGGCGTGCCCGCACGCCGCGATTCGCGCCAAGGTGTACGACCCTAAGCTGCTCGACAAGGCGCCGGCGACGTTCAAGTCCACCGACTACAAGGCGACGGATTTCAAGGGGACCAAGTACACGCTTCAGGTGGCCCCCGAGGACTGCACCGGGTGCACGCTCTGCGTCATGGTCTGCCCGGCCAAGGACAAGTCGAACCCGAAGCACAAGGCGATCGACATGACGCCGCAGATGCCGCTGCGCGAGGGCGAGCGCGCGAACTACGCCTTCTTCCTCGACCTGCCCGAGGTGGACCGTACCGCGATCAAGATCGACGTGAAGGGCGCGCAGTTCATGCAGCCGCTTTTCGAGTACTCCGGCGCGTGCGCGGGGTGCGGCGAGACGCCGTACGTCAAGCTCCTCACGCAACTCTTCGGCGACCGTGCCCTCATCGCCAACGCCACCGGGTGCTCGTCGATCTACGGCGGCAACCTGCCCACCACGCCATACGCCGTCAACCGTGAAGGGCGCGGCCCCGCTTGGAACAACTCGCTGTTCGAGGACAACGCCGAGTTTGGCTTCGGCTACCGTCTCGCGATCGACAAGCACATCGAGCAGGCCCGCGAGATGCTCGCCAGGCTCGCGCCGAAGCTCGGCGAGGCGATGGTCACCGAACTGCTGGAGGCGAAGCAGGCGGACGAAGCCGGCATCGCGGCCCAGCGAAAGCGTGTCGAGGCCCTCAAGGCAAAGCTCGCCGAGGTCAAGGAACCCGAGGTTGCTCGCCTCGCTCTCCTCGCCGACTACCTCGTCAAGAAGAGCGTGTGGATCGTCGGCGGTGACGGCTGGGCCTACGACATCGGGTACGGCGGCCTCGATCACGTGCTCGCCCAGCACCGCGACGTCAATATCCTGGTCCTCGACACCGAGGTCTACTCCAACACCGGCGGGCAACAGTCCAAAGCGACGCCGCTGGGCGCTGCCGCGAAATTCGCGATGGCGGGAAAGGCCACGCCCAAGAAGGACCTTGGCATGATGGCGATGGGGTACGGCCACGTCTATGTCGCGCACGTGGCGTTCGGGGCCAAGGACGCGCAGACCGTGCGGGCGTTCCAGGAGGCGGAATCCTACCCCGGGCCATCGCTGATCATCGCCTACTCGCACTGCATCGCCCATGGCTACGACCTTGCGTTGGGCTGCGAGCAGCAGAAGCTGGCTGTGGACACGGGCTCGTGGCCGCTCTATCGGTTCGACCCGCGCCGTATCGCGCTCGGTGAGACTCCGCTCAAGCTCGACTCTGCCGCGCCGAAGGTCGAGCTCTCCAAGTACATCCGCAACGAGACCCGGTTCCGGATGGTCGAGCAGGCCAACCCGGAGCGCTTCAAGCACCTCCTCGCCCTCGCCCAGCGCGAGGTGACCAACCGGTTCGCCGTATACGAACAGCTCGCGAAGGTGACGATGCCGGTGAAGTCCGCCGACGAGCAGCCCGTCGCCGAGAAGGAAAGCTAAGGGGGATTCAATGGACCTCTCGACCAAGTACCTCGGGCTCAACCTTCCCCACCCGCTCATGGCCGGCGCTTCTCCGATGGTGGACGATTTGGACACCGTCAAGCGGCTGGAGGACGCAGGGTGCGCCGCGATCGTCATGCACTCGCTCTTCGAGGAGCAGATCACGCGCGAACAGCTGGGCACGGAGATGGACATGGAGCTGCACGCCGAGGCATTCGCGGAGGCGCTGTCCTATTTTCCCCAGCCCAAGGAGTACCGCCTCGGACCCGAGCAATACCTCGAGCAGATTCGCCGCATCAAGGCGGCCGTCAAGGTGCCGGTGATCGGCTCGCTCAACGGAACCTCCCCGGCGGGGTGGCTCAATTACGCGAAGCTCATCGAGCAGGCCGGCGCGGACGCGCTGGAGCTGAACGTCTACTACCTCGCCACCCAGGCGTGGGAGACGAGTGAGACCGTGGAGCGCCGGACGCTGGAGAGCCTCAAGACCGTCAAGCAGGCTGTGAAGATCCCGGTTTCCGTCAAGCTCTCCCCGTTCTACTCGTCGCTCGCCAACTTGGCCAAACAGCTCGACGACGCGGGCGCCGACGGCCTCATCCTGTTCAACCGGTTCTACCAGCCCGACATCGACGTCGAAGAGCTCGAAGTCGTCCCGAGCCTGCAGCTCTCCGATTCCTCCGAGCTCTTGCTCCGCCTGCGGTGGCTCGCGATCCTTTCCGGCCACTTCAAGGGCTCACTCGCGTGCAGCGGCGGCGTGCACTCGCACCTCGACGCGATCAAGGCCGTGATGACCGGCGCTCACGCGGTACAGCTCGTCTCCGTGCTGCTCAAGCGTGGCCCCGAGTACGTCGCGACGCTGCGCGACGGGATGGCGCGCTGGATGGAGGAGCACGAGTACGCATCGATCGAGCAGATGCTGGGCAGCATGAGCCATCAGAACTCCCCGAACCCGCAGGCGCTCGAACGCGCCAACTACATGAGGATCCTGCAGGGGTGGAAGCCGTAGAGGCAAAGACGTGGTCCGTGGCCGGTGAACACAATAACGACGAAACGACGGGGCGGCCGCAGGGCCGCCCTCCTCATGGGCACGGGTGAGGGCGTAGGAAGGCGGGGAGAGGGTAGAAGGTAGACGGAGTAAGAAAGTGGCAGGAATCCTCGTCTTCCGTCTTCCCTCTTCCGCCTTCCCTCTGGCGCCTGCCTGCCGTCGTCCCCCTTAGGGGCGGTCGCCGCGGAGGAGGCGCTCGACCTGGGAAGGGAACGAGCTCGAGAAGTCGATCACCCACCACTCCCGCTTGCCATAGAACGGCTTGACGACTTCTTCGGGTGGCGGCTGCAGACCCACAACCGGGTACTTCTGCCCGAACGCCCCGACGAACCGCGTGCCGGTGGGCGCCTCGATCGCCGGAACTCCCTTGAACCGCAAAGCGGATGCCGGAAGATCCGCAGCGATCCTCGCCGGATCCACATCGGTGGGGTTTTCCATAGCCGCCCGCACGACCGCGAGGATTCCGAGCACGCGCTCGATCCGCCGGCGCGGCTCGCCGTTGAGGTTGCCCCACATCCGGCCGAGCGCCGCGCCGATCTCGTCATCCGTCGCCCCAGCAGGAAGGAGATCGCGCTGCCCGTCGACCTCGGCAACCGCCCGAATCTCCGCAGCCGCCTGGTCGCCATCGTCCTTGATGCGGCGCCAGAGCTCCTCTTTCGCCGCGGCATCCTTCTTCGACGAGGCGTCGTGCGAGATGAGCCTCTGGAACAGCTCCGGTAGATTCGATGGCTTGCCCACCTTCTCCACCGCCAGGTACTGGCCGCTCTCGAGGTCCTCCACGACGACGGCGCTCGAGCCCGTCGGGTTCGAGAGCAGGAAGTCGGCGCGGACCACCGCTTCATCCGGAAGCAGAAACCGGCATCCGTAGTGGGACACTCGGCTGTTGGGAACGGCGTCTTCCGCCTTCATCAATGCGAGGTCGAGGCGCGCCCTGCCTCTCCTGTCCTCACCCGCCCAGCTCGAGTCGATGCGTCGGATCACGTCGTCCCGTTGCTGCCGCTGGGCGTCGGTCATCAACGCGATGTCGGCCCCCTTCGCAGAGGTGCAGAGGACCCGCGCCACGACGTCCGCTCCCGTGCGAACCTCGACGGTCTGCCAGCTCACCCTGAAGTGCAGGGATTGCACCGCCGCCAACAAGACCAAGGTCGCGATCATGGTTGGCTTCCATCCTACGCCTCCGGAAAAGCCGTGGAGAGCGGGCCGTGGTCCGCAGAGACAGGAGAAGCACGGCGAAGGCAGCAAGCGTGCAGCCGCGCGGCCGAGAGTGGGCCAGATGCAAGGCGCACGAGGCGGGAGGAGCGGAGCGTAGCCGGAGGCTACGTGAGCATCCGATCCGCCGAGTGCAACGCAGCAGATGGTCCGCTATCGGCCGCGCCCGTATGGTAGGCTCCGGGCGCTATGGAGCGCGTCTCCTTCGTCATCGCCACCGTTCACGAGGTGGCGCTCAAGGGCGGCAACCGCGGCTGGTTCGAGCGGACGCTCGTGCACAACGTCCGCGCCGCCCTCAAGGGCCTGCCGGTGGCCGAGGTCTCGATCCCGGCCCGAGTCGTCATCCGGTTCTCCGAACCGGTCGCGTGGCACGAGGTTCGCCGGCGCATCGAGACCGTGTTCGGGATCAACGGCATGATGCCCGTTGAACGCGCCGGCACGACCTACGACCAGCTCGAGAGGTTCGTCTCGGAGCACGCCGCCGAGTTCTCGGGGGCGACGTTTGCCGTGAGGTGCAAGCGCTCCGACAAGCGGTTCCCGCTGACCTCAGAGGAGGTCAACCGCCGGCTCGGCGCATTCGTGAACGAGCTGACGGGGATGGCGGTCAACCTCGAGAACCCCGACGTCACCGTGCACGTCCTCGTCCAGAGCGACGGCCTTTACGTCTACAAGGACCACTACCCCGGCCCCGGCGGCCTTCCCGTCGGGACTTCGGGGCGCGTAGCGGTGCTCATGTCAGGCGGGATCGACTCCCCCGTCGCCGCGTACCTGGCGATGAAGCGCGGCACCAGGGCCCACTACGTGCACTTCCACTCGGCGCCCTACACGTCGGATACCTCCGTCGCGAAGGTCGAACGCCTCGTCCGGCTCCTGACGCGGCATCAGGGTTCGAGCCGCCTCGCAGTGGTGCCGTTCGGTGACTGCCAGCGCGAGATTGTCTCGTCCTGCCCGGAGCGCCTGCGAGTCGTGCTCTACCGCAGGATGATGCTCCGGACCGCCGAGCGCATCGCGCGGCGCTGGCGCTGCGAGGCGCTCGTCACGGGCGAGTCGCTGAACCAGGTCGCGTCGCAGACACTCGAGAACCTCGCGGCCATCGACCGGGTCGCGCACCTTCCGATGCTGCGGCCGCTCGTCGGACTCGACAAGCAGGAGATCATCGCCATTGCGGAGCGCGCCGGGACGTTCGAGATTTCGATCTTGCCCCACCAAGACAGCTGTTCATTCCTCCAGCCCCAGCACCCGGCCACGAGGACGACCGCGGCGGCCTGCGAGGAAGCCGAGACTCCGATCGACGTCGAGGCGTGGGCCCGCCGCCTCCAGCATGAGGCCACGGTTACGGTCGTTCAGTACAGCTGGAACGCGTAGCCCTTCAACCGAGCGGCTCGATGCGGGATCAGGAAACGAACTGTTGACCGCCGACGGTAAGCCCGCGCGTGGGGTCGCGACGAGGCGCTGAGGTGAACTCTCCGCCTTGTCGGTGATGCGTGTCCATCGCCCGTGTTGCCCTTTCCCCTTTTCCTTCTCTTACTTAACCGCCTTCAGTTGGGCGAGGTCCGTCAGCACTTCACCCGCATGCTTGCCGGGGTTCACGTCCGCGTAGGCCTTGAGAACCTTGCCGTCGGGGCCGACCAGGTACGAGATCCGGCGCGCCCACAGCCGGCTCGGCGAGTCCGCGGCCCCCACCTCTACCGCCAGGGCCTTCTTCGTGTCCGACAGCAGGCGGAACGGGAAGTTGTGCTTCTTGATGAACTCGGCGTTGTCAGCCGGGTCGTCGAACGACACGCCGACAACCTCCACGCCGGCCTTCTGGAACCCGGCGAAGTTGTCGCGCAGAGCGCAGCCCTCCGCGGTGCAACCCGGCGTCAGGGCCTTGGGGTAGAACCACAAGAGATAGGTCTTCCCCGCAAAGTCCGCCGAGGAGACCTTCGCACCGGTCTGGTCCGCGAGCTGCCACACCGGGAACGTGTCGCCAGCCTTCAACATCCCCCCCGCGGTCGCCGACGCTGCAAGACCTAGAACTGCCAACACCATCGCTACGAGCTTCATCTGCCGAGCCCTCCTTTTATATAAACCGATTCGAATCTCGCGGGATTCCTTAATCGCCTGTCTCGACCATTGACGCGGCTCATAGGCGGACTGTGGTTCTTTCCGGCACATTCTATGTAAAATGCTGACCTTGATGTTCTTGTTTCTGAGATGAGCACGCGACGGGGGAACGCCATGGGCGTCGCGGAGAACCCGGAGAGCACGCGCGAGAAGCGCGTGGTGGCAACGACTTCGGTCGCGGCAGCCGTCTTCCTCACCACCATCAAGGTCATCGTCGGGCTGCTGACCGGCTCGATCGGCATCCTGTCGGAGGCGGCCCACTCAGGCCTCGATCTCGTCGCGGCGGTGGTGACGCTCGTCGCGGTGCGAGCGTCGGCCAAGCCTGCCGACCGCGAGCACACCTACGGGCACGGGAAGGTGGAGAACCTCTCCGCCCTATTCGAGACCGCGTTGCTGTTCGCGACCTGCTTCTGGATCATCCTCGAGGCTGGCAAGCGCCTGTTCGTCAAGAACGTCCCGGTCGAGGCATCCGCATGGGCGTTCGCGATCATGGGAGTCTCGATCCTCGTGGATCTCTCACGTTCGCGAGCGTTGGCGCGCGTGGCCAAGAAGTACAGGAGCCAGGCGCTCGAAGCGGACGCCCTTCACTTTTCGACCGACATCTGGTCGTCGGCCGTCGTGATCGTCGGACTTCTCGGGGTCCTCCTCTCGAAACGCCCCGGGCTCGAATTGCTCGTCAAGGCCGACGCGGTGGCAGCCCTGGGGGTTGCAGCGATCGTGGTCTGGATCACGGTGAAACTCGGCCGCAAGACGGTCGCGGATTTGCTTGACCAGATCCCGCCGGGGCTGCGCGACGATCTGGACGGGGCCGTTCGGGTCCCAGGAGTCGTCGACGTCCTCCGCGTCCGGGTCCGCCGCAGTGGCCCGGAGGCCTTCGCCGACGTGGCGCTCACGGTCGGGAGCCACACCGGAATCGGACGTGCCCACGAAGTTTCGAGCGCGGCGGAGGCCGCGGTCCGCCGCCTGTTGCCGGGAGCCGACGTCGTCGTTCATGTGGAGCCCGCCGATGCTCAGGTGCTGACCCGCGACGAGGACCCGGCCGCTGTAGTGCGCGCCCTCGCGGACCGCCTCGGCTTCGCCGTTCACGACATCCACGTTCACCACGTGCTCAGCGCACGCTCCCTAGAGCTCCACCTTGAGGTCGACCGGTCGCTCTCCGTGGCCGCCGCGCACCAGCAGGCGACCATGTTCGAGTCGGCGCTGCGCCAGGCGATCCCTGACCTCGGCCAGGTCGTGACCCACATCGAGCCGCAGGACGATGCCACACGCGCCGCCCGCGCCGCTCCCGAGGACGAAGGCCAGGTCCTCGCGGTTCTGCGCGAGTTGGCGAGCGAAAGCGGGCTGCACTGCCACCCCCACGACGTCACCGTCCGCCGCAGCGGCGGGGATCTCTCCGTGTCGTTCCACTGTGCCGTGGACGCCGGCACCGCCATCACCGCAGCTCACGAACTCACGGATCGTGTGGAACGTGCGCTGCGCGCCCGCCTGCCCCATCTCGGGCGCGTCGTGATCCACGTCGAGCCACTGGTGAAGAAGCAGTGAAGAGTTCAGAGTGAAGAGTCAAGAGTTAACAGCGAGAGCCTTCAAAAGCACTCTCGTGTCTCTGCGAAACTGCTTCTGCGCTCCGCCTTTCAACTCTTCACTCTCAACTCTCAACTGTCTCTCAGGCGCCGTACTTGGCGAGCTTGCCGGCGGCCGCCAGAGCCTCTGCCAGCAGGAACCGCAGCGGCATCCGACCGAGCGCGCCTCCGATACACGCGGTCTCCGAGAACACCGTCACGGGGTCGCGAAAAACACGCCCCGGTGCCCACAGAAGCCCAGGAACGGGGTGCCACGAGTGCGCCTTGAGGGCAACCGGCGTCGAGTGATCGGCCGTCACGACGACCACCTCGAACCCGTCACCGATGAGGTCCGGCAGGAGACGGTCCACCTCCTCGACCACTGCCACCTTGCGCTCGAAGTCCCCGTCCTCTCCGGCCTTATCGGTGTACTTCACGTGGACGAAGAGGAAGTCGTGTCCTTCGCGTGCGGCCCGCACCGCCGCGGGGAACTCGGCGAGCGACGGCGGTGCAGGAGGCATCGCCATTCCCACCAGGCGCGCCAGACCCCGATACATCGGATACGTGGCGATGCACGCGGGTCTGAGACGGAACCGCTCGGACAGCGACGGGATTTTCGGCAACGAGTCGAAGCCGCGAAGCAGGATCCCATTTGCCAACGGCTCCGTGGCGAGCTCCTTCCGGGCCGCGTCCACGAACGCCGCGACGACCTTCGCCGTCGGGCGCGACGCCGCATCGAGAGCCTTAACGCGCAGCGGTGGCACTCCCGTGCGCTGGGGATCGGTGTCGGCGAGCCGATGGCCCAGCTTGTCTCCCCGAACGATGAGCGCGCCGCGGTGCTCGGCTTCGGTCTCGATGAATATCTCGACCCCGCTCGGCACGGGGATCTGCCGGAGGCGTGCGACGAGCCGCCGGTTCTCCTCGGTCGAGATGCGGCCGGCGCGGCGGTCGGAGATGTTGCCGTCGAGACCCAGAGTACAGAAGTTAAAACGGGCCGCAACGTCGCCCGGCCGGAGCGCAAAGTCGATCCCGACAGCGGACAGCACGCCGCGACCTATCTCGTATTCCGTGGGGTCGTAGCCGAAGAGCCCGAGGTGACCGGGTCCGGATCCGGGGGTGATGCCGGGCCCGACCGGGTCGAACCGCCCGCAACAACCGTCCTTGGCGAGCAAGTCGAGGTGGGGTTTTGAGCCCGCCGCCAGCGGTGTGAGGCCGTCCCCGTACCGGGGCAGGTCGCCGAGCCCGTCCATCACCAGCATCAGAATCCGCGACGGCGTCGGCTCGGCTTGCCGTTCGACGATCTTCATCGGGTCCATGGACACCACCTCCCGCCCCGCCAAACATCCCGGGTGCGACACCTCTAGCTTAGCGCTTTCGGGCCGGTGCCGGTGACGGGACCGTCGGGGCAGGCTCCTCGGCCATCCGTTCCAGGATCGCGTTGAACAGGAGCGGGATTAGCACCTCCGTCTGGCCACGGAAGTACGACGAAATCGCGCCGGCAGGCTCCGCATCTCTTCGCCCCCGACGGTCCGGGTCTGGAACGCGGTCTCCGTGAGCACGCCGAAGACGTTCTTCCACCAGCCGGTGTTGGGCGTCCCGCCGATCCAGTTGGCGTCGAACGCCCATCCGGCGGCCTGACGGCCGAGCCGGCACAGGCCGACGGAGCACATGCGGTTCGCTATCGGGCAGCTATCTCATCCTGCTAGACTCACTCGCCTGAACGAGGTGGTCCCGGTTCGATGGCCGCAGCGAGCATCCCCGTCTCCGCCAGGGAGCGCACAGCCGCCCTGATCCTCCTCGGGGCGGCGACGCTCTTGAGGCTGCCCTACATCTTCCACTACCGCATCAACTCGGACGAACCACAGCATCTCCACGTGGTGTGGGGGTGGACGAGGGGTCTCCTCCAGTATCGCGACGTGTCCGACAACCACTCGCCGCTCTTCCACCTCCTTATGGCGCCGCTGCTCGCGCTGATTGGCGAGCGGCCGGACGCGGTGGTTCTCATGCGCTTCGCCATAGTGCCGCTCGCCCTGCTGGCGCTCTGGCTCACCTACGCGATCGCCACACGCCTCTTTGACCGGCGGGTCGCGCTGTGGTCAGCAGTGCTGGTTGCCTTTCACTACAACTTCTTCTTCAAGTCGATCGAGTTTCGGACCGACAACCTGTGGACGGTAGGGTGGCTTGCGGCACTCGCGGTGCTCGTGGGCGGCCCGCTCGGCGCCGGACGCGCCCTGCTGACCGGAGTGGCGCTCGGCACGAATCTCTGCGTCTCCCAGAAGACGGCCCTTATGGTGGCTGCGCTCGCCGGCGGTGCGGCACTGGTCGCCGCGCTTTCGGCCGAGGTCCGGCGGGCGGTCCCTTTCCGGAGGGCGGCCTCACTTGCCGGTGCGGCGGCGGCCGGTTTCGCGGTTGCGCCCCTGGCGGTGGCGGGGTTTTTCGCGTCGAAGGGTGCCTTGGGCGCTTTCATCCAGGGCGCGCTTGCCCAGAACGTCCTCGCGGATCTTGGCGCGTGGCACGACGCCTGGCGGCTCATGCTCTTCCCCCTCGGCCTCGTTCTCGTGATCTGGTTCCTCCTCCCCCGGTTGCGGGTGGCCGGCGGCGACCGCATCAGGGTGCAACGTCTGTTGATCCCGCTCGTCGCCGTGCTCTACGTGCTCGTGCTGGAGAGCCTCTGGCCTCTGGTCACGGGGCAGGACTACCTGCCTGTCTTTCCGCTGGCGGCGATCGTGGTCGCCGCCGGACTGGACCGCTGGGAGCGCATGTCCATCGAGAGAGCGGGAGATGGCGCGCCCCTGACCCGTTCCCCCGCATACGTGCTCCTGGCGGTGCTGGTGGCCCAATCCGGCGTCATCGTGTTCAAGGGATCGGTCTGGCGCGATCGGACTGTCCAGCAGAAGAACCTCGTGTCGAACGTTCTGCGCCTCACCGACCGCGACGACCCAGTCATGGATACGAAGGGCGAGACCGTTTTTCGCAAGCGCCCGTTCTTCGACGTCCTCGAGACCATTACGATCGAGAAGCTGCGACGTGGCCTGATCCAAGATACGATCGCGGAGGACATCGTCCGGGCAAGGTGTTTCGTGGCCGTCGAGGACAGCAGCCGCTTCCCAAATCGCGGCCGGACCTTCATGAACGAGAACTTCGTGTCCGTTGGCATCTTGCGTGTGGCCGGGCGGCTTCTGCCCCCGACAGGCGGCGGAGCCTCGCACATGCGCTTTGCGATCGCGATCCCTGGGCCGTACGCCGTGGTCACACCGGCAGGTGCGGCCGCCGGATCGCTCGACGGGGCAACGTACTCGGGTCCCCGCGAGCTCGAAGCTGGGTCTCACGATTTCATCCCGACGGCGGGCTTGCAGCCTTTCGCGGTGGTCTGGGCGCGGGCGATCGAGCGAGGGTATTCGCCGTTCGCCGCAGATCGGAGCCCCTCATGATCCAGACGCTCGCGCTCACCTCGTCGGACAGGCTCCTGGTGCTCGCGCCGCACCCGGACGACGAGAGCGTCGCAACCGGGGGGCTGCTCCAGCACGCGATGGAGGTCGGGGCGAAGGCACTGGTGGTGTTCTTCACCGAAGGCGACAACAACCCGTGGGCGCAGCGCGCGCTCGAGTTGCGCTGGCGCATCGGGCCCTCCGACCGTGCGCGGTTTGCTGCGCGCCGCCGTGAGGAGGTCCGAGCAGCTCTCGAGCAGCTTGGAGTGCCACTCGCGGACACGCGGTTCCTCGGTTTCCCCGACCAGGGCGCGAGCGACTTGCTCCTCCACGGCAACGAGGTAGCGCAGCGCGCCGTGACCAACGCCCTCGAAGAGTGGCGCCCGACGGTCCTCGTGGTGCCGTCGCTCCTCGACCTGCACCCCGACCACAGCGCCCTCGCGGTAATGGTGGCCCTGGCCATGGCGCAGTTGCGAGGCAGTGTGCCCGTGCGCAGGGTTGTCCGCTTCCTGGTGCACAACCCCCAGCTCCGTTCGCGCCGTCACGAGGGCTCGCTCGTGCTCCCGCTGTCCGAGGCCCAGAAGGCTCGCAAGCGCGCCGCCATCGCCTGCCACAAGAGTCAGCTCGTCCTCCGAGGATCGTGGCTGCTCTCGTTCGCTTCCGGGGAAGAGACGTACTTCCTTGAAGAGTCGGCGACCGGTCTGCAGCAGCATCCGGTCGTGACCGTTCATCTCGAAAACGGAAACCTGGTGTTCCGGCTCGCGTCCCGCACTCGGATGCGCTCATTCGGCGCACGCAAACTCTGCCTGGTCTGCAACGGTGAGCCCCCTGTCCGCCTCGTCGTAGATTTACCCTCTTCGACCGGCGGTGCGACGGTTCGCGAACCCCGGAGCGGCCGCCCGATCGGGGAAGGCTTCTTCCGGGGCACAAGCGGGATCGGGACGCTGACCCTCCCCGCGGGCGTCGTCTCTCCCGGCGGGCTGCTGTTCGCCAAGGTTGAGCACCGGTTCGGCTTCTTCGATGAGGCCGGCTGGAAGGAGATCAGCTCGGTCCCCGGGCTCCTTGGCCGATAGGCCAGCGCCCGGACGGGATCCTTCTCGCGGCTGTACACTTCCTTCTGGAGAGCACGAATGGTCTCTGCTGGCCGATTGGTCCGCGAACCGTGGCCGTGCCCGACGGTGGAACGCTCTGTGCCCGGATGCACCGGAGGCGGAACATGACCACCTCGCGGGGTGAGTCGGCGCCGCGCGATCGCGGCCTGCGCCCGGAGCGCACCCGCCACCTGCGGGAGCGTAGGCCGGCGTTGCGCAGCATCCGGCCCCGGCGCGTTCTGGATCTGCTCCGGCGCGTCAGCGAGGTGCTCGAAACCGTGGTCGACCCCGAGGTCGCAGCCTGGAGCGTCCTGGTGGCGTACACCGCGGGCGAGGGCCTCGGATTCAACCGGTCCTTCCTCCTCCTCGCCGACGGTGACCAGCTGCGAGGCTGGTTCGGAGTCGGACCCTTGACGCGCGACGAAGCCCGCGAGGTGTGGGCCGAGATGCGCCAGCACGGCGTGCTCCCGCTCGAACGGCTCGCGGAACCGGATTCGATGGCGGTCGAGTCCGAGCAGCGCCGGCACGCGGCCACGCTGGCTGCGCTGTCCCACGCCTCCGAGAAGGGGTGCGGCGCCTGGCGTCGTGCGTTCGTCGGCCGCAGCAACCATCCGAACCCCTGCGTTCGTCACTGGGTGGCGGTACTCGAGTCGCGCGAATTGGTCGTCGTGCCTCTCATGGCCAGCGGCCGGCCGTGGGGCGTTGTGCTGGCCGACAACTTCGTCACGCACGCTCCGATCTACCACGCAACGCTCGAAGCCGCAGAGACGCTCGCTCACTACCTTCGGGCGGCACTCGAACGCACACAGCTGTTGCGCCGGTTCCAGGAAGAGAGACGGCGGCGCATGGCCGCCGACCACGCCACGGCACTTCTCGAGACGGCCCGCACGCTCGCCCACGATCTGAAGAACCCGCTGGCGCTGGCAGGCGGCCTTGCCCGAGAACTGATGGCAGCGCCTCCCCGGAACCCCGGCACGCTCCTCAGGCAACTCGGAATCGCCGCGGCCGCCATCAGCCGCGCCGAGCAGAGGGTCGGGGACCTCGTGGACGGCCTGGCGAGCCGGGCGGATGGCATCGCCCTGGAGCCGGTAGAGGTGGGGGCTTTCGTCGACCGGGTGGTGGAGGCGTTCCGGCCGCTAGCAACGAGTCGCGGGGTCCGCCTCCTGTGCTACCACCCGCCCCGGCCGGTGCGTGCGAGCGCCGTAGTGCACTCGCTCGAGCGTTGCCTTGAGAACCTCGTTGTCAACGCGCTCGAGGCGCTCAGGGAGAGCGGAGGGGAGATTTACGCCGCGGTTCGCGAGGACGGCCAGTGGGTGAGGCTCGACGTGGCCGACAACGGACAGCCGCTGCCTGCGGCGCTCCGGGTCGACCCTTTCGCCGGCGGCATCACCACGCGCCGGGGAGGCAGCGGCCTTGGGCTTGCATCGGTCCGCACACTCGCCGAGGCCATGGGAGCGAAGGTGGAGTACGATGAGCGGGAGCCTGGCTGGGTGCGTTTTACGCTGTTTCTGCGGAGGTGGTCGTGAACGGTTCGCGCTTGCTTTTCGTGGATGATGAGGAGGGCTTCCTCGAGCTGTATCGCGCCGCGTTCAACCGCGACGGGTATACGGTCGAGACGACAGCCACGGTCGACGGCGCCCGTGAATGCCTCGCCCAGGGAGGGGTCGATCTGGTCGTCCTGGACATTCGGCTGGGTGAGGTTTCCGGTCTCGCGCTGCTGCGAGAGATCAAGGCCAAGGACTCCCGCCTGCCGGTCGTGCTCGCCACCGCCTACGCCCGATACCAGGACGATTTCTCGTCGTGGCTGGCGGACGCCTACATCGTGAAGTCCTCCGATCTCAACGAGCTGAAGCAGGCCGTGCGCCGCTGCCTTGGGAAGGCGCGATGATCCCGGTCGTGATGGCCGGCGGCTTCGGCACGCGGATCCGGCCGCTCTCTGCGAACCGCCCGAAGCCCATGCTGCCGATCGTCAACCGGCCGATCCTCGAACGTGTGCTCACCCACCTCGCGAGCTTCGGCATGAACGAGGCCGTCCTCCTGACCTATTACGACCCGGACAAGATCCGCGCCGCCTTCGGGGACGGGAAGCGGCTCGGGATGCGCCTGCACTACAACAACGCCGATCAGGACTACGGCACCGCCGGCGCCGTGGCGCACGGCGCCGATCTCATCCCCGCCGAAGACTACCTGGTGCTCTCGGGGGACGTGCTCTGCGACTTCGACCTTTCGGCTCTCATCGCCGCACACCAACAGCGACACGCGATGGTCACCATCGGGCTGACGCGCGTCGCCAACCCGCTCCAGTTCGGAATCGTGATCATCGACGGCGACTCCCGGGTGCGACGCTTCCTCGAGAAACCTACATGGGGAGAGGTTTTCTCCGACACGGTCAACACGGGCGTTTACGTTCTCCAAGGGCAGGCGCTTGCGCAGGTCCCGCGGACCGAGCCGTTCGACTTCTCACGCGATCTCTTTCCCCGCCTGCTCGCCAGCGGCGCTCCGCTCTACGGCCACGTGATGCGGGGTTACTGGCGCGACATCGGTGATCCGGAGTCGTACCTCGCCGCACACCTCGACTACTTCGAGGGCGCCCTCCGCCTCATGCCGCCCGGCGAGTTGCGCCAGATCGGAGGCAAGCCGCTGTGGATCGAGGGCGAGGTGGAGATCGATCCGTCCGTCGAGGTTCGCGGGACGGTTGTGGTCGGCCCCGGGTGCCGCATCGGCGCCAACGTCCGCCTCGAGGACGCAGTGCTCGGTCCGGCCTCCGCGGTGGCAGCGCGGGCCGAGCTGCGTCGGGCCGTGCTCTGGGAAGGGGTCCAGATCGGCGAGGGCGCCCGGATCGAGGAGGCGGTCCTCGCGGCGCGCGTTCAGGTGGGCGCAGGCACGGTTGTCGAGAAGGGCGCGGTGATCGCCGACGACACGGTCCTCGGACAGGAAGTACGTGTCAAAGAGGGCGTGAAGATCTGGCCCGTCAAGGTGGTCGAGGACCACGCCGTCGTCTACTCGAACTTGGTGTACGCCGAACGGTGGCGCACGTCCGCCTTCGAGGAGGGCGCGGTCACCGGTCTCACCAACCTCGAACTCACGCCGGAAGTCGCAGCCCGTCTGGGCGCGGCGTACGGCACTCTGCTGCAGCCCGGAAGCACGATCCTCACTGTCCGCGACGACCACCCTGCATCGCGCATGCTGCGGCGGGCCTTCGTCGGCGGGATGAGCTCGACCGGCGTTCATGTCGTCGACCTCGGCCTGCTGCCAGTCCCCGTCATGCGGCACAAGCTCGAGGGGTTCGGCGAAGTGGGCGGCGTGTCTTTCCAGCAGGTGCAGCTCGTGCGGGGGATGACCTCGATCCGCTTCTTCGACGACCACGGCCTCGACATCTCGACGAGCTTCGCCAAGTCGGTGGAGCGCGTCTTCCTGCGGGAGGAGTTTCGCCGCGCTGGGCACCAGGAGATCGGAGTCATTTTCGAGCACCCACGTCTCGTGGACTTCTACGCGGAGTCGTTCCTCAAGGCGCTCGCCGTCGAGCAGATCCGCGCCCGCCGGATGCGCGTCGTCGTGGACTACGCGCACTCGGCCGCAGTTGTTGTGCTGCCGCGGCTCCTCAACGAGCTCGGGTGCGACGTGGTCACGCTCAACGCCCACACCGAAGGGATCCACGAGGCGCTCCTCGCCAACGAGATTGCGCTTGCGCATCAACGCCTCGCGAAGATCGTCGCCTCGCTCGAGGCCGACATCGGAGTCTGGCTCAACCCGAGCAGCGAGCGGCTGGTCTTGGCCGACCGCGACCAGCGGCTGTGGGCCGACATGGATCTGGTGGCGCTGGTGGTCGCGGCCGTCTGCGCGGCGGATCTCCCCGCGGGAGAAGTCGTCTTGCCGGCGTACGCGCCGTCGACCTTCCACAAGGCGCTGTCCGCGGCCGGCCACCGCCTGCGCGAGACGCTTTCGGCCCCACGGGCGCTCACCGAGGCGTCTCGCCAGCGCGACGTGATCTTCGCGTCCGCCGGGGAGGGCGACTTCATCTTCCCGAGCCTCCACCACGCGCCCGACGCGCTGTTCGCGCTCGGCAAGCTGCTCGAGCTCTTGGCGCGCACCCCGCGCTCCATGGCGGAGGTGGCGAAGCTCGCCCCAGCGGTGCCCCTTGCGCAGGTGACCCTGCCTTGCCCGATGGAGCGCAAGGGCGAGGTGATGCGCCGGTTTGCTGAGAAGATCCAGGGACAAGAGGTCTCCTATCTCGAGGGGATCAAGGTCCACCTCAACGGCGGCTGGGTCCTCCTGCGCCCGGATCGAGTGGCGCCCACGCTCCACCTCCACGCCGAGGCGGGCACGGCCGAGTCGGCCCAGAAGTTGATCCGCAAGTACCGCGAGGAGGTGCAGAGCTTCGTGAGGAGCACTTGACCCAACGATGGCCAAGCTGACGTTCCTCTGGCACCTGCACCAACCCCAGTACCGCACTGCCGACGGACGGGTCCACGCGCCGTGGGTCCTGCTGCACGCCGCCGGCGAGTACCTCACGCTCGCACACTCGCTCGCAGAGAGCGGCCTGGCCGGACAGGTCCTCAACCTCACGCCGGTTTTCCTCGATCAGCTCGCCGCCTACCGGGACGGGACGGCGCACGACCCCCTTTTCGATGCGCTGCGAAAGCCCGCGCGCGACCTCGGTCCCGATGCCGTCCGGGAATTGCTGCGGTGGGCATTCCTGCTCCACCCCAACCAGCTCCGCAGCTGGCCGCGCCTCGCGGAACTGGCCGCCAGAGCGAGCGGCGGGACTGGTGAGGAAGTCGCTCGGCGGTTCACCGTACAGGACCTCAACGACATCCAGGTCCTGCTCGTTCTCGCGTATGCCGGGCCGAACCTGCGGTGGGAGGCCGACCTCGCGGACCTCGCTGCGCGCGGCTCCGGCTTCCCGGAAAGTGCGCGCCGCCGAGCGGTCACCTGGCTTGGCGGCTGTCCTGCACGGCTGCTCGACGCCTACCGCGGGCTCGCCGGGTCCGAGGGGGTAGAGATCGCAACGTCGCCGTGGGCTCACCCGATCATCCCCCTTCTGATTGACACCCGCGTCGTGAAAGATTCGTGGGCGCCACATCCCGCCCCTGCGGCACCCGCATTCGCCGCCCCGGACGACGCCAGCGAGCACATCCGGGCCGGTCTCGCAGTCGCCCGCGAGTTCGGTTTTGCGCCGGTCGGATGCTGGCCACCCGAAGGATCGGTCTCGGAGGCGGCGGTGGCGCTCTACGGCGATCACGCAGTGCGCTGGCTTGCAACCGACGAAGGGATCCTGGCCGCGTCGTTGGGCAGAAGCCTCTCGGGCGAGACCGGCGTCGGCCCAGAGCTATTTGGCTCGTGGCGGCTTCCGCGAGGAGGTCCGGCGCTGTTCTTCCGACACCGGGGGCTCTCAGACTTCATCGGCTTCCAGGCCTCCCGTTTCCCAAAGGAGGAGGACGCGGCCAAGGAGTTCGTCGGTCACCTCCGCCACATGGCCTCTCACCTGCCCGCGGATGCCGGGATCGTCGTCGCGCTGGACGGCGAGAACCCATGGACCAGCTACCCGGAAGGTGGAGCAGGCTTCCTTACGACTCTGGCGCGGGAGCTCGGCCAGTCGGCACAGCTTCGCCCAGTGACCCTGGCCCAGCGTCTCGACGAAACTCCGAGGACGTTGCCGCGCCTCCACCCCGGGTCGTGGATCGGGGGCACCTTCGGCACCTGGATCGGCCATCCCGAAAAGAACAGGGCGTGGGAGCTCCTTGCCCGCGTCCGCGCGCTCGGCGGCAGCCGCGGTGGGCGGTCGTGGCTGGCAGCGGAGGGGAGCGACTGGTGGTGGTGGTTCGGCGACGACAACCCCACCCTCCTGGCGCCGCTGTACGACGAGCTTTTCCGCGCTCACCTGCGCGACGCCTGCACCGCGGCCCGGGTGAGCCCACCGGCAGAGTTGGCCGCCCCAGTTCGCGCCGCGGCCACGCGGCTCCGGGTGCCGCTTTCGCGCACATGGCCTCCCCCGGTTCTCGACGGCAAGACAACCAGCTACTTTGAGTGGACGGTGGCCACCTGGATCGAGGCCCCCGGTACGTACCGTCGCGTCGCGCGCGTCGCCCTGCGAGCCGAGCCCGGAAAACTCTGGCTGCGGGTCGACCCGCGGCCGGGCGCTGGTGCGCCGGTCCCGCTCGTCGTGACCATGGTGACGACGGGCCACCCCATAGGGTGGACGCTGCCGGCGGACCGGCCCGATGCGTGCGCGGTGGAACGGTTCTTCGAGGCCCATCTCCCGCTCCCGCAAGACGAGGTCCTCCTCGGGATCGAGTGCGGCGGGGAGCGGATGCCGTCCGATGGGCTCTGGCGACTGGAGTTTCTGGAGGTCGACGAATCGTGAAAAGCCCCCTGAGACTGGGCGCCTGGCGCTCGAGTGAGGCTCAGTTCCAGCGAGCCTCGAGCGGGCCGGCGACGGGCACCCAGCCTTGCCGTTTGCCCGCAAACCCGGAAGCCTGCAGCAACTCGTTCCTCTTCTTCCCGCGACATCGACTGGAGTGAAGAATGTCAGAGCTTCGATTCGACCCCATCCGGCGGCGCTGGTCCATCATCGCGACCGAGCGGCGCTTCCGCCCCCACGAGTTCAGGCGTCCGGGTCCCGACGCACCAGGCGACGTGGGCGCGTGCCCTTTCGAGTACGGCAAGGAGACCGCCACCCCTCTCGAGATCCTCGCCTTCGCCAAGGGGCCGCGTCAGCCGAACACACCCAACTGGCAGGTCCGGGTCGTGCCGAACAAGTTCCCGGCCCTCGGGATCGAAGGCGAGGTGTCGCGAGAGGCGGTCGGCATGTTCGACCGGGTCAACGGCATCGGCGCTCATGAGGTCATCGTCGAGACCCCGGACCATCACCGGCCGATGGCCGACATGTCCGTCGAGGAGATCGCCCTCGTCTTCAGGGCATGGCGCGAGCGCCTGGTCGACCTGCGGCGCGACATCCGAATCCGCTACGTGTTGATTTTCAAGAACCAGGGCCGCGAAGCCGGGGCCTCGCTGTTCCACCCACACTCGCAGCTGATCGCCACGCCGATCATCCCAACCGCCCTCGTGGAGGAGCTCAACGTCGCGCGCGAGCACTGGTCGCGCAAGGAGCGCTGCATCTTCTGCGACCTTATCCACCAGGAACGCTCGTTCGCCGACCGGGTGGCCATGGAGACCAACCGGTTCATCCTGCTGGAGCCTTTCGCCGCCGCGTTCCCGTTCGAGACCTGGCTGCTCCCGAAGGCACATAGCCACGACTTCGCCCTCTGCACGGACCAGCTCTTCGAGGACCTCGCTCGCCTCGTGCGCGACTTCCTGCGCCGCATCCGCACCCTTCTGGACGACCCGCCGTACAACTTCATCCTCCACACCGCGCCCAGCCCTCACCCCCGTCCCGGGCAGCCGAGGTACTGGACGACTATCGAGTACGACTACCACTGGCATCTGGAGTTTATCCCGCGCATCACCCGGATCGCCGGTTTCGAGTGGGGCTCGGGGTATAGCATCAACCCGACGCCGCCTGAGGAGTCCGCTCGCTACCTGCGCGAGGTCACCGCGGACGAAGGAAGTTGACAGTCGACAGTTAACAGTCAACAGTAGAAGCGTATCGGCTTCTTGTACTTGGCTGTCAACTGTCAACTGTTGACTGTGAACTAGGAGTTGCACATGCGTATTGCTCACCTGGCGTCCGAAGTGATGCCGTTCTCGAAGACGGGCGGTCTGGCGGATGTGGTAGGGGCGCTCCCCCCTGCACTCGTCGCCCTCGGCCAAGAGGTCACGGTCGTCGTCCCCGGCCATCGGACTACCCTGAGGGACCCTCTTCCCGGCGAGCCCCGCGGCGAGGTCGCAGCACTCGGCCTGACGGCGAGGCTGAACGTCGTCCTCCATCGCAACGTCCGGGTCGTCTTGCTCGACTGCCCGGCGCTGTACGTCAGGCCGGCACTCTATTCCCTACCTGACGGCGACTTTCCGGACAACGCCGTCCGGTTCGCGTTCTTCGCCCGGGCGGCCCTCGCCGCCCTCGCGAAGCTGGGCGGTGCGGACGTGGTCCACGCCCATGACTGGCAGGCCGCACTCGTGCCCTTCTTGCTGCGTCACGAGGGCCAGACGCGTTTCGCGATGCCTGCGGCGAAAACGGTGTTCACGATCCACAATCTCGCCTATCAAGGGGCTTTCCCGCCATGGGTCCTGGAGGCCTGCGGCATTTCGCGCGAGCTCTTTACCATGGACCTGCTCGAGTTCTACGGCAGCGCGAACTTCCTCAAGGGCGGCCTGGTGAGCGCCGACGCCATCACGACGGTTTCGCCCACCTATGCCAGGGAGATCCTGACGCCGGAGTTCGGCTGCGGGCTCCAAGGCGTTCTCGCGACGCGGCGGGACACGCTGTTCGGCATCCTCAACGGCCTCGACACCGAGGAGTGGGACCCGCGCCGGGACCCACACCTGGAGCTGCCGTTCGGCGAGGAGGAGGACGACGTCATCGAAGGGAAGGCGGCGGCGCGGCGACTGCTCGGGCGCGAAGCCAAGCTCGTCGCCGGCGAGCGCCCGCTGATCGGCATGGTCTCCCGCCTCGCCGAGCAGAAGGGCGCCGACCTGCTCGCTGCTTCGCTCGACGAGATCGTCGGCATGGGGTTCGACGTCGTGGTTCTCGGCGCCGGCGAGCGCCGGTACGAGGAAGCCCTTCGCGGCGCCGAGGCGGCCCACCCCGGAAGGGTTGCGGCCTTCATCCGGTTTGACGAGCGCCTCGCACACCGGATCTACGCCGCGAGCGACCTGTTGCTCATGCCCAGCCGCTACGAGCCGTGCGGGCTCGGCCAGATGATCGCCATGCGCTACGGCACGCTGCCCGTCGTCACCTGCACCGGCGGGCTCGCCGACACCGTCGTCGACGCCGGAGAGGACGGCGGGACCGGCTTCGTCCTTCAGGAACTGACACCGGCCGCGCTCACCGAGGCCCTGGCGCGCGCCCGTGCCGTGCTCTCCAACCCCGTCCGCCTCGCTACGATGCGAGCCACCGGAATGGCGCGAGACTTCTCGTGGACGGCCTCGGCGCGCGAGTACGTCAAGCTCTACGAACAGCTGGTGGGATGAGGATTGTTCGAAGGTTCGAAGGCTCAGGAACGAGTTAAGAGTTGAGAGTTAAGAGTGAAGAGTTGAAAGGCAACGAAACCGCGAGGGGTTTCGCCGTGTCCGGCCTCTGACTCTTAACTCTCCACTCTTAACTCTTCACTTTCACACACGTTGAATATTCGAACGCTCCGGATGCCCATCAGCTCTCTTCGACCCGGCGTTTCTTCCCAAAAATCCAGGCCACGAGGACTCCGAGGAGATACAGGGCGATCATCGGGAGCGCGAAAACGCACTGCGTCGGGATGTCGGGCGTCGGCGTGATGACGGCGGCGATGATGAAGATGATCAGCACCGCGAAGCGGAAGTACTTGAGCAGGAACTTCGCGGTCACGATCCCGAACCTCGCCAGCAGCATGATCAGCACGGGCATTTCGAAGACCAAACCCAGGCCCAAGATCACCTTGCTGGCCATCGAGAAGTACTCGTTGATCGTGATCACCTGGCGGAAGTCCCCTCCCACCGTCAGCAGGAACTTGACCACCATCGGGAACGCGATCTTGTACCCGAAGTAGCCTCCCGCAAGAAAGAAGAGCGTCGTGAAGACGATGAACGGGATGACGAGGCCACGCTCGTGGCGGTATAGGGCCGGCGACACGAACAGCCAGAACTGCCAGAGCACCACGGGTGACGCGACGAAGATGCCGGCAAGCAGCGCCACCTTCATGTACAGCATGAAAGGGTCCACAAGGCCCGTGAAGGCCAGCTTCTCTCCGGCCGGGAGGAACTGCGTGATCGGGACCGACATCCACCTGAAGATCGGCTGCGCCCAGTACCAGCACAAAAGGAAGCCGGCAAAAACCGCGACGACAGACCAGAGGAGACGCTTCCGGAGCTCGTCCAGGTGCTCTAGGAGCGTCATGCGCGGGAGCTCGTCTCCGTTTTCCGCGAAGCGCTGCCGCGTTTCGGACATGGCCTACTTCGGCTCCGTCGGTGTCGCCTCAGTTGTTTGCGTCGGCGTGGTGGAGGGCGTCTCGGCCCCGCCCGCCGGTGTCGGGGCGCTAATCTCCGCCGCCAGCCGGGTGACGTTCTCCACCTCACGCTTGGTCTGCTTGAGCTCGTCGACGGCGATCTCCTCCTCGAGCGAGCGCTGGAGGTCGTTCGAGGCGCGTTTGAACTCGTTCATCGCCTTCCCGAGCGTCTTCCCGATCTCCGGCAGCTTGCGCGGCCCGAAAAGGAGCAGCGCGATGACGAAGATCAAGAGTAGCTCGGGAATCCCGATCGAACCGAACATACCCACCCCCAGCGTCGCCGCGGCCCCGGCGGCCCTGTGAGTATAGTGTGCTAGAGTCACGATCCCAAGGGGGCACGATGACGGCATTTCGGAAGGGGCTTCTTGCGGTTGTCGTGATTGGGGCGGCCGCCCTGACCGGCGGCGTCGCCGGCCAGGCCACACAGAAGGAGTTCGCGGGATCTGACAAGTTCCTCAGCCGCTACGCAGCGCTTTTGCGGCTGGTTATGGAAAACTCGCCGCAGCCCGTTTCCCCGTCCGATCTCGTCTACTCCAGCATCGACGGCATGCTCGCGCTCCTGGACCCCCACACGAACTTCCTGCGCCCCGAGAACTTCGCTCACATGCGCGAGCACCAGGAGGGCGCCTTCCACGGTATCGGCGTGATCATCTCCCTGCGAGGTGGCAGAATCACGGTCATCACGCCGGTCGAGGGAAGCCCCGCTGCGCGACTGGGATTACGGGCCGGTGACGTTATCGAGACTGTCGACGGTGCGTCCACTGAGGGCATGGACATCGATGAGGCGGCTCGCCGGCTGCGCGGTCCCGAGGGGACGAAGGTACGCATCACCGTCTCGCGGCTGGGCCTCGCGGCCCCTCTCGACCTGACAATCGAGCGCGCCCGCGTGTCTTCGGAATCGGTCCGGTACGCCCTTATGATCGACAAGGACACCGCATACATTCGAGTCAACGACTTCATCCGCTCCACCGGGGACGAGGTGCGGCGGTCCCTGGAACGGCTCCAGAAGGAGGGCGCCACCCGCCTCGTGCTCGACCTGCGCGACAACCCGGGCGGGATCGTGGACACCGCTGTCGCCACAGCGTCGGTGCTGCTCGACCCCGGCCAGGAGGTGTTCTCGACCAAGGGACGCACCGCCGACTCGTTCCAGGACTACCGGGTGCCCCAGGATGGGCTGCACTTCACCGGCCCCCTGGTCGTGCTGGTGAATCGGGGCTCTGCGTCCGCAGCGGAGATCGTCGCCGGCGCGATCCAGGACCACGATCGCGGCATCCTCGTGGGTGAGACCTCGTTCGGGAAGGGCGTTGTCCAGACCATCTACCCCGTGCGGGACTCCGGCCTCGCGCTCACGACCGCCAAGTACTACACGCCTTCAGGCCGCTGCATCCAGCGCGATTTCGACTCCTTCTTCGACTACATCCACGTGCGCAACGGCGGCGAGGGCAAGGATGCGCAGCCACAACCCAAGGGCCCGGTGTTCCTCACCGACTCCGGGCGCAAGGTGTTTGGTGGCGGTGGGATCACGCCCGACCACGAGGTCCACATCCGCGAGTACTCGGAGCGTATGGCGCGCCTGGTTGGCAACAGCGCGTTCTTCCAGTTCGCGATCGCAAATCTGGCGGACAAGCCGGACAAGGCGGCAGCGGCCCGCTCGTTCGCCGTGACGGACGACGTCATCAAGGCGTTCCGGACCCGGGTTATCAACGAGAAGTGGCTCCCCGCGGCGGACATCGACGCCGCGCTCGCGGACGCGAATGATCGCCAGGAGATCGAGGCCACCCTGCGCTTCGAGATCCTCAACGCCGGTGTCTCGCTCAACGCGGGATACCGGGCGATCCTCGAGACGGACGAGCAGGTGCAGGCCGCTCTGAAGTTCTTCGACGAGGCGGCCAGGCTCCAGGCCGGCATCCGCAACGGATCTAAGCCGGCGCGGACCGCGGACGGTGCCGGAGTCCCCAGCCCCACCCGGTAGGCCGGGACCGGCCGCAAGCCGACCGCCGATCGCCACGCGCCGTCTCGCCAGAGAAAGAACACCAGGAGGCTACCCGTGAGGACCATCATCGAGCCTTTCCGCATCAAGGTCGTCGAGCCGATCCGGATGACGAGCCGCGAGGAGCGGGCCAAGTTGATCCGCCACGCCGGCTACAACCCGTTCCGGCTCAAGGCTGAGAACGTGCTAATTGACCTCCTTACAGACTCCGGAACCGGCGCGATGAGCACCCACCAGTGGGCGGGCGTCATGGAGGGCGACGAGTCGTACGCCGGCGCGAGGAGCTTCTTCAAGTTCGAGGCCGCTGTGCGCGGGATCTTCGGCCACGCACACGTGATCCCCACCCACCAGGGGCGAGCGAGCGAGCGCCTGTTGTGCCGCGCCGTCGTCAAGCCTGGCGACGTGATCCCCGGCAACACCCACTTCGACACGACGCGAGCCAACATCGAGGACG
>Ga0182010_10000340_pt1 | contig 26999 bp, 23 predicted proteins | sample 611E1MmetaG_FD_120488 | JGI IMG/M metagenome (GOLD analysis project Ga0182010, IMG submission 120488) | Permafrost microbial communities from Stordalen Mire, Sweden - 611E1M metaG | ecosystem: Environmental > Terrestrial > Soil > Wetlands > Permafrost | place: Sweden: Stordalen | collected... | reverse complement strand
GGTTCCACTCTCATCCAGAATTCGTCCGAAACCTCCCAGGAGCGTGGCTTTCCCATCCTTTCCCTCCTGGAAACAATCTCGGGCCTGTCACCGGGAATGTCAATCTATTTACGGATATGCTCTAAGAGATAGAGAGCACATCTTCATTGTTCCTTTTCTGTCTGGATCGGCCGTAGGTCAGGGTCGGTAAAGGCCGTGTGGGCCAGGCTCGGGTCGGGCGCGATCGCCTGCGCGAGGTGCTTTCGTGCAACGCTCAGGTTGTTGAGCGGCGCCTCGTAGCAGAGCAGTGACCTGAGGGGGATGCTGCGGTTGCGCCGCACCTTGGTCAACAACCGGACCGCATGTCTCAATGCCGCCAGGGGGCTGCTGCGCTCGTTCGGCTACCGCGTGCCGGGTCAGCAGCCGGAGCGGTTGGCCCGGACCTTGACCACGGGAAAGGTGCCCGAGGATTTGTATGGGCTGGTCCCGCAATTGGCTACTACCGCCCTCGATCTCGACGAGAAGGTCCGGGCGCTCGACGACGAGGTGCTCGCAGCGGGTCGCGCGTTTCCCGAGGTGAAGCGCTTTCAGTAGGTGTCGGGGATCGGGCCGCTGATTGCATTGTCATAGGTGCTGCGCATCGAGGATCCGAGTCGTTTCCGCGGTAGCCGCGACATCCCGAGCTTTCTCAGCCTGCGGCCTCGCATGCGCGAGTCGGCCGAGCACTCACACTTCGGGCCGATCACTCGGCATGGCGACGCGGAGATGCGATGGCTCCTGGTGCAGGCTGCCCAAGGGTGCTTGCGGACTCGCAAGGACAACGATCTCGATCGGTGGGCCGAGCAAGTCACCGGTTGGATAGGAAAGAAGGACGAAGTCGTGGCGCTGGGCCGCAAGCTCGCCCTGCTCTCGCACCGGCTGTGCGTGACGGGCGAGGACTACCAGGCCATGCCGCAGAGGTCGCCGCTGCGGCGTGAAGAACACAGGAGACCGAATAGAAGAGGGTGAGCAATGTAACTGCGGTTCGCCGAGATTGCACGATGGGTGCGGCCCTTTGGCCTCGGACGTGCGGTCCGGCGTTCGCACTGCCTGGAAGCTTGAAAGTCGAAGCCGAGCGCGCTCATGGATGCCCTCGGCGAACCCGAGGTCCGAGGCGCAGCCGCTGCGTGCCAGTTTCCTGCTCCAGGGCGATGCGCATCTGTCTCCTCTGGCGTAGGGAGAGACTCAGCGGGCCGTCGAAGGCCGCCCGGGGTCAGAACAACCAGCGCTTCTTGATATGGAGAGGCTGATCGGGGGTTCCGAGCCGTGACGGGTGGCCCGAATAGTCCAGCGCCACGACGTAAAGCTCGACCGTCTTGTTACCGTGGAACTCCGGCGTGACCTCGACCGTGTACTCGTTGTTGCCGGTGCTCCGTTCGGGCAGCTCCTGGTAGGCGGAGGCGCCCTCCTGACGCGCCATGACGGTCACGCTCTTCACGCCGTAGTCGTCCGTGACGACGAAGGAGAGGGTGAAGGGCTTGCCCTTGGAGTAGTCCATCCTGGAGCCTGGTTTCAGCCGGACGACCGGGGGCGCCTTGTCGATCTCGGCGAGCAGGTTCTCGAGACGCTGTCGAACCGCGGCGAAGCGCTCCTGCCAGCGTACGTTGGGCGTGGCCTGCGCGAGCGCCTCCAACCCCTTCTCTGGCCTGCGCTCTTTCTCCGCGGCCTCGGCCGCAGAGAATGCCGCGGCGAGACGTTGGTCCGCCTCGCGCTCGGTGTGGAGTCCAGCCAGGCGGGCGTCGAGACCCGCCCGGTTCGGCCACGCTCGTTGCAAGGGCTGCAGCTTCGCGAGGGCCGCATCCGTCTGGCCGTGGTGGAGGAGTGTCTCCGCCTCGGCCTCGAGAGCAACGGCGGCGGTCTCCCGCGCCTGCTGCGCTTGACGGGAGAATGGCAGGAGCGTGGCGAGCGCGGACGCCTGTTGCACGGCCACCGCCCAGTTCTTAGTCTTGATCGCCTTCCCGAGCGCCGTGTCCGTCTCGACGCTGCGACGGGCGAGAGCCAAGCGCTGCGACCCATCCGGCGAGGCCTCGATGGCGACACGCTCGGCGTCGGACAGGCCGGCGAGGAGGGTGCGAAGCCCCTCCACGTTTCCGACGGCGATTGCGTTCTCGAAGTCGGCCTGTGTGACCGCATTTTCAGCGGGAGCGGCGGCCTGTGATGTCGCTGGCGCGCCAGGCTCCGCAGTCGGCGGGACCTGCGGCGAAGGCACCGTTTGAAGCGAAAGCGGCCTGGCGGGAGGCTGTGCCTTCGGCTGCAAGATCCCTCTGCCGGCGACGAGCACCACGGCGATGACCGCCACGGCGCCTCCCGCGGCGAGCAAGAGCCAGGGTGCCTGTTTCTTTGCCGGTGGTTTTTGGGTTACTGCGGGCTTCGTAGCCGCAACGGGAGCGGCTGCGACCGGTGTCCCTTCGGGGGCCTCGGCTTCGGCGGCCTTGACAAGGGGTTTGGAAACATCCTCTGGTGGGATCGATGTCGGATGCATTCCCGGCGTCGCGACCGTGACCGGGTTTGCCTCGTCTTTCAGCATCGCGCTCGTGACCGCGGTGTTGTTCGGCGGGAAGAGCAAAGTCGGGGCGGTGGATCGGGAATCCTGAGCATCGGCCAACGCGATCGGCTGCGGTGTGGAAGCCATCCCGAACTGAGCATCGATGCGCCCCTGAGTGCTGCCCGGCATCGGGATATGGATCCTCATGGTCGGCTGGGAGTCGTAATCCTGGAGGACTCTGGTGAACTCGTCCGGGTCGAGCGGGAACCGACTCTGCACCGCGGCAAGCGCCTCATCGAGTGCCTCGGCGGTGGCGTACCTCTCCTCGGGCTTCTTGGCGATCGTCTTGAGCACGATCTCCCGCAGGTCGTTGGGAACGCGCCCTCCGGGGTCGCCGATCGCGAAGTCGAGCGGCGGCTTGACGAGGTGCCCGGCGATCAACTCCTGGGGGCTGGCCCCGGGGAATGGGTGGTTGCCGGTGAACAGCTCGTAGAGCACGATACCCAGCGAATAAATGTCGCTGCGCTGGTCCACCTTGGCACCCGGTGTGCCGAACTGCTCGGGCGAGGCGTAGAGGAGCTTCCCGAGGAACGTCCCGCTCACCGTGAGGCCGGTGGTGCTTGTGACGACCTTGGCGATGCCGAGATCGATGAGCTTAACCATGGGCCGGCCAAAATCGTCCCACGCAACCATGATGTTGTCGGGCGAAATATCCCGGTGGACAATTCCCTTTCGATGCAAAAAGCCGAGGGCCGTCAATGTCTGGCGGGCCAGGTCGAGCGAAAGTCTCAGGGACGGGGCACTCACCCGCTCGAGCATCTGCTGCAGCGAGATGCCCTCAACGTACTCCATGACGATATAGCCGCGGTCCGCTTCGTCGAACGCGAAGTCGTACATCTGCGCGATGTGCGGGTGACGCAACTTGACCGCCATCTGGGCCTCGCGCAGGAACCGGGCGCGCAAACCCTCGTTGGCCTCGTGCTGCGGGCGCATGACCTTGATGACGCGGATCTCATCGAGGAGGCGGTGGCGCACCTTGTAGATGGCGCCCATGCCGCCCTCGTGCAGCTTCTCGAGAACCTCGTACTTGCCCTCTAGGGAGCCGATTTTTTCCATACTACCTTCAACCGACAGCGATCGCGACCCGGTCCAGCCGACATTTTTGAATGCTAGCACAGCCGACAACGGATCGAAGGGGCATCCAATCGCAGCGGGAACCGTCCGCGAGGGCCGATCGCACCCACGTCTCAAACGACTCAAAGTCGCTCTTCGGAGTCGACGAAATTGTGGCCGCGGCGGCCAGCGGCGGATTAGCCTCACGGTGAAGGCGAGCGACAAGGACAGGAAAAGGTCGGCGGGTGGATCGCGACGTCCCCTGCAGCTTCCCGAGCTGCCGCGCTACCGTCAATCGAGCTGGGAGCTTCGCTCCCGTTGAGTCCGGACGTTAAGATCGTAACGCTCGCCAACGGCTTCACGTGCTGGATTTGGCAAGGCGGCGGTGGGCTAGACTATTCGAGATGTCTCGATGCGCGGTGCAAGGGAGGGCCGGTGATGTTCGTCGGTGTGATGAGGCTCGGCATAGTGACCCTCGCCCTGGGTGGGGTCGTTCTGAGCAGGCCGGTTCTAGGGCAGGAGGGGTCGCCACGCGTTGACGCAGCTGAGTTGACGCCGGTGAAAATCCTCCGTGCGATGGAGCGGGTGTACGCGGGGTGCCGCAGCTACCGGGACGCCGGTGAGGCACGAACGGCCCTGGTGACCGATGGCGGCCGTGCCGGGAGCGATCGGCCCTTCACCACAGCGTTCGTGCGGCCAGGGCGGCTTCGGTTCCAGTTCACGGACCCAGGACTCGGCGACCGCTCGTCCTCGTACATCGTGTGGTCGGACGGCACCGATGTGCGCTCGTGGTGGGACGCGAAACCAGGCGTGCGCCGACCAGGCTCGCTGCAGGCGGCTCTCACCCCCGCCGCCGGGATCTCCGGCGGATCCTCGGTCCGGGTTCCCGGCCTGCTGATGCCCGAGACGCTAGGCGAAGGTCCTCTGCTCATCGCGCCCGAGCGCATCGAGGACGGCACCGACCGCAGCGTCGCCTGCTTCCGGATCAAGGGGAAGAGCCGGAAGACCCCGTATACGCTGTCGATAGGGACGCGGGTGCTCACCGTGAAGGACGAGAGTGTCACCGTGTGGATCGACCGAGCGACGTTCCTTCTCCGGAAGGTCCAGGAGACGCGAACGTTCGACACGTACACCTCGGAGAGCTCGACGACGTACACCCCCGAGGTCGACGTCGAGATTTCCCCCGCCCAGCTGGCCTTCGGGGCGCCCGAAACGTCCCCCGCCCCATAGCTTCGGCCTGCAGGCAACGTTGTCGCGGGATTCGGGTTCAGGCGGGCTACCATACTGGCTGTACGCCGATGTGGGGACGATCCTCCGTTCCGAGAGGCAAGGTGCCCGATCGCGCGCCGCGCCGCCGGCTGGGGTGGCTCGCCGCCGCGGTTGGGTGCGCGGCCGGCACCCTCATGTTCGTGCCGTGGCCCGAGCCGGCGGCGCCGGCCGGTGCCGGCGGCCGACCGTTCGCCTGGAACCAGGACGAGCGCTGGCAGGCACTTGAGGTCAGCTTCCGACGCGCCCGCGAGGCCGGCTGCGTCAACGTCATCCCGCGCGTCGAGGTGATGCTCGGCGAAGCTCGCCGACTCGTAGGAGGCGTTTCATCCGCGAAGCTCGACCCCGATTCCGCCGTTCTTGACGAGATCGAGCGGAACACCTTCGAGATCGGTCCGATGGTTGCGGCCTGCCCGGAGGCGATCCCGGACTACGTCCTCCTCGTCACCAGGATGCGCTCGGTGGTCAAGGAGCAGTCTCGGCACTGGGACATGCGCATTGCCGCAACACGGAGGGGGATGTACCGCCTTCTCTACGGCGGGCGAGCCGCGCTCGAGGAGGCAATGTTGCAGGCTCCGAGCGGACTGGTGCCGGCTCTCGTTCTCGGCGGCGACGAGCCGTCGGTCGCGCCCTCGGCCGAAGTCCTGGGGGTGACGGTTCGCAGCGGCGACGTACTCGTCTCGCGCGGCGGCGCCCCGACCTCCGCGCTCATCGCGCGCGGCAACGACTATCCGGGGAACTTCTCGCACGTCGCGCTCGTGCACATCGACGAAAGCTCGGGCGCCGTCTCCGTCATCGAGGCCCATATCGAGCGGGGCGTGGCGGTCTCCTCGCTCGACGACTACCTCAAAGACGTGAAGCTTCGCGTGATGGTGCTGCGCCTGAGGTCTGATCTGCCCGAGATGTTGGCCGATCCGCTGCTGCCGCACAGGGCTGCCGTTGCGGCTCTCGAGGAAGCCCGGCGCCGCCACATCCCGTACGACTTCGAGATGGACTTCACAGACCACTCGAAGCTGTTCTGTTCCGAAGTCGCCTCGGCTGCGTACGAGAGATTCGGGATCACCCTGTGGATGGGCCTCTCTCGAATCTCATCTCCAGGACTCGTCGGCTGGTTGTCCGGATTCGGGGTGCGGCACTTCGAGACGCAGGAGCCGTCCGATCTGGAGTACGACCCGCAGCTGACCGTAGTCGCGGAGTGGCGCGATCCGCAGACGCTGTTTGCGGATCACATCGACAACGCGGTCGTGGACGCGATGCTCGACGGGGCCGAGGAAGGTAACACGCTGGCATACCCTCTGACGCTGCTGCCCGTGGCACGCGCGGCGAAGGCGTACAGCTGGATCCTGAACGCCGTCGGGCTAATTGGTCCGGTTCCCGAGGGGCTCTCCGCGGCCGGCGCGCTGCGAAACCGCCAGTTCAGCCGGACGCACAGGGGAATCAAACAACGGGTGGTCTTGCTCGCCGCCGAGTTCGAGAGCGAGCACCGATACCGTCCACCATACTGGGAGTTGGTCAACCTTGCACGACGGAGCCGCGCCGAGTTCCGAGGCGGCGGCACCTGATCGCAGAAAAGGGAGGCCGGATACAGGCAACGTGACATGGGCCGCCGTCATCGAGTACCTTGGCGCGCCTGAAGACGGGGGCTGCCTGATCGCGAGGGGAGAGGGGACCATGGCAATGGACGAGCTGCTGAGGCGAATCGAAGGGTACCGTGAGTGGGCGGTGGAGTTGCAGCGCGGGCTGACGGCGATCCCCGCGGTGTGTCCCGAGAGTGGCGGCGAAGGGGAGTACGACAAGGCGGTGTGGCTCGAAGGGGTGCTGAAGAACCTTGCCTTCGACGAGGTGGCGCGCTTCGACGCACCGGACGCTCGCGCCAAGGGTGGCGTTCGGCCCAACATCGTCGCGCGATACAGCGGTTCGGGGTCGTCGCGAACCCTCTGGATCATGTCGCACCTCGACGTCGTTCCGGCCGGCGAGCGCACGCTCTGGACCACGGACCCCTTCGAACTCCGCGTCGAGGGCGGCAGGCTCATCGGACGCGGCGTCGAGGACAACCAGCAGGCCGTCGTGTCGAGTCTGCTGGTTGCCCGCGCCCTCATGGAGTGCAAGGTGCGTCCGCCGGTTGACCTCGCGCTCCTCTTCTGTGCCGACGAGGAAACCGGCTCGGCCTACGGGGCGGAGTACCTCGTCACACATCATCGCGACCTGTTTGGACCGGACGACATATTCCTGGTGCCCGACGCGGGAAACGCGGAGGGCTCACTCGTAGAGGTCGCGGAGAAGGCGCTGTGGTGGGTTAAGGTGCGGACGGTCGGGAAACAGTGCCACGCATCGACGCCGGCGCTCGGCGCCAACGCCTTTCGCGCGGCCAGCGACCTGGTCACGCGACTCGCTTCCCTCGGCCGTACGTTCCCCCAGGAGGACGCGCTCTTCGATCCCCCGACGTCCACCTTCGAACCGACGAAGAAGGAGCCCAACGTCCCGAACGTAAACACCATCCCCGGCGACGACGTGTTCTACCTCGACTGCCGGGTGCTCCCGTCGATCGCGCTCGCCGAGGTCGAGGCGGAGATCCGACGACTCGCGGACGAGGTCGAAGCGGCGCACGGCGTGACGATCACGCTGGAGGACGTCCAGCGGGCCGTCGCGACCTTGCCGACGAGTCCGGACGCCGAGGTGGTGCGGCTCGTGGTGCAGGCGGTCCGCGAGGTGCACGGGATCACGCCCCGCCCGCAAGGAATCGGCGGCGGGACGGTGGCCGCGATCTTCCGAAGGATCGGGCTTCCCGCGGTGGTGTACTCGAAGATCGACGAGAGCGCGCATCAACCGGACGAGTTCTGCATCCTCGACAACCTCATCGCCGATGCGAAGGTCTTCGCTTCAGTCGCAATGGGGTGCGCTCCCGACGGGCGAAAATAGCGCGAGCGTCACGCGGCGGGGAGTCCCTCGACACCGAGGCGCCGGGCCTCGGCGCCGATGATCTCATCGAGTTCGCGACGGAGGTCCTCGGGGAGCGGCGCGGGGTTGCCGCGCGCGAGGATCGCCCGCACCTCCTCGCTGGCGACCTCGGCGGAGCTCTTCGCGCCCGCAGCCTCCCACGCATCGTAGGTGCCGCGCTCGATGACCTTCCCCGGTATGAACAGCTCCTTGCGGAAGTTCTCCCGGGTGTGGCGATGCCCGAGGAAGCCGCCGAGCTCGACGACCGCGCCAATCAGACCAACGGCCTCGAACGCGGAATCGTGCGAGATCCCGCGCACGAGCCGCAGCGCCATTCCCGCCACCTGATCGTCGAGCACGAGCTTCTCGAGACTCTGGCAGCTCTCGAAATCGAGCATCCCCGGCCCGGAGATCAGGTTGACGCCGGCGAGCGCCCCGATCACGGCGCCCAGCCCCGACTCCATGCCGGCCTGCCAGTCCACGATCTTGGCGTCTGACATCCCCATGTAGGCGTGGGTTGGGAGGCGCAGATGCTTGCCGACCTGTGCGTCCGCGGCGTCCACCATCATCGTCTCGATCGCGCCCATCGGCGTGGTGCCGTGCCTCATGTCGAACGCGGACGGCGAGCCGCCCCACACGATCGGCGCGCCGGGCTGCGCGAGCTGGTGGAGGATCACGCCGGACAGGCTTTCGGCGGCGTGCTGGACGACCATCTCGCGCAGGGTCACGGGCGAGGTTGCGCCGCCGAGCGGCATCGAGACCAGTTCGGCCGGGATGCCGGCGTGGGCGCAGTCGAGCAGGGCTTGGCAGGTGAGGTCGCTCCACTTCAGTGGTGGGCTCGGGCAGCAGTCGAAGATCGCAAGCGGTCGCTCAGCCAGGGCCCGCACGCTTCCCCGAATTGCGACGAGCATCGCCTTCATGACCTCGAAGGCGTCCTTCTGGAAGGTGCCGGTGATCACCGGCTTCGTGGAGTTGATTAGCGCGACGTACAGGCGCCACCGGTCGCCCATCGCCTCCGGAACGTCGCTCGGGACAAGGGCCGTGGCCTGTCCGGCGATGTGGCGGCAGGCCTGGGTCACCCAGGCCAGGTGGCAGAGATCGCTGGTGAGGGGAGGCCGGCGCCGTCCGGTCTCGGGGTCGAGAAAGTGCAGCGCCGCTGAACCCGGGTCGAAGTGGACGCGATCGCCGCCGAGATCGAGAGCGGGGTTCCCCTCGCGATCGTAGACGAACACGTGCGAGGGGACGGCAGCGAGGGCCCGTTGCACTTCCGTTTCGGTCGCGAAGAACCGGCTGCCGCGCTCCTGGAACCCCGCGCCGCGCAGCAGCGCCTGCGCATCCGCATTGTCGACCTCGAAACCGACCGAGGAGAGGACGGCAACGGCATCCGCGACGACGCTCTCCACCTGCTCATGGCTGAACATCTCGAGTCGGGGTCGGGTCGCCTCCATCGTTTACCTCCTTCGGCTCAGTCTTGGGTGTCCCTACCCCGCACTCCGCGGTCGCGATTCTGTGCCGGCAGCGGACGAGGCCGCAGCGCTGGCAGCGCGTGTCTGAGTTCGGCGCCGGACGCCCAGGCTTCTCGAAGCTCATGGCGAAACTGACCGACTTGCGGGGCACCATCATCGCGCCGCTCGTGAGCCTGACCCCGAGATCGGCGATCGGGAGGAGCGCTAGGAGCAACCGCTGGGCACCTGTGTCCCAGCTGCCGTACCCCGGACTCACCCTGGCTGCCGCCTCCAGCCCCTCCGAGCGCGCAACCGAGCAGAGCTCGAGATTGAGGGCGTCGGCTGCCGCCTCCGCGGCGGCGGAACCGATCGAATCGAGGACAAGAGCATCGAGCAGAGCATTGCTGGCGATGCATTGACTTATCGTGTCTTCGAGCGCCCGACCGATGGTGACGACGCCGACGCCGACCCGTTCGGCGGGCTCGGGCATCTCGATGGCCGCAGTCTCGTCGCCGGACACCACCGCATAGGCCCCCCGAGGCTTGATGAGAGGCAGGGCCTTCGGTAGGAGTTCCTCGAGGCGCTTCGCACCCCGCGCCGGATGGTCGCGGCCCTGCGGATAGCCGAGGTAGCGACTCGCCTCCTCGGGGTTCAAATCGATGTCGAGGTCGAGCACCACGGCCGGTGACCTCATCGCTTCGCCACCCGCTCGATCGTGGCCCGTGCCTGCCGGATGAACTCCGGGGTTGTACCGCAGCAGCCGCCCACCATGGCGGCGCCCGCCTCGACCATGGCAGCAACGTCGCGCGCGAACGCCTCGGGGCTGGCGTCGTATGCAACCCCTTCCGGCGTGACGCGGGGCTGACCGGCGTTGGGTTGCGCGGAGAGCGGAACCCGGATGAAAGGGGCCGCCTCGCGCACCATCGTCGCCATCTCGGCCGACGTCACCGAGCAGTTAAATCCGACAGCATCCGCCCCTGCCTCGGCGAGAGCGATCAGGCTCGGCACGAGAGGGTCGCCCATAATCGTGAAGACACCCCTTCGTCGTCTCTCGAAAGTCATCGAGACGTGCACCGCGAGAGAGGTTGCACGCGCCGCCTCTACCGCGGCCAGAGCCTCGCGGAGATCGCTCATCGTTTCGATCGAGATCAGGTCGGCACCCGCCTCGGCGAGCGCCTCAGCCTGTTCTCGGAACGCCCGCTGCAGCTGGTCTACGGTGGTAGTTCCGAGGGGAGGCAGCATGTGGCCCGTGGGGCCGACGTCGCCGGCGACCAGTGCTCCGCCCTCGCACGCGCGCCGGGCGATCTCGACCGCCGCCCCGTTGACCTCACGGCAGCGGCCCGCCAGGCCGGCGGTGGCAAGACGCAGCGGATTGGCGCCGAACGTATTGGTGTGCACGAGGTCGCTGCCTGCCTCAAGGTACGCGCGATGGACGGCCTCGATGCGCTCGGGGTGCTCGAAGTTCCACCACTCCGGCGCCCTGCCGGCCTCGAGACCGGCGGCGATGAGCATGCTGCCGAGACCGCCGTCCAGCAGTACGGCGCGCATGCACGTCAGGTCTCGGAGCTCAGTCGGTCGCACCACGCCCCACAAGCTCGCGCGCCACGGCCACGGCCGCGAGCGCATTGTCCGCATAGCCGTCGGCTCCGATCGCGTCGGCCCACCCTTTGTTGACCGGCGCGCCCCCGACCATGAGCTTTGCCCGCAGTCCCGAGCCCTTGAGGGCGGCGGCAAGCTCGCGCTGTTTCGGCATCGTAGTGGTGAGCAGCGCCGAAGCGCACACGAGATCCGCTCCAAATTCCTGCGCGCGGGCGACGAAGCGGGCGACCGGGACACTCGCCCCCTCGTCGCTCACCGTGAACCCGCTCGCCGAGAGCAAGGTACCGACGAGCGTCTTGCCGATGTCGTGGATGTCGCCTTCGACGGTACCAATCACGACTCGGCCGAGTGAAGAGGACGGGTCGTCGCGGTCGAGCGCGGGTTGGAGCACCATCATTGCCGCCTTCATCGCTTGCGCGGCGGTGACGAGCTCCGGAAGGAAATATTCGCCCTCCTCCCATCTCTGGCCCGCCTGGCGGATGCCGGGCACCAGGCCCTGCTCGATCGCCTCGAGCGCGGGCACGCCTTCTGCCAGCGCCTGGGTGGCCAGACGTCCCGCCGCGGCATCGTCCCCGTCGAGTACCGCCACACGCAGTGCCGAGAAGAGCACCTGCCGGTCTGTCATGGCATGCCCCCTGCCCCTCATTTTAGACCTGAGCGAGCGCTCCCGCCCGCACCGGGCGAGAGAGACGCCGCTCCCAGGACGGCTCCCTCGAGCCCTGCCACGGGGCGGCCATCGGGGGATGAGATGGGTCGGCGCAGCGTTACGGCGCCGGTTCCAGCACCAGCACCACGAAGCTCCCCGGAACGATCGGCGCCCGTGGGCGGGGGTTCTCGGGTGTAGCCGCCGGGGTCTGACCAAACTCGGCGGTCGGGAGGTAGAGCCGCCGCGTCGTCTCGTCGATCGCGATGGTGCGGGCCCCGCGTTGCGTCGGCACGTCGTCGGCCACCCTGAATCGGTCCGGGGTCTCCTCTCGGACGATAGTGACGGTCCCGGATCCGTTCGAGCTGAACGCCAGCCTGGCACTCGGGTCGAAAGCGGCGCCGTCCACGCCGGCCCCTATTGGGAGGGTCGCAACGAGGCGACCGCTGTCGGCATCGAGGATGGCCATCAGTTTATTTCGGCAGACCGAGAAGAGCCGCCGGTGCTCACGATCCATCGCCAGTCCCGACGGTTCCTCGCACGGCGCGATAGGCCACGTTGCGGTGACCTTCAGCGACCGCGCATCGATTGCGGCGATGGCGCCTTTGTCCTCGAGATTGACGAAGATCGTCCCAAGGCCGTCCGCGACGGCGAACTCGGGACGGGCGTTGAGGGCGACCGCGCCGAGCACGGCGTGAGTCCTCGCATCGATGGCCGTCGCATCGGAACTGCCGCCGTTGAACGTGAAAACGCGCTTACTGACCGGCTCGTAGACGATGGCGTCGGGGTTCTTGCCGGCGATCTGGATCGTGCCCGTCGACTTCAGGGTCTTCAGGTCGAAGACGGTCACGCTTCCGGAGCGGCCGTTACTCGTGAAGCCTGAGCCCAACTCCGCCGCGAGAGCGACCCCGTGCACACCCTCGGTGCCCTGGATCTCCCCGATGAGGCGGCCGGTCGTTACGTCCAGGACCTGAACGCGGGTGCTGCGCGTCACGAAGAGCCGGTGCGACGGAGGATCGACGGTCAGGTAATCCCACCCCCCGTCTCCGGCGACCGGGAACCGTGACACGAGGCGGTACGGCGCGTCGGCACCGGTTGCTGTGAGCGCGGCACCAAGCATTGCGAGAACGCCAGCAAAAGACAGTCGAAGTCGCATCAGCGGGATCCTCCTCCTCGTCATCGTAGCGCGGCCAGCGAGTATCCAGTTTCGGATTGCCGGGCCGGGTGAGGTCCGTTTCTGGGATGTTGGGCTGATTACTCCGGACGGCGGACCAGTTTTTTCGTTCAGGACAGTGACGGATCGGAGAGGTCACCACCCATTGCGGTGGACGCGACTCGGGTTGAAGCGCGGCGCCGGCTCGGCCTGCTCCGCAGGGAAGCCGAGCGCGACCAGCGCCATCGGCACGATCTCATCTGGCAAGTTGAGCAGATCCCTGAAACTCGTCACCCGCTCCTGATTCGGGTAGACCCCTGTCCACACGCCCCCAAGGCCGAGATCGTGAGCCACCAGAAGGAGATTCTCCGTTGCCGCCGAGCAGTCCTGCACCCAGTACCCCGGGTGGTGTGTTTCACGCATGTCACCGCAAACCAGAATGGCGAGCGTCGCGACACGGCACATCGGCGCGTACGGTGAGATCTGCGGGATCGTGTCGAGAATCCGACGGTCATCGATGACAACGAATTGCCAGGGTTGCTCGTTGCCGGCCGAGGGAGCCTGCATTGCCGCTTCGAGCATCTCGCGCAGCGCTTCGGGCGGTACCGGCTGCGAGGTGAATGCACGCACGCTGCGCCGGCTTCGGATCGCTTCTCTGACGTTCATTGGCACGGTTTCCCTCTTTCTCTGGCCGCCCGGACCAGTCCCTCAGTCTTGTACCACGCCGGGGAGGGAATTGCTGTGGAGTTTCGCACGGACCCCCGAAAAGCCCCTACGCCCGTCGGGGGACGCGAGACCAATCCGCAAGAACTGCGCGGACGTTGGGGCCTACCGTTTGCAAAGTGCAAGGGACCCAGCGGCGGGGGCGCTCGCGAGGAGATCGTGGAAGGCCCGAGCGGGAGGACCGACTGGCTGGCTGGACCTCTCGGCCTCCGCGGTTGGGCGGCTGCTCGGCAGCGACGATGCACTCGACACCCCGCTCAACGGTCGCGCACCCAACTTGGGTCGGGCCCTACGTCCGGACAAGTGCGAACAGCGTGAAGCCGCTGGCGAGGGGTGGATCGCGGTGCCTGCGGAAGGCTCACACGAGCGGCTGGCGAACGCGTGAGCCGGCGCGGAGAGCGGCGCTGGCACGAGTGTGGCCGACGCCAGAGACAACTGCCCGCTTGACCGTGGCTTGTGTTAGACTTCACTGGCTTCAGGAGGGGTTGGAGAGGATGGATCGCCGCGGCTGCGCTCCGGGTTGGTGGGGGGCCATCCGGAAACGAATCGTCTTGCTCTCCCTTCAGTCTTATTCGAACACATCCGACAGAAGATGAGCAACCGGCCTCGCATCTTGCTTGTCGACAGCAACACCGACGACCGGGCCCTCGCCGCTCTTCTGCTCCGGCGCGAGCTCCCCGACGTGGAGATCGAGGAGGTCGGCGACGGCATGGTCCTAGCAGACCGCCTGTCCCTCGGTGGCTTCGCCGTAGTGGTGACGGAGTACCGCCTGGACTGGGGCGATGGGCTGCAGGTGTTGGAGACGGTCCGCAGCCTTGCGCCGGACTGTCCGGTCGTTTTTTTTGCGTCGGCAGGCAGCGAGACGATCGTGGCGCAAGGGCTCCGCCAGGGCCTGTCCGCATACGTGGTCAAGGGCAGCGCCGGGTACCTGGAGCTGCCCACAGCTGTCCGGCGGGCGATCGACCGCAACGCGGAGTCCCGCTCATCCAGCGAGCGGCTGGCGCTCTTCCAGCGGTTGACCGATGAGCTGTCGCTTGGCACGTTCACTGCTCTGGCGGACGGACGGCTGGCTGCCGCCAATGAGGCGCTCGCCCGCATCCTGGAAGCCAAGAGCCCCGAAGTTCTAATGGGCCGCAATCTCGTCGAGCTCCTGTCAGACGAAACACTACAGGCCCAGGTCCTGGCGGCCATGGCTCGCGGAAGGGCGGTGCGGGGCCTCGAGGCGGGTGTACGCCGGGCGAACGGCGATATGACCTGGGTCCGTCTTGCCCTCTGGCCGGTCGTCGAACCCGGCAATGAGCTCGTCCGGTTCGAAGGGGCGCTGCAGGACATCACCGGCCACCGGAAGGCGGAACGCGAGCTTTCCGAGAGAGCCGCTGCGCTGGGGCGGTCCAACGTCGACCTGCAGCAGTTCGCATACGTGATCTCGCATGACCTCCAGGAACCACTCCAGCTCATCGCTCGCTACGCGCGGCTGCTCGCCGGGAACGGTTCGGTTGCCCCGATGGTGGACGGGAAACGCTACCTCGCGAACCTCGTTTCCTGCACGGACCGCATGCAGGCAATGATCAACGACGTGCTGGCCTACTCCAGAGTGGACACGCGAGGGCTTCCGTTCACGCAGGTGGAGTTCATGGAGGTCGTGCAGCAGGCCGTCGGGAACCTCAAGGCTGCGATCGATGAGAGCGGCGCTGCGGTGAGCTGGGATCGACTCCCGGCTCTGGCCGCGGATGCGGCCCAAATGGTGCAGCTCTTTCAGAACCTGATCGGCAACGCGCTCAAGTTCCGCCGCGAGACACCTCAGATCCGTGTCTACGCCGTGGAGGAGCCGGAGCGCTGCACGTTCGCGGTGGCGGACAACGGGATCGGGATCTCGCAGGAACACCTCGAGCGGATCTTCGGGATGTTCCACCGGTTGCACACTGCCGCGGAGTACCCCGGCACCGGCATCGGCCTCGCCATCTGCAAGCGCATTGTCGAGCGCCACGGTGGGAGGATCTGGGCGGTCTCGGAGGTCGGACGCGGCTCGACTTTCTGCTTCACGATTCCCAAGAGCTTCACGCGGGCATCCGGCGGCGGAGTGCCCGAGACGAAGGAGTGAGCGCATGGATGGTACGACGAAGCCGCTGAGCGTCCTCCTGATTGAGGATAGCCCCGAGGAAGCCGAGTTGATCCAGGTGATGCTCACCCAGTCCCGGCGTGAGCGGGTGCGCGTCGAGCACGTCAGCAGGCTCTGCGACGGGCTGGCGTGTCTTGCGTCCGCACCGGTGGACGTGATCCTCCTCGACTTCTCGCTGCCGGATTCGAAGGGGCTCGTCTCTTTTGAAAAGGTACGTGCGGCGGCTCCGCATGTGCCTATCGTGATCCTCACCAACCTGGACGACGAGGAGACGGCGCTTTTGGCGGTTCGCGAGGGTGCCCAGGACTATCTCGTGAAGCGCCAGGTGGACAACGAGCTGCTGCTGCGCTCGATCCGGTACGCCATCGAACGCATGCATGCCGAGAGGGCACTCTGGGAGAGCGAAGAGCGCTACGCCCTGGCCGTCAGCGGGGCCAACGACGGGATCTGGGACTGGAACCTGACGACCGGCATCGCCTACTTCTCTCCGCGCTGGAAGGCGATGCTCGGCTACCGCGACGACGAGATCGGTTTCGGTATCGAGGAGTGGTTCTCGCGGGTTCATCCGGAGGACAACACGGGGCTCCGCAAGGCGCTCGAGGCCCACCTCGCCGGCCACCAGCCGCATTTCGAGCACGAACACAGAATGTTCAACAAGAGCGACACGCCCATTTGGGTGCTTTCGCGGGGGCTTGCGGTTCGCGGCGCCGGCGGCAACGCCACACGAATAGCTGGCTCGCTGACCGACACAACGGCTCGCAAGCGAGCCGAAGAGCAGCTCCTCCACGACGCCCTGTACGACGCGCTCACGCAGCTCCCGAACCGCACGCTCTTCCTGGATCACCTTAGCCTCGCCATGGAACAGGCGCGTAGGCGCAAGGACTCGATGGTCGCGTTGCTGTTCATGGACCTGGACCGTTTCAAGAACATCAACGACTCACTCGGACACAGCGTCGGTGACGAACTGCTCATCGAGCTCGCTCGTCGTCTGACCCAGTTCCTGCGGCCGGGCGACACGGTGGCCCGTCTCGGTGGAGACGAGTTCGTGATCCTCCTCAACGACGTCCAAGGCGCGGGCGACGCGACCCGGGTGGCCGAGCGCGTCCAAGATCTGATCTGCGAGAAGCTCCTGGTCGGCGGTCGCGAGGTCTTCACCTCGGCCAGCATCGGGGTGGCGCTCTCCAACTCGAGCTATAAGGCTCCGGAAGAGATCCTGCGCGACGCCGACACGGCGATGTACCGGGCCAAGGCGGCCGGCCGCGGCTGCTACCAGGTGTTCGACCAGACGATGCACCGCAGCGTGGTGGCCCTCCTGAGGATCGAGACCGAGCTGCGACAGGCGGTCGAAAACAAGCAATTCGTGATGCACTATCAGCCCATCATCTCGCTGGAGGACAAGAGGATCGTCGGGTTCGAGGGGCTCGTGCGCTGGCGCCACCCGGAGCGCGGCCTAGTCAGCCCCTCAAGCTTCATCGCGGTGGCCGAAGAGACCGGTCTCATTGTGCCTTTGGGCTGGTGGGTGCTGGAGCAGGCGTGCAGGCACGCCAGGGAGTGGCAGCGTGTCGTGCCGATGGACCCGCCTTTGTACGTGAGTGTCAACGTCTCCGGCAAGGTCGTGATGCAGCCGGACATGTACGACCGCGTGGTGGCGATCCTCGAGGAGACCGGCCTCGCGCCCACGAGCCTTCGCCTCGAGATCACGGAGAACGTGATCATGGACCACGGTGATCTCGCGCTCCAGAAGCTGGCGCAGTTCCATCGACTCGGCGTGCAGTTCTCAGTGGACGACTTCGGTACCGGTTACTCCTCGCTGTCATACCTGCAGCGGTTTTCCTACGACACCCTCAAGATTGACCGGTCGTTCATCTCCGGGATGGACAGTGCGGGAGACGCCTCGGCCATCGTGAAGACGATCGTTGCGCTGGCGAACATGCTGAACATCGACGTCGTCGCCGAGGGTGTCGAGACGGCAGTTCAGCTCGAGATGCTGCGAGAGATCGGCTGTTCTCACGCCCAGGGATTCTGGTTCTCCAAGCCCGTGGACCGCACTGCCGCTCAGGCGATGCTGCTGCAAGCTCCGGTCTGGTGAGGCGGTCGCCGCCCGACTGGCTGGATTCCTCCGATGTACCGGCCGGCATCCTATTGGGACACTCCCCGTAATCTGTCCCGGGGCCTGCCTCGGAGTCTGCCAGAGAGTTTCCGGGGGGTGTGGCACGTGATGCCGTGGAAGCAACGCATGCGGCTCATGGCGTAGAGAGCCGGTAGGGTATCAACTTGGTATACTCCGCCTGTCAGGGCCAGTCGAGGTGGTCGAGGTCGTTTCGAAAGGAGTCCGTCATGCGCAAGAGCCCCCCAGCTTTCGTGGTGTTCGCAGCGGTCTGCCTGGTGCTGGTCGCGTGCAACAAGGAGCCAAAGCCCGACAAGAAGGGCGGTTTCGTGGTCCGGAACGAGAAGCTCATCGAGATCCCTGTCGTCACCTTGGAAACGCAGTTCACGGCCGAAGGGTTCGCCCTGAACTACTTCAACGGCGACGTGAACGAGACTGTCCGCGCCGGCGATTATCTCATCCTCTACGGTGACTATAAGCCGAACGCTCTCAACTTCTACCAGCAGAAGAGCGGCTACTACGAGCAGGACACGTCCAAGGGACCAACCACCGACGCAATCACGGTCGGTCCTATGAAGGGTGAGAAGGAGATGTTCAAGTGCCGTCTCACCAAGCCCCTCCCACCGGGCGTCTACCTGCTCGAGTGCACGCAGGGCAAGGCCAGCGTCGGCTTCCCCTTCCACATCGAGTAAGGGCGCCGGGCACGCCCGGGGACTGCATGGCCTGGCAGGTGGCGCGGGATCCGGGAGTACGCTGCGCACGACGAAGCCCGCGGTGGGACTATGATCCCGGTCAGACATGGTCACTGGCATCACGAAAGCCGACGTCCGCTACGGGGCCGGGTGGTTTGCTGCGTCGCTCGCCCTCTACCTTGCCAGCGCGGCGCGTGGCCTCGTGTGGGCCGACTCCTCGAAGCTGACGCTATACGCTCTCTCGTCATACTTTCCCAGTCTCAACCCGGGTGATCACGCCGGCTGGACGCTCCTCGCCTCGGCCTGGCTGTGCTTAGTTGGCGGCGATCCCGTCGTGGCAGCGCACCGGCTCTCCGCCGTGGCCGGAGCGCTCTCGGTTTGGTTGCTCTTCCTTGCGCTCCGCTCCCGCGGCGTCGGTCCGGAGCAGGCCCACACCGCTGCTGCGCTACTTCTCGTCGCCCTCCCGGTGTGGTGGGCCGCGACCGTGGCAGAGACCTACCTCCCTGCGCTGGCGCTCACCCTTGCCGGAGGCCTCTTGCTGCGCTCCCCGGCCCGGACATTGCGATGGTCGCTGGCCGGCATCGTCTGGGGACTCGCATTGGCGTGCCATGCAATGGCGCTGTTTCTCATGGTTCCGATAGTGTGGGAAGGGGCTCGGTGGCGGAGCTGGCGCCTGCTTCCTGGCATCGTTGTCGGATCGGCGCCGGTGTGGCTCGCGGTGTTCGGTGGACCCGTGGATCCTCTCACAGGGTTTGCGGCTGGTAGCAGTGCGACGTGGCGATGGCACTGGGAGGCTTTCGTAGCGCTGGTGCGCGTGCCGACGGGGCTTGCCGGACTGATCGCCCTGATGCTCTACAGCCTCGGCCCGCTCGGCGTAGCGACAATTTGGTACGGACGACGAGAACGGCGCGCCGGGGCAGCGTGGCTCGTGAGTCTGGGTGTGCTTGCGCTACTGCTCGCGACCTACGCACCGTACCGGTTGCATCTCATGACCACGTTTCTGCTCGTCGGCATGCTGCTGGCGTTGCCGCTGCGTCTCGGTCGCCTGGCCAGAGTTGCCCACGTTCTGGTTCAAACGTCTCTCTACCTTGTTGTTCCCGCTGTGCTGACGGTTGCGGGATGGCAGGGCCTGGGCGTGCGCATCTTGCCGGGCCGGAACAACGCCTTTTACTTCCTGTGCCCCGTCAAGGGGCTGCCGTGGGGACTCGGAGCGTGGCCGCCTGCGTCTCTCTTCGATCCCGGCGCCGAGCGGTATGTCGACGATCTGGGAGCATGCGCACCACAGGGTGCCGCGGTTGTTGCGGACTTCAACGCTGGCGCCCCGGTGCGCCTCGCGCAACGGGCCCGTGGGTGGCGACCGGACCTCGAAGTGTATCCCGTGGCGGTCGACGTTGTCCTCGCCTCACGGGACCCCGTCGCTCGGCTGCTGGCCCGGATCGAGCGCGAACTGGAGCGGCGCCCCCTGGTCCTGGCCGACACCTATGAGCCCTACTACCATCTGAGTCAGGTGGCGGCGCGCTTTGCACTCTCGCCGTGCCGCGCCGGGATCCTGGTGAAAGCTCGCACAGGTCGTGAGGCGCCATGAATGACCCAACCCCTGACTGGGTGTTCTCGGATGCCGAGCGTACCGCAATGACGGTCGCCGTCGAGGAAGCGCGGGCCGCCGCGGACTCCGGGGATGTGCCCGTCGGGGCGGTCGTGCTGGGCCCCGATGGCGCAATCCTGGCGCGGGCGCACAACCGGCGTGAGGCGGACGGGGATCCGACCGCGCATGCCGAGATCCTAGCCTTGCGGTCGGCGTCTCGGGAGCTCGGGAGCTGGCGTCTCGAGGGTTGCACGTTGGTCGTGACGTTGGAGCCTTGCGCAATGTGCGCCTCGGCCGCGGTGCTCGCCCGCCTGGCGTGCGTGATCTGGGGCACCGCGGATCCCAAAGCCGGGTTCGCCGGGTCGCTTGGAAACCTCCTCGACGACCGCCGCCTCAACCACCGGGTCGCAGTCCGGGGGGGCCTGATGGCCAAGCAGGCAGGAAGCTTGCTGGAGAGGTTCTTTGCAAAGTTGCGTGACCGCGGGTAGACTCCCGGTCCCGGTGCGGAGAGGTGCCGGAGTGGTCGAACGGGACGGTCTCGAAAACCGTTGACCCCCTTACGGGGGTCCGTGGGTTCGAATCCCACCCTCTCCGCCATCTTGGCGTAAGCTGGACCGAGTGGGGACGTCCCCGCAGGGAAAATGTGGGTTAGCGTGGTGCCGCGGAGAGGTGTCTGAGTGGCCGAAAGAGCACGCTTGGAAAGCGTGTGTACGGGTAACCGTACCGCGGGTTCGAATCCCGCCCTCTCCGCCACGCCGTCCCCCTGTTGCGGCGGCCTGCCCAGCCATGGGTGCCGCCGTGGGAAGCAAGGAGCCCGGGTCCCGCGCGACGGAGCGCCCCGAACCTCGTCAGGCCCGGAAGGGAGCAGCGATAAGGGGAACGCAACGGGCGCCGCGGTGCCCCCGGGCTCCTTGGTTCGCCACGGCAGCGGAAGACCGTTGTCCGCAATCAACGACGCGGCAGGGCTTCCGGCCTCGGCTTTTTTGATCGCAGCTCTCTTCGCCGGAGTCTGGAGCCCGGAGCCCGACGTCCGGGAGGGAGGCGGGGCATGACCGGGTACCAGGTGCTGGCGCGGCGTTGGCGACCTCAGCGCTTCGACGATCTGGTTGGCCAGGATGTGGTGGTCCGGACCCTGCGTAACGCACTCCAAAGCAAGCAAATCGCGCACGCCTATCTGTTCTCGGGGCTGCGCGGTGTGGGCAAGACGACCGTTGCCCGTCTCCTCGCGAAGGCGCTCAACTGCGAGAAGGGGCCTACCTCGGAGCCGTGCGGCGAGTGTGTTTCGTGTCGGGAGATCGCTGCGGGATCGTCACTGGACGTACTGGAGATGGATGCCGCCTCCACCCGCGGCATTGACGATGTCCGCGAACTACGCGACGTGGTGAGGAACCTGCCAATTCGCGACCGGTACCGAGTAGTCATCCTTGACGAGGCCCACCAGCTCACGAAGGATGCTTTCGCCGCGCTCCTCAAGATCCTCGAGGAGCCGCCGGCGCACGTGATCTTCATTCTGGCTTCGACCGAGAAGGACAAGTTCCCGGCGACGATCCTCTCCCGCTGTCTCCAGATCGACTTTCGGCCGATTCCTGCGGATTTAGTGGCGGCGCGGCTCGCGCACATTGCTGAGAAAGAGGCGTTCGAGCTGACGTTCGGCGCGGCCCAACTGATCGCCCGCGCCACCGAGGGGTCCCTCCGCGATGCGCTGTCGCTTCTGGACCGCGTTCGAGCATTTGCGGGCGAGATGGTCGACGAAAACGCCGTCGCCGAGGTGATCGGCCTGCCGCCGTTCGAAACCGTGCTCGCTCTTTGGCAGGCGCTGGAGAGTGGCAACGTTGCGGCCGCGCTGTCACTCGCCCGGGCCGAGGAACAGTCCGGCCGAGACGCTGGCGCTCTCTACGAACAGCTGGTGCAGCTGCTCCACGCCTTGCTGCTGCTCGCCACCGATCCTCAGGTTCCTACCGCGTTTCCCGCCACCCACCGGTCCGCGCTGGTCGAAAGCGCAGTTCGCCTGGGGTCCCCGTTGCTCCTCCGGTTGCTGACGCTCGCCCTGGAGGGCAAGGGGCTCGTTGCAAGCGCGGACAGGGTCGGTGTGGCTGTGGCGGTCGCGGTCGGCCGGCTGGCGCTCTGGCCCAGGTTACAGCGGGTTGAGGCGCTTCTCGCCGGTGAACCCGTTTCGGCGGTACCACCACCTTCCTCTTCCTCATCGGCTTCGGTTACCGCCCCACCGCCGTCTACTCCTCTTTCGTTGGGCGGTCGACTCGCGGCGGCGCTCGAAGCCATGGGGGCGCACCTGCTGGCCGGCCGAGTCGGATCGGTCCGGGAAGCACGCCTCGAGGGTGAAACGCTCGTGCTGTGCTGCGGTGCGCTGCCCGCAGCGACCCGAAAGTCGCTGCGGGAGGCAACCGACCAGCTGAGTGCCGCTGCCCACCAGGCCAGGCTCGCGAGCCGAGTCCAAGTGGACGAGAACGGCTCCCCGACCCAGGTGCGGGACCAGGGTTTGCGGACAAGGGTCGAATCCGACGAGGACGTCAAGCGCGTCCTCGAGGTTTTTGGGGGACGACTCGGCAGCGTCGAGGAGAAGCCATGAACGTCGCGAAACTCCTGCAGCAGGCACAGCAGGCACAAGCCCAGATGCAGAAAATGCTCGGCGAGCTCGAGGTCGAGGGCTCGGCCGGCGGCGGCCTCGTACGGGTTCGTCTGTCAGGCCTCAAGGAACTCAAGGGCGTCGCCATCGACACCAAGGCGCTAGCCGGCGAGGAGCCCGCTCTGGTCGAGGACATGATCGTGGCCGCGTGGCAGGAAGCCTCGCGCCAGCTCGAGGAGCGGTCGCGCGAGCTAATGGGACGGCTCGGACTGCCGACGGGCATCCCGGGCATGTTCTGATGGAATTGCGTCCGCCCGCCGTGCGCGAACTGCTGGAGCAGCTTGAGCAACTCCCCGGAGTGGGACCGCGGACCGCCACCCGGTTGGTGCACCACCTGGTGCGTCTCCCTGAAGGGTCGCGTCGTCTTGCCGCAGCGCTCGGGAGGGCGACGGACGCAGTTCGCCACTGCAGCACATGCTATCTCCTCACGGAAGAAGACCCCTGCGCGGTCTGCCGGGACGAGACTCGCGACCGGAGCGTCATCTGCGTCGTCGAGGATCCGCTCAACGCGTGGGCGATCGAGGCGACGAGCGAGTTTCGCGGCGTGTACCACGTCCTCGGGGGTACGCTGGACCCCTTGCACGGTATCGGGCCCGAAGAACTGACGATCGCCGGGCTCGTCGAGCGAGTGAGGTCGGCCTCGGCGCGCGAAGTGATCCTCGCGACCAACCCGACCGTGGAAGGGGAAGCCACGGCGCACTATCTGGCACGAGTGTTGCGGCCGACCGGGACGCACGTGACCCGCATCGCTTTCGGGCTGCCGGCCGGAGGCGAGATATCGTACGCTGACCAGGTGACTCTGACGCGGGCACTCTCGGGGCGGCAGGGGATGGATTGACGGCAAATGGCAGGATATACTCGATATTTGATGGGCGGAGGCCGGGTGGCATGACGATGTTTGGGCCGAATCTGGTTGTGTACGAGGAGGAGTTTGAGCGGATCAACGCCGTCCTCGCACGCCTGTGGATGGACGCGAACGCGAAGATCGTCTTCCTCGTCGATAAGAACGGCCAGCAGATCGCAGCCAAAGGTGACCTCGAAAAGGTCGATGCCACCTCGCTCGCTTCGCTGACCGCCGGCAACGTCGCGGCAACCGACGGTCTGGCCCGCCTCATCGGAGAGAAGGAGTTCACGATCCTGTTCCACGAGGGAGAGCGGGACAATATCCACATCTCGATCGTGGGACAGCGGTTGATCCTCGTCGTCATCTTCGACGAGCGTTCGTCGCTCGGGCTGGTACGGTTGCGGGTGCGCAAGGCGGCGGCCGAACTCGAGGAGGTCCTCACCCAGATGGCGTCCAAGGCGGCGGAGGAGGGTCAAGCACCCGCCTCGCCATTTGCCGAAATCACCGACGAAGACATCGACGCCCTGTTCACCGAATGAGCTTCATCAACTACGCCTCCCGGGAGATCAACTGCAAGATCGTGTACTACGGTCCCGGCCTCGGGGGCAAGACCACCAATCTCCAATACATCTACGAGCGGACAAACCCGCAGAACAAGGGCCAGCTCATCTCGTTGGCAACCGAGACCGACCGCACGCTGTTCTTTGATTTTCTCCCCCTCGACCTCGGTAGCGTGCGAGGGTTTCGCACCCGGTTCCACCTCTACACCGTGCCCGGACAGGTGTTCTACGACGCTTCGAGGAAGCTGATTCTCAAGGGCGTCGACGGTGTGATCTTCGTGGCCGATTCCCAGGAAGCACGTATGGACGCAAACATGGAGTCGCTCGACAACCTCAAGACCAACCTGCACGAGAACGGTTTCGACCTCGCGCTAGTTCCGTACGCACTCCAGTTCAACAAGCGTGATCTCGCCGGCGCGGTCCCCTACGACGTTTTGTTTCGCGTCCTCAACATCAAGAGTGAGCCGACGTTCGAAGCCGTAGCACCAAAAGGGGTCGGTGTGTTCGAGACTCTCAAGGCGGTCGCCAAGCAAGTCCTGCACGAGCTGTCGAAGAAGTAGCTGACAGCTCTCCCCCGCCCACCTACCAGCTCACAGCCGACAGCTAACTGCGTCCTCTCCTTCCTGTATGTCTCTTGGGTGGGTGGGGAAGCTGTCGGCTGTGAGCTGGTCGGGCAGGAGGTGGAGAGCGACTGGCTTCTTCAGGGAAGGTGGCCGGGCGCCTCTTTGCCCGATCACGTTGGTCACGATTACTATTGAGAGCGTGGGAAGCCCGAACGATGGCCTGCGGCTGGTGGCGCTCACCGTGGTGGCGACATGAGCCTCTCCGCGGTGGTCCTGGCGGCGGGCGAAGGGAAACGCCTCAAGACGGCTCGTGCCAAGGTCCTGCACGAGGCCGGTGGTCGGTCGCTCCTCGACCACGTGCTCGCGGCCGTCGAGCCGCTGCGGCCCAACCGTACGGTGGTCGTTGTCGGACACCTGCGCGACCAGGTGGAAGCGCACCTTGCCGGGTGCGGGGTGGCTCTTGCGGTGCAGGACCCGCCGCGGGGTACCGGCGACGCGGTCGCCAAGGCACTGCCGCTTCTACCCGAAGCCGGTGAAGTGCTCGTGCTCTCGGGCGACGTGCCGCTGATAGCGGCCGGGACGCTGGCCTCCCTGGTGGAGCTGCGGCGGTCAAAGGCCGTCGCGGCAGCGCTCGTCACGGCAGTGCTGGCCGACGCTGGCGCCTACGGCCGGATCGTACGCAACGGGGCCGGTGACGTCGCCGCGATCGTGGAGGCCAAGGACGCGAACGACGAGCAGCGCGGGATCCGCGAGGTCAACGCGGGAACGTACGTCTTCGACCTCGCGGAGCTGAGGCTGGCACTCGGGAGACTGCGGCCGGACAACGCGCAGGGTGAGTACTACCTCACCGACGTGATCGGCGGGCTCGTCGGCGGCGGATTGGAGGTAGCCGGACTCCCGCTCACGGACGTCGCGGAGATGGCCGGCGTCAACTCCCGCGCCGACCTCGCGGAGGTCCATCGTCTGCTCAACGCCCGGGTGATCAGGCACCTCCAGGAAGCAGGAATCACCGTGCTCGATCCCGCGACCACGTGGGTCGACGGGAACTGCAGCGTGGGCCGCGACACGGTGTTGGAGCCGGGCGTACACCTGCGATGCGGCTGCTCTCTGGGCGAACGTTGCCGGATCGGCGCAGGATCGGTTCTCGATGGCGTCACGCTGGAGGCCGGCACCTCGGTTCCGCCCCTGACGTTCCGTCGCGCCGGGTAGTCCCTCGCTCCGAGACTCCCGGTTCGGGTCGAAGACCTTCCTTTCGGAGCAAGCTGTCCTCGCCGAGCCCGCGGGGCCCCGCAGGGCACGGGGTGTGCCGTTGCCACACCCCGTGTCAGCGCGGGCACAAGGTGAGGCGCCTCTCCGTCGTTTCGACCGGCTAGAATTGGGCACGGTTCTCGCTTCTCGCCGTGCTTTGGTCGGGTCCGGGAGCGGTCGGGGGCGGCCCGGGCGGTGGGCGGCGGAAGACTGGAGTTCGTATGTGCGGAATAGTCGGCTACGTGGGTCCACGGGAGGGCGTGCCGGTGGTACTCGAGGCGCTGCGCCACCTCGAGTACCGGGGGTATGACTCTGCCGGCATCGCCGTGCACTGCGGCGACCGTCTGGAGGTCTTGCGGGCGCCGGGCAAGCTCATGAACCTCACGGAGAAGGCGTACGCGGCGGGGTTGCACGGCCACCTCGTGCTCGGGCACACACGCTGGGCGACACACGGCGCGCCGATCGAGCGCAACGCCCACCCGCACACCGACGAGCGCAGCCGCATCGCGGTGGTGCACAACGGCATCATCGAGAACTTCCGCGAGCTGAAGGGAGAACTGGAGGCGCAGGGCGTTCGCTTCTCGTCGGACACCGACTCCGAGGTGATCGCCCACTTGCTTGCCCGGGCTGGCGGGGACCTCCCAAACGCGGTGCTGGCAGTGCGCGGAAAGCTCCGAGGTCAGTACGCGGTGGCAGCGATCGCCCTTGACGATCCGGGTGCGGTCGTCGCGTTCCGCAACGGCCCACCCTTGGTGGTCGGGCTCGGCGAGGGCGAGAACCTCGTCGCCTCCGACCCCGCTGCGGTGATCAGCATGACGCGGCGATGCGTCCACCTCGAGGACGGCGACGTTGCCGTCGTACGCGAAGGCGACGTGAAGTTCCTCGACAGGTCCGGCCGTGCCGTCCAACGACCCGTGGTCACGCTCGACTGGGAACCAGGCGAGGTGGAGCGGGGCGGGTTCCGTCACTTCATGCTCAAGGAGATCCACGAGCAGCCCGGCGCTGTGTCCGAAACGCTGCACGCGCTCATTCCGGACGTTGCGGTGCCGTCGCTCGCGCACCTCGGCCTCGACGCCGCCACGCTGCGCCGCTTCGCCAGCGTGCGGCTGGTGGCGTGCGGTACATCCTGGCACGCGGCGCTCGTAGGGAAGTTCTATCTCGAGCGGCTCGCGCGGGTGGCGTGCGACGTGGAGTACGCCTCGGAGTTCCGCTATCGCGAGCCGATTCTCTCGAGCGATACGCTGGTGATCGGCAT
>Ga0182010_10000338_pt1 | contig 27037 bp, 22 predicted proteins | sample 611E1MmetaG_FD_120488 | JGI IMG/M metagenome (GOLD analysis project Ga0182010, IMG submission 120488) | Permafrost microbial communities from Stordalen Mire, Sweden - 611E1M metaG | ecosystem: Environmental > Terrestrial > Soil > Wetlands > Permafrost | place: Sweden: Stordalen | collected... | reverse complement strand
TAGCCCGTGTTTCTTTATTTCTCCCCCTTCGATTGCAACAATAAAGCCGTTTTCGGAAACTATGCTTATTTCGAAAGATAGGGCTTTTCCAATCACTATCCCGTTTAACAGGATATTTTCACCGGGAAAGACGCCTGAAAGCTTGCGGATAACCCGGGTTTTACCTGTGGTCTGGCATTTTTCTACAAATACCGAATTTTGAAGGGGCAGAGGGCTTTTCACAGGAAGTTCTAAAGTTTCAGAAAGTATCTCAAGGTACTTTCCTGCTTTTTTGTTAAGAAGTATCAATTTCCCATCGGTACATTTCGGGCTTTCTATCTGGATAAGAGGTTTCATCTCCGGCTCTCTGAGATGAGCGGCAACCATCGCTCCGAATACCTCCCCAATTTCAACTGTTTTCCCCCTGTTCAGGAGGCACACAAGGTTTGAGGTCTCAAAAAAGGTTTCAATACAGGCACTCGGCTTCAGATGTCTACTGATGTCTATAATATTTTCAAGTCCGGCATCAAGGACAGCTGTTTTTCCCATGGTCCCTCCAAGCCTTGCCTCTACTGTGCCCATGCGAGAAAGCTTTTCCAACACTCTTTTCGCCTCTCCCGAATCAATCACTTCGGGTCCGTGGATTACCAGGCTGATCTTCATTTTCAATTGGTTTAAAGGGAAGACACTTATTAATGTGGCCCTTAGAGCCTATCCAAAAAGTGTTGTGATCTACTGTAATATTTACGGCTCTTCGCTGTTTCGAGTGGGTAATTTATAGTCATTTCCTTAACATGGGTAATATTTGAACATATTTTGTTTGGAAAACCATATTCAAGATCGATGTTTATCTATTAGAACGGTCACGTATGAACTGAGCAATTATTTTCAACCCACACAAAACAGCGAAGAACCTTCAAAAATGCGTTAAGAAAGATGTAATAATGTATTCAATGATCTGGATGTATATTAGCGAACAAATAAATATCACAAAGTTTTTTATTAGTCGACTTTGATATAAAAATAGGCTTACCGATACAATGACCGAACTTGGAAAAACAATTACCTTAAAGAGAGGCAAAGGGCTTGCAATCTGCATGCTCATAGGCACACGAATCCTTGGATTGCCCGGCCTGGCTCTCAGCGTGGAAAATGTCCATGAAGCAATCCTTGTATGGCTCCTTATAACCTTCGTTACCATTCCGAGGATCCACATCTGCTTTTCCCGTCTTGGTCTGAAATTTCCGTCGACCTCCGGGCTTGCTGGCTATGCAGAAGAAGCAGTCGGGCACTGGGGCAGGTATTCGGTCTCTGATCTTGTAAGCGGCTCTTACATTTTTTGGCTTCCTGCTATTGCTGTTATCGGCAGTGAATATATGCGGCAGCTTTTTAATCTCTCCGAATCGTGATGATCCTTTTGTGCAATCCTTCTTGTAAACCTGATGTTTATTTCAAACCTGTTTGGAATAAGAGCTATTACCCTGATCAACTACCTAGCCCTGATTGTACTTTTCCTGCTTATAGGACTGATTATTGTCTTTAACCTCGATTTTCTCGGTTCCGGGTTGATGATTGCTGAAGAAGCTATGAGCGTCCACGGAAAAGTGGACCCAAACATAGTGTGGAGTGTTACAGCCTTGCTTTTCTGGGCTTTTCTGGGTTGGGAAAATCTTTTTTTTTCCCTTGGAGATATGAAGCCCCAAAGAAACGTTCCCCGTCTATACTAGCTGAGCTTTATTCTGGTCACTGCCATCTATATTTTACTTGGCTCTGATAAGCGTAGGAGCCAGTGCTGCAGGAGTTTCCCTTAAGGGGGCTGCAGGTCTTCCGATCTGGTTCTTTTTACTCCGGGCGGAAGTTTTCTGATATGGCTTATAATAGTAGTGCTTGCAGCAAATGCATGTTCTTGGAACTTTACTGCAAGCCGTCTAATTTATGCAGCTGGCAGGACAGGTATTTTTCCTGCAGTATTCGGAAAGTTCTCAAGAAAGAATATTCCCATATCCAGCCTTGTGACTCTATATGCCCTGTCAGTTTTCCTAATTACAGGATGCTATCTCTTCAAGGTTCCTATTACGGCTATGATGCTGCTCGTAAACCAGAACTTTATTTTCCTCTGCGGCTTCATCATAGTTGCTTACTGGAAAACAGGAACAAGCTGGCAAAAATGGATATTTTCAGTTCTTTCACTTCTATCTTTGAGCTTTTTGGTCTCAGGATTTACCTGGAAGGTCATATATCCAATCTGTCTGATAGGGCTTGGTTACTTCAGATTTATCGTAAAAAAGGAAGATACATTATCTTTGCAGGTAGTAGATTCACAGTCCAACCAGGAACTCGTACTTCTTGAAGACTCCCAGGAACTCCCCAGCCTACAAAACAATAAATCAGTCTTCTGGAAGTAATCTGACTTGATTAAGAGCCTATCCTACTCGAGATTATATTTCTTGTAATTTCTACAATATGCCATAACGCTTTTCGGATAGGCTTTAAATATAATAACGGTACCATTTTTTAAACAGTTCACAAAAAGTACTACTAAATCAAATAGTTTATTAAGTTATTAGTTTGCTTCAAAACAAAACTGTTTATATTTCAGTTCTCTGGGCGGTTTGTGCTCAGGCAGCACAGGCAGGGCCATGGTATTGATCAAAATTGGGCTTGTAATATCCTTTGTCCTTTCGATAACAATTTCTTTTCCTTTCTGAGTAAGGGCGAAAAGTGGCACTGCAGTTCCAACCTGAGTGAGAGGTTTTACCAGATCCCTCATGTGTTTTGAAGCACAGATGGTTGCGATGTCTGAATTTTCCAGCAGGACCTGGGCCTCTTTTCTGTCTAAACCTGTAACATGAACTCCAATTACTATCAAATCAAGCCCGAGTTTGGCTTCAAGCTTCTGTAACTCTTTTGCGGTTTTAGCGAAAGTCACAGTTACTGCGATCTTTTTGTACCCGAGTTCAGCTGCCTTTTTTACTCCTGCAACCGAGTCCATTTTAGTGGTTTAGGGGTAAAGCACAATTCCGCCACGTTCGATGATTCCGTTTATGATGAAATCGATCGGTTCGGTTTCGACAAGGTCGGACATCCTACCGCCCATGCCCTTAACAAGTATAAGGTTGTTGGAAATCACAGTTCCTGCGCCTTCACAGGCGGTTACTGTTGTGTCAAGCAAGTCTCTTCTACGGCCTGTCATCATAACTTCAGATGCTCCAAATCTTACAAAGTCCTCGAGTTCCAGACGGCGTTTGTCCGTAAACATCCCGAAATCGTTGATCCTGAATTTCATATTCGTCTTAACCTCTTCAGGGGTGATCTTCTTGATCCCGCACATTTTGGCAAAGAGGGGGCACCATTTGACTTCAGGCTCTCCGACTTCGATAACTTTTCTGTCTTTTACGAAGACTCTTGTTTTTCCAAGTAATTCCATTATATGAGGCATAGCTGCACCTTTTTTAACTTAACTAAATCGCTTTTGTTAAGAAACTAAAGTCCGGTCAAAATAATAGTTCACGTGTTTGATTGCTCACTTAATAATTTATTGGTTTTGGATTTTTGATTTTACTTCTGTTTATTTGGATATATTAAGACTAGAGTAAGGATCAAGAGAAAGTCTGATTGAGAGCATGTCTTAATATGGGTATTTTTGCATATGCCGCCAAAATGGAGGCTTAAAGTTATTTTTTATAATTAATAAAGTTGTTTACCGTTATAGTCGATTGGTTACTTCTTGAAGACATAACCAACCTATCCCAGATTGAATTAGAATATAATCTTACATATTTTGACGAGTAGAAGAAGCGAGTATACATCGATAAACTGTAGAAACAAATACTCTCTAATTTTGAGCAACTTCGTTAGAGTAATTCTATTAGCAAGCAGTTATTGACTCAGTTGTAGATTTAGCTATAATTAATCATGCGTGCCTGGAAAAAATCATCGTAGCCAATACAACGCCAATTCCCTATTTTGGCGGGATATGCAAAATACCCATATTGAAATTTAAACCTTGATACATTAAAGTAGTTTCGAAGAAAATTTATGAATTGGATAGTATGTAAATCCACAAAAGTTGCCAAAATATTTTAGATCATGCAGAAATATATTTGTGCAGGACTTACGTGGTTGAAATGAAAAATCAAATACATGGTATTCAAAATTGTGCATGGAATTCGTTAACCGAATACAAATGAGTCCGAATTCTGAAACGTGGACTTCTTATCACTGTACCGATTTATGGGCAAATATTCTAAGCCAGGGGATACTATCCCGCACAAGGCCGGATAGATCTTCAGGGAAGCTGTTGAAGACGGAATGAAGTGTGAACAAAAAGAAAAATCTCTACTGTCTGCGGTCAAGGGGATAAAATCTCAAACTCTAGCTTGTGAAAATTGAGTTTCATTATCAAGATACCCATCTCAAAATCGTCTCCTATATATGAGCTACTATCGTATAGAAAATAATATTCTAAACCTATCTATACTAAAAAGATACATTTCTGGTATATTGGTAAAACGGGGAGTAAACTGAAAAACAGTTTTAAAGGTGAAAAAATATGTTTTGTAATAAATGTCAGGAAAATCTCGACATACTATTCGAAGTTGTGCATGAAAATCATTAAACGATAACAAAAGGGGCGCAATTATATTCCAGTTATTCAAGACTTCGTCCGGTATCTGGATAAGTTAGATTAATTTATGCAACAAGGATTAGAGGTGGAATAATGTCTGAAGAATTAAAAGCCAAGACACTCAAGGTAGAAGATTTGATTGAATACCAGGAAGGAGCCGTTGTTAGCAAAGAAATTCTCCGTAAAGGCACGGGAACTGTGACTATATTTGCCTTCGATAAAGGAGAAAGACTGAGTGAACATACAGCTCCCTTCGATGCCATGATTCAGGTAATAGATGGCAAGGCAGAAATTACTATTTCTGGCAGTAAAAATATCCTTGAGAAAGGGGAGATGATTATAATGCCTGCAAACGAATCTCATGCACTCCATGCCATTGAAAAGTTCAAAATGATTCTTACCATGATTCGTTCTTAATATTATTAAGCTTCACTTTAGGTCTTCCTCTTTAAAAAAAAAATCTACACAATTCTAAATTAACATTTTTGACAGAAGCTGATAGTGAGCGATAACACTGAAATCGGAGATTTACTCCCTTTGATTTAATCTTTTGACGAATCTTCTAACTCGGTATGCTAGAACAGTATTGCTATAGGGTCCTTACAAATTGGTTTACTTTTGAAGGAATAATAAGCCTTATTTTCCAGATTGGATACTATTTATAGTTCAAAAAATAAAAATACGGATGGAAAATAATTTTTTTTGATTTAAAGGAATATTACTCTCAATTTCCTTTCTAAAAGCATATTAATCCTTTTTCGATATTGGATTTAGTATAAAGGAAAAATTTAGCCATTATTCGACTTTTTTGGTATTCTCTTACACATAATAAATCTATATCTTTATTAATTAAATTAGAAATATGAGATATTAGATTTTGGTTTCTTATGAGTTTACAAGATTTGAAATAAAAACTAAATATCGAAGATTGAATACAAGAAAGGAAGAAAAAATAAAGATCTACAAATTACTACTGATTACAGGAAAAAGAGTTAGTTCGAGGGGTACGATTCGAAAGCACGAGTTCCTACGAAAATAGCCCCTCAATCTATCGCCTTTGACCTTGCTGGGCAACTCTAGCATATTTAAGGACAGATTTTTGGAATCCCCGGAACGTCAACTTATAACACAAACACAGGCTTTAAGAGAAGCTCAAGATTCCATTTAGTTTATTTAGTGCATGGTTTTTCCTGGTGGCAGTTGAAAAATTGGCTGTAATAAGCTTAAAATGGTAAGTTTCCCTTCAAAGTCAAGCCCTATATTCCTCGAAGATCTTTACTCACTTTTCCCCATCTCATTTTTTTTCAGTGCAGCATATCCATTGTATACAGCAACATCAATTCTTCATTGGATTACCAATGTCGTGACCAATATCATAGGTATCTTTTAGGTAGCTGTTACTGAACATATCGAAAGGGCCTGATTCAAAGCTTATAAATACAATTGGATATATGTATTATTACATATCCACCACAGTTAATATTATATCTTTATGTTTATAAGCCGGCAAAAATTTGCTACATAATACTACTGCAAGGGTATAAGGCAGTCAAAGAGCCACACTATCAACGATTCACTGTTATTACATCACCCTATCGAAATGGTATTCATTTATAACTGAAAAAATATTAACCATTGATTTTGCATTTTTTTTGTTGTGAAAGAAAAAGAATACAAAATCAATAAGATTTTACATAACTTTCGATACACTGTCGATTTCCCTGAAGGCTTCCAGGATTTCTGAATCCTTTATATAGGTTCGGTTTTTGAACTTTTCAGTCTGACGGTCAAGAAGGGAAGAGATAACCTGAAGATTATTCTTGATCCTATGGTGAATTTACCTTTTATGGACATATTCAATATTTGTCAGAGTTTCTTTGCCTTTTTACTCTTCTTAATATCCTAAAACTGTTGCTCCCATTCGAATAGGGAATTTTATTTCATAAAAAATAAATTCACTTTGACTATTGACTACACGTTCTTTTCCAGTGGCTAAAATAATCCTATGATCAATGTTATAGAGCTTTCTTTTTAAAGCGCTCTTAATGGCATAAACCACAGTAGTGAGGTGAAAAATAAAATGAGGTAAAAATAAATGAAGTTTAAAAAGACAGTGAGTATTTTGTTAGTAGCTTTCGTTGTAGCTCCATTGACGGTTACAGCAGTAAGCACAAGCCACAGCGACGGTGTGATCGATGATAAAGTAGCGCCAGTAACAGTGGGCAGAGCTGTTAGAGCCAATCCTGGCGACAGTTTCTAAATTTGACCATCTTATTTAACATCCGTTTTCCAATTTCGTTTACATCAACCTATTATTATTCTATAAATTATCTATTTATACAAAATAAACTTTATAATACATAAAATATATTTCTGTGCCCTTAAGATATATGCATCTTAATAATCTGAAAAGTACGACAGAAATTTTAAAAATAAAGTAAATAGGTGTAAAAAATGAACAAGGTTAGCAAGGAGAAAAAAACACTCCTGAAAATCCTACAAAATCTGAAGATCTAAAAATGGAGGATATAAAGGCTATAAGGGAAAAACTTTCCGAAATGCACAGTGATATCAAAAAAGTGATGGAATATTCCAAAAGGCTGCGTTTCGAAACTGCTCTCGAAAGTCCAAGGCAGGAATATTTCCACTCTATTACAAATAACCTTTTTGAAGATATAGAGACAGGACTTAAACAAAACATGTTGAAAAAATGTCCTGAAAAGGAAAATTGCACTTCTAAGTTTACAGCCATTCCACAGCATAATAGAGAGCTTATAAAAAATATTAACGTAGATGAAGCCCTTATTTCAGACAACTTAAATAAGCTGGATGAACTGAGATGTGGAGCCCCTTATAGAAAATGTGAGCAGTGCTTTTCCGAAGTTTCGGATCTCTTCATAAAACAAATAAACCTCATGCGTTCTATGAAGATTTATAAAAATAATCAAGGACAGAAGCCAGATATTTCAGCCCCCAAAACTAGTGTTGGTATGAGCAAAATCCTTGAGCTGGTCTCAAATAAACATCGCCTAGATATTTTAAAAGCTGTAGCCTTCGAACCGAAAAGTTTCTCTGCTTTTTCCAAACTTACTGGCCTTATAGCAGGAAACTTACTTTTTCATCTCCAGAAACTCATGGACTACGAGCTGATTCTGCAGCAACATGACAGAGGAGATTATATGATTACTGAAAAAGGGTTCAAAATCCTGCAGAGTTTGAACGAGATGCATTCTTCACTCCAATATTTCCCACAGCAGATTTACCATTCTAATTTGTTTGAGGAATCAAAAAAAGAAGAATTAACAGACGAATTGAAGATAGTAGAACTAACCGAAGCCCTAAAAGAAATGGCTCTGTCCCTTGGGGCCTTCAAAGTAGACATTGCAACGACAAAAACCTTATCTGGTTGCCCTCCTTCTGCCGACCTGACTTATGTGCTGCCAGAAGCAAAATCTGTTATCTGTTTTGCCTTAGCTCTTGATAAGAACCTTATAGATCCTTATTTCAGAAAAGTGGATCATGAATCCCTTGAAACTAATAAGGTATTGACTAATACCATTGCCGATGGAATAGTCCTTGAAATGGCAAATTTTTTGCAGCAATCTGGATACAAAGCTGTCCCTCAGTCTACCAATTTCGTTTACCGGAGGGATACATAAAATTGGCTGCTTGATCTGCATTCTCCTATTTCCCACAGGTATCTGGCAGTACGCTCTGGGATAGGATATTTTGGATATTCAGGGAATATTATTACAACGGAATATGGATCTGCGATAGTCTTGGTCTCGGTTGTTACAGACGCAGAACTTGTCCCAACAGACTTCTTGCCAGAAGAAGAAAATTATTGTGACGAATGCAAGCTTTGCCTTTCAGTATGTTTATCTGGATACTTGGATCCTGTTGAGAAAGTCACTGTAACCCTTGGTGGAAAGGAATTTAGTTATGGAAAGCGAAGAAACAATAGTCGCTGTTTACTTGTATGTATGGGACTTACAGGTCTGAATGTCTCTGGAAAATGGTCCACCTGGTTTCCTGGGCGCTTTAAAATCCCCGAACGTGATGGAAATTTCGTTGCTGCAATGCCTGCTGCCATACAAGCATACCTCAAAAGGCCGAAGTTCAAAGGTGGAGTTTTTATACCTATAATGGCAGGATCCATGATGGAATATACATGTGCTAACTGCCAAATAGTCTGTCACCCTGACAAAGAAGTTCGAACTGCAAGATACAAGATGCTCATAGAAAGCGGAGTGGTTATACAGGAACCTGATGGAATCCGCAGAGTCGTATCTCCGGAAGAAGCAAAAGAGTATCTCAACTCCATGCCTCTGGAAAGAAGAAAACTGTATGAATCTATTCCAGAGGGAAAATCGGTCTAAAAAATAGGGGAAATTATTTCACGTAAAACAAAATTTGGATTATCCTTTTTAAAGAGAATCAAAATTTTAAGGTTAAATCCTTTAGGATTCATGCGGTTGAACTGAAAAATGGCATTGAATCCTTAATTATCTAAATTGGAAATATAGATCCCAGTCTTTATTGTGCTTGATTTTATACATCAAGTATGTAAGTCCCAGCCTTATGAAGCATAGTGGGCAAATATGCTAACAAATTCTACATATGTATACATCTGCAGAATACCGATTATATCGGTCATAAGATCAATAAGTTCTATAATATCACGAACGTATGTTTCAATGTATTCCTTCAGGGGCTGAGATGAAGGCATTTATTGACGGGTAGGGAAAGGCTGACGTCTTTTATAATTCATATGTCAGGATCGTTTAATGTTAATACTAATTAGTTTAAGTTATGGATATATATACGCAAAAGGATATAATCAATTAAATTTAATTACAACTTATATATTTTCCCCGTATCTTCAAGTAGATATTCGATCGAGCTGTAGGTATTTCTCCTACCTGTAGCTTACAAGATCAACTTTTTTACATATAAGATCGGCCTTTACCCAAGATTTCCTCAATTTATTGGTAATCTTTATGTGAATTTTAATGTAATTTCTATATCTTTGAGAAGTCCTAAAGGTTTTGTTTAAAAGCAGGTAGCTCTGAGGGTCAAAATCGTTATTCATGTTTTTGTTCATTTTTATGAGTAAGACTTATATTATTTGATCGTATAATAAAAGCATTAAAAATAAAAAGGCGTATAATCTGTTATTAAAAACTAATTTTTGTTTTTAACCAAATAGTTATATAAGTCTTGTTTTTAAACTATTTACTATCCGTTGTGAGCGGAGGTGAAATGAATATGGCCTTTAATGACAGAGGGAATTCCTCTAGGGGTAGAGACCGAAATCGCGAAGGTTTCGGCGGTCCAAAGGAAATGTACAATGCAACTTGTTCTGATTGTGGTGTTGAAACACAGGTACCGTTCAAGCCTGATCCTGACAGACCAATCTATTGCAGAGAGTGTCTCCCCAATCACAGGAAACCCAGAGAGGAAAGGTACTAAACTCAGAGAGAACCACACTTAACCTAATTCAGTCTGAAAATCCCACTTACAGATTATGCCCGTTTTGCTTAGCTTGAGAAGGTTAAACGGACTACTTCCTTTTTATTGAATTATTCACTTCTACATTTTACTATTGTAAATTATTTAATTATAGAGAGTTCCGATTTATCTTATTTTTTTGGAATATTGACTGTAAGTTATTTTTGGTAGGAAGTTTGTTTCAATTTTTGCTTCCAAAAAAGTCTGAAAACTAATTCGTGAATTTCCATAAAGGAGTTAAATACTACCTTGATTACATGCCAATTTTTTTGAGGCAATTCCTTTGTCTGAATATATTTGGTAATCTAATTTGTCGGGAGTGGTAACTAACTCTTGTAATTTAGACAATAACTTATGTTTATTCATTGCTTTCCTTTTCATTATATACGATATAAAAAGCAGCAGAGTTTCTATAGATATGAAAACAAAATTTAAAAATCTTAAAAACTGGTTTATACCTCAAAAATGTGATGTTGTTTTATGTGAATCAACGAATGATTTTTGGGTTCTTATTTGAGATTTATTGATAAAGTATCTAATTGTTCTAGTTTGAAATACCTGAGATCTGAAGGCGCTTATGCATAAAGACTGATAAATTAGATCCAGAATTCATGGCAGAATTTTCACTTAATAAAATGATTTAGCCATTAAGAGTTACCACACAGCGCTGTATTCAGGCTTCAGGCATTCTTGAATCTTATGAAATATCTTTGCAATTAACCCTAAATTTTTGGGGGAAAAACTTTTTAATTAGGTGTATGGAAAGTATATAAATGAAATTTAAATTCTAATGTCTTTTTTGGTATTGGTAAATTAGTGAAGCAATTCTAATTGCTAAAAGAACCAAATTCAAGATTTTTTCTTTAGGAGATTAGCTTGATTCATAGCTTGGAATAGTTACGAATGTATACCAATTTGCGGATGAATCTTATACGACAGAATAACAAAAATAAGATCAAATATAATAATGTGGATTCTAACGCCAATTACTCGGGCAGCAGCAAGAAAAAAATATAGCAAAATAAAAGGTTCTTTTAACCCAAATAAGAAATCAATTTGACATTCAAATGTAATTATTGCACTAGCACGGAAAATTGCCACAATTACATTGCATCTGTTTGTAAATAATTAGATATACGAAGATGAACAAGGGCAGCAAGTAGGAAAAATTCAAAAGAGACCGATTTTTGAGATTGAGACATTCTCTGTTGGTGCACAAATAAAAATCATTACTAGAATAAACGCAATTCTGAAAAAAAAGATCCAAAAGCAAGTGAGAAACTATTTTAGTCAAGTACTTTCATGTCAAATTTGATCATGAAAATCTCAATTATTTAATGATGGTCGACAAATTTATCTAAAAATTTTAACAAAAATTTTTTCGGATATCTTGATAAATTTGAGATAACTCCATTAACGCTTGATCCAAATTTCTCTTCCGGTGATTCTATTCTGGTTCTATTTTCTTCGTTTTTTTGTTAAGATCTTTGTAGTTCCTTATAAATTGCTTCATTTCATGAAAAGTTCTTTTTCAGTTATTCGCTTTTGCTCACAGTTTTCACAAGTTAAGGATCAACATCAATGTCAGATATGGAACTTGAATACAGGTTGTCTCAGTCGGCAGTGTTATGAAAAGCAGTTGTTTTCCAGAATAAATGCATGGATGCTTTTCAAATTATTGAGCATAGTATACCCGTTCTCGGCTACAAGATTAAGCTGTGCATTAATTATTAAGTTGGTTCTGAAAATAGTTATATACCTTCAACCTGGAGCTGAAAATTTGTCAGTGCCCTCTTTGTTGGCAAGAGCTACACAATAACATTCGTCTAAAAATATTCTATTTTATTAAGGTATTTTGAAAACTATTGAGTACTATACTTCCTGTCCAATCAGCACTAGGATGGGTACCAATTTTCTAAAAGTCATTATGATTTGTGCATACGTCTTTTGCATGATCTTTGGAACAAAGAGTTGGGAAAATAATTTAGATATAATATGTAAATAAATAGATAATTCAAGGTCAAAATCAAAAATAGGATGCAGGTTAAATAACCTGCAAGGAAATTGAAGAATTTCATAATACAAATTCTGTTTTACGTTATTAATTAAACTAAACCCGATCTTTGAAGAGTCATCAGGTCTTCAGTAGTGAGTTTTGCTCCACCCTTGAACTTTTCGAAGATGGACTTGGCATCTTTCTGAAGTTCGGATTTGACGACACGAGACTTTCCATCTTTGTCTTTCTTTTTGAGTTTGAAAATTTCCTTATCAAGATCCCGAATTTCTTTCTGTGCATCTATAAAAATTTTATGATGTTCGTCCGCTGCTTCTTGGGCTTTTACGAATTCCCTGTGGGCAATGTCAGATTCTGCCCTAATCCTATCAGCTTCCTTAAAAGCTGCAATCATCTTTTCATGGTGTTCTTGAGCTTGCCTAGCATACTCAGCCAACTCAGTATGAAATTTTGAAGCTTCGTCTCTGATCTGCTGAGCTTCATCGAGAATAATCTTGAGTTCTAGATTACCCTCGAGCTGGACTTTTTTAACCTGATACTGTTTTTGAAGCTGAGTAATCTTCCCAACGAGCTCTCTTTCCTTGCTTGTGCTCAGGACTTCGGTTTGCTGAGTAAATTCAAGTCGATCTATATCTTTTCGAAGAGCTTTTATAGACGGTCCAGCTAAATTATTTTGTTTTCGGACGGAGTCTGCCTCTGCAAAGAGTTCATTCGCCTTTGCGTTGGTATCATCGCGCTTATTCTTATATTCACTGACCTTCTCATTAATTTCATCTCTGAGGATCTTTAATTCCTGAGCTTCGTTGATAAGATCCTTTGTCCTTTTATTCAGTTCATTGCGCTTTGCAGCAAAAGTACTGGCTTCTGTGTTCAAAACGTTTCTTTTTTCCTTGGATTCTTCAGAAATGTCCTTCAGATCTGATTTTTTTTTCTGCAATTCTTTTAGCATCTTTTATTGTGCCTCCAGATCCAGCAAAAAAGCTGGCATTTTGGTAGTTCTACTGTTAGATGTCGACATTCTGTGCCTGATTACAAAATTGATAAGAAAGAGATTTAAGAACAGGGATAATGGCTTTGAGATCTTTTCATAATGACCACGGCCGCATATTCCCTTATAATGTACTTGGGATTGAAAGCTCTGGCAAAAACTGCTCTCTCAAAGATATGTGCATCATTTGCGCCTTCTCCGATAACTACACCTTGCTCTGGCCGAACGCTGCTAAATAGGGTTAGTCCCTCAAATGCCCCTCTAGGGTTGCTTTGTGTGACGGAGCCAACAACTTTGCTTTTAAGGCAGCCATCTTCAACAAGCAATTCATTGGTAACAACTAAATTATTATTAAGTGCCTTACATGCTTCCGTGGCAGAAATTGTAAATTCACCGAAAATCATTGTATCCTTATAGCCTCTACTTTTAAAGTAAAGGATAAGTTCTGCTACTACCGGCATAATATGAATCTTGTGTACCGTATAGGGGATTTTTTCAAGGGAAAGTTCCCTGATAATTCTGACCCATTCGGCAAGAGCTTGCTCAAAATCAAGGTTTTCACATATCTCTCTCTTCGTAATCTCCTCTACTTTGCCTATAATACCTGCAGCTCTGGCGAACTCATCTATGGTCTCAGCGTCTATAAGGTTACTATCCATATCAAAAACAATCATTTTGTATTCATTAGAATCATATATTGGACAGTTCACTCAATCAAAACCTGGACTGTATTAGTTATTGATAAAACGGAATATTCTTCCTAAAAAGGGTATGTTTCTAGGTGGACATGTCTCCGTGGTATGACAGTAACCTTGTATAACATACTTGCCCTGACATTAGAAGCTCACCAAAGGATCATGTTTCCAAATATAATAAGGGTTCTACAAAAAGAAACCACAAAACAATAGCATCGATGTCAACGTTTTTGATTGAAATAAATCACATTCCTTTTAAGCTTTTCGGAAGGTCAATCAAACATACAGAATAAAAATTACATATGAAATATTGATTTATTTGATCTGCATATCTGTGGATTATATTGCCAAAAGGGACATATTTTTTTTGGGAGTTCCATTATTAAAGAAAGCAATCAACGCATGATTTTTGGAAAAGTGGTTCACATAAGCTTTATAAACATGGATAATCTGGACCGATTTAGATTATCAGTCTGATCCAAGATGAAATTGTAGCACGAGAAAGAATAACTGTATGAGTATTTAGAATTGGTTTCAATACGGGTCTATCCGAAGCCTTGGACACTGAAAGTTTCAGGCAGTGGAAAGCAGACTTTTGGTAATTATCAACCCTAGCGCAAAAGCTTTAGTTCACTGGAGTCCTTGTTTTATAAAAAAATGTGCTATACATTGTGATTTCAGACGGACTAAAAAAGAAAGAAGCCATAGAGGTTTTGGAGGAGGAAGGCTTTAGATATATTATTCTCCCTACAGATTTGCTCATCAGGGCAAAAAGGTATTCTCTTGATTCAGTGTAAATGGCAGTCTTCAACTTCGATGCAATGAAAATGCTCTATGTTTATGGTTTATTAAAGGGGTTTGATATCGAAACTTTGATTAATTCTACTTCTTCGCATCCTCGACTTCTTCTAACACATGAATGTGTTTCTGAAAAACGGAGGGTATATCAATTGTAGCTAGCAGGTCTACAATCCCCCAAGCTTCAATAATTTTCCCTTCCTTTGAGCGAATAGGAGCAACAACCACATTTTTCCCTCTGTATGTACCTGCAATGGGGACCTCATGAATAACTTTGTTGGTCTTCAATACTTTTTCTAGAACAGGTCCTGTGTAGTCTCTGTCAAGAATTTTCCCTTTTTCAAGGCGAATCCCTTTTTGTTTAAGGCTACGCATGGTTGTAGGAAGTCCGATCAGAGAGTGCACTGCTAATGCTATTGATTCAAGGTTTTCAGGTCCTGAGTTCTCTGATATACATAGGGAACTAATGTTTTCACCTCTGTAAATACTGAAGATCAGCATTATCAAGAATTCACAGATTTTCAGAAATGAATAATTTGATCTCACCTTCAGCCATATTTAGAATATGCTTTTTCAAAGAATATATATTCACTCCTCATTTTCAAGAGCTTTTATAAAAGCTTGTTTATGAAGCTCTCCTGATTCATGGATCCCTCCAAGATCGCCACGTGCCGCTCTACAAGGATAATGCTGAATCAGTAGACCGGCTTTAGGTGGAGCGTCTTTTAGAGGAACTCCAACGATTTCTTTTGCCATATACCAAGTACTTCCGCAGGGAGCGCCTTTTAGAACCTTAACATCTACAATTTTCTCGTCCTTTGTCTTAACTTCCAGGCTAGGTGATCCAAATATATCTGTGAAAGGCCTGTTGAATTCGTTGGGCTCAAGTGTACAGCAAATCTCATGTACCTCGATATCCATTCCAGACGCTTCAGAAATCTGGTTGAGTTCAGGAATTGAAGCTCTGGATGGTCCACCTGGAACAATTAGGGAACGTACACATGTCCTTGAAGCAAGCTTTGCAATTGCAGATGTCAGGTCAGGATGCAGAGAATATGTAATTACTATTTCAGCAGAAAAAACGCGCTTGTCGAAATTAAGAGCTTCTAGATATTGATCTGGCTCTTCAATGAATAGGGGTACTAACTCAGGCAAATCAGCAGTGATGACTGAAAAATCACTGTGTTCCTTAACAGTATCAATCAAACGATGGCCATATTTGCCTCTCGTGATAACTCCTATTAATGTCATTATTCTAAGCTATTTTTTAATATTGCATAAATATGTGCTTATTTTGTTTGCGACTGTTGGCCTGAATCTTCAGCTACATGGCAACTCTATATAGAGTATAAAATACACATAGTGCGTTTAGTAAAAATTGTTAAAGAAAAGACGGTTCTTATGAGAGGCAAACTGATCACACTCGAAGGTATAGACGGTTCGGGTAAAAGTATGGTTGCAAAGAAACTTCAGGAAAATCCTGAAATTAGCTCATTTAATCCTGTATTTACCAGGGAGCCAACAAGAGGCACACTTACTGGGACTGCTGTGGAGAAAGCCATTAAGTTGGATACAGACCAACTTACTGAGCTCTTTCTTTTTACAGCTGACCATGCTGAACATCTGGCAAAGATTGTTAAACCTGCACTTGGAGGTGGAAAATCAGTTATTTCTGATCGCTATTCCGACAGCTGCTATGCTTATCAGGGTGTAACCTTACAAAATCATTTGAAGAATCCGCTAGAATGGATAAAAAATCTCCATAGAGATTGGACCATTGTCCCTGACCTAACTTTTCTATTTGATATCAGCCCCGAAATATCAGTTGAACGCTGTTTGATGCGAGGAAATCAAAGCAAGTTCGAAAAACTAGAGTTTTTGAGAAAAGTCCGAGAGCTTTTCTTCAGTCTCGCATGCGAAGACCCTGAGCGCTTCATCATAATCGATGCTTCTTGTTTTCCTGAAAGCGTAGAAACGGAAGTCACAGAGAAAGTTCTGGAGTTTCTGCGTAGAAAGTGAATCCGAAATATAGATCAAATCGGAAAATTAAACCGAAAAAAGAAAAAAAATAGATATCCTGTTACAGTTCATTATTGTCTGCAAATTTAATCAGGGCTTCCCCAAGTAGCCTGGCATGTGTGGGGTTGAGATTGAACCTGGCCTTCTTTACACCCCCACGTTCTTTCGCAAGTTCCACATATTCCTTTTCAAAACGGTCGCTGTGCGCCAGGGATATAGTCATGTACCAGCCTCCTCCCATCTTGATCTCCATATATCCATCTCCATTCTCCTCCTCAGTTTTTTTCTCAACGTTCTCTTCAAATATGCTTTCATCTACCATATTGTAAACCTCTTTAAATTTTAAAGGATTTTTATAAATCTCTAATTTTCAAGAATCACTTATAAACAATTTATAATCATATGACTAAATTTAGGAGTTTATCATTTTTTTATTAAAAAGGAACCTTTTGCTTGAAATAAAGATACTCAATATATTTAATACCAGACATATAAAGACAGAAGCAAAACACTTTTTTTGATATGTATAAATTGTTATTAGTTATCCTATCTAATCCCTGAATTCAACACTTCCGGAAGAATCTGACCGAAATGAACTGCAGTTGCAACTAGGGTGCCTTTTATCCCAAGCTTTTCAAGGGTTAAGAGATCTCCCATGTTCCGTACCCCTCCTGCAAGTAGCACAATATGTCTTGAGTGTTCAACTAATTTGTAAAGGAGAATGGAATCAAAGCCTGAGGTAGTTCCAACCCTGTCAAGGTCAAGAAAAATTAGATCCTTCAGGGGGAAATAATTCAGTATCTTAACGATTCCAAAAAGATCGTCTGGAATCTCTTGATCCTTTTTCAGGATTCTTCCATGCTTCATATCAATGCTTACACTGATCCTTCCAGGATTTCCGAAAGATGCATCCTTGATTGCTGAAAGAATGCCAGTCTCTGTGCCTATTACCACAGTGTTTGCAATCGAAAGAGCTTTATCTACTTCTTCCTGAGACGAGATGCCGAAATCAAGCATTGTGTTTGTCCTTAGACTCACTTCCCGGATAATCTCAACATTCATTTCGATAGGGCCTTTTTGCTGCAGTACATTAAGATCAGCGATATAGACTTCTTGGGGTCTCAATAACTCAACTATGTCCAAAGGATCAGAGTTGCTACAGATAATACTCGAATCCGAAATCGGAAAGTAATTTTCTCTGAGCCCTCCTTTTGCAAGAACCACGCCACGATTAAATATATCCATTACAAGAACTACTCTGAACATATTTATCCCATAGATACATCATCTTATAAAAAATATCAAATAGGACTTAGGCACTTGAGGTATAAAATAAAACATAAAATAGATTTTTAATAAGTGTCATGATTCTGATTGTTTGAAATCTTTTACTGCTTTTTTCAGTTTCGCTGTTTGAGTACTACAAAATAAGAATTATATATGAAATGAACATGAAATTCTTTAAAAAACAAGCACTAACAAATAAAATACTTTTCACTGTGCCTTTTTTGCTATTGATCCTATGATTGTCTTGGGAAGGAAGGTGGTATTAATTTTGGTTTTTAAGAATCGTTCTAAAACTAATCAGTTAATTTCCATAGAAGGCTTAAATATGATTTTGATCACGGATACAAAATTGACCTTGGGACAATTCCACTACCCAAATAGATTTTGGGATCCAAATTGTCAAAGATAGTAATCAAATCTTGTGGTTTATACATTCCAAAACTTTTTTCCCTTGCTCTTTCTTCGGTATATCAAATAAAACAAAAGCAAAATTTCAATAGATATAATTATTTAATTTTTAGTTTTCTATAATGTTTATGTACCTATCATTATTAAGTCATAATATGTAGAATAACTAAGTTAGGTGGTTTAGGAGATGATTAGTTTCCTTATTTGGCTTACACTAATAGCATCAGTTTGCGGAATGAGTTAAGTTGAAGATTATTGGAAAAAGAAATGAAGAAAATGGAGAAGAACATGAAATGGAGAATAAAAACTTCACTCTTCCTTCTCCTTTTCACCTAAGACTTCCTTTACGATTTTTAAAGCACATAGGTCCCCGCACATAGAGCAGGTGTCACTTTCCGTCTTCCTGGAATATCGGATTTTACGGGCTCTAGAGCCATCGATTGCTAGTTCAAACTGTTTTTCCCAGTCCAGATCCCTGCGGGCGTAGGCCATGGCTGTATCCTTTTCCCAAGCTCTCTCACTCTGGCCTTCTCTTATAAGATCTATTGTGTGGGCTGCAACCTTTGTTACGAGCAGGCCTTCTTTAATATCTTCAAGAGTTGGAAGGGCAAGGTGTTCAGATGGGGTCACCATACAGAGAAAATCCATTCCGTACATACCAGCAATTGCTCCTCCTATTGCCCCGGTGATGTGGTCAAATCCAGGAGCGATATCAGTTACAATTGGACCAAGAAGGTATAGCGGAGCGTTATTGCTAAGTTCTTTCATACCTTTTACGCTGAGTTCTATTTCGTTCATGGGAACGTGTCCTGGGCCTTCAACAAAAGTCTGGACGTTGAAAGCTCTTGCTCTTTTTACGAGCTCTCCGAGTGTAATGAATTCCATAAACTTCGGGCGGTCGGAAGCATCGGCAATGCAGCCCGGGCGCATGCCATCGCCAAGGCTCAGGGTCATGTCATATTCTTTCGCGATCTCAAGGAGATAATCATATTCGGTATAAAAGGGATTGTCTTCCTCATTATGTAGCATCCAAGCAAGGGTAAAAGAGCCTCCACGACTGACTACATTCATTATCCTGTCACTCTGGCGCAGGCGCTCAAGGGAGTTTAAGTTGACTCCGGCGTGTACGGTTACAAAGTCCACTCCTTGTTGAGCATGTTTCCTGACAGCATTGAACATATCGTCAGATGTCATTTCCACAACTATCTTCCTGGAAGCTGCAGCCTGGTAGATTGGAACCGTTCCTACTGGAATTTTCACGGCTTTGAGGATAAGGTTTCGGATTTCGTCAAGATCCCCGCCTGTGGAAAGATCCATTATTGAATGAGCGCCGAAGGCTTCTGCAGTCTTCGCTTTTTCGATTTCATCATCAATGTCGATACAATCTCTCGAGGTTCCTACATTGACATTGATCTTTATGCTCATAGATTTGCCAATCCCGATAGGAATGGCTTGTCGCCTATTATTTTTCGGGATGGTTATTAATCCTTTTGCTACGCAGGAGCGGACAGTTTTTGAATCTATTCCTTCAGCTTTTGCCACAGTTTCTATTGTAGGGGTGATGATTCCCTTTTTTGCGTCTTCCATCAGTGTCATTGTTACTCCATATCGTGAAGTTGATGAGGTAATTGCCATTTCTTTTTGGGAGATATTGATCAAAATATGTCAATAATACTAGCTAAATGTGCAGCTCAACAAGAGTAATTGATCATAAAGATAGATCAAGATATTTCTGTCTTTAAGAGTAGAACAGAAAACAAACTGATATATAGATTCTGATATAGGGAAGACCACTCAATTCTGAGTATATACTTATGATATATATATCATAAGTATATTATAATGTGTTGTATAGAGAAAAGTATACTTATTTTAAACAAATCAGTTCATTTCCAGTCCAATAGTTTTTTTGCTTGGAAGTCTGATACTAACTGTTGTCTCATTTTCACGATTATAATTCAGGATGCTTACCGCATCAGATGTGGGTTCCATACCTTATTGTCGTAATAAAATAGATCTCATGTGGGTTTATTGATTTTAGCTATTTATTTTAATGTTTTTCTTGCCATTACTGGACATGTAATCGATCACAAGTAGCATATTACTATATGTAATGGAATGATTGAGTTAACAGACACATAGGCAAAAATTCTGAAATTTTCATTTTGCAGTGGAACTTTTGTATCAATTAAAAATTTAAAAAAGTCGTAAAAAATCTATAATAGGTACTGAATTACACTTTTTAAGTAAAAATCAAACACTTTAGACATTGTAGTGTAATCAAAAAAGGAGATTAAGGAACATATAGTAGATTTTACAGAAAATTATACACACCGCTATTTTTAATTAAGCTTTTGATCTTTTTTTGGTGGTAATGTTACAGCTTTAAGCAGAAGTCTTCTATAGATCCAATTACTTTCATGAACTCATCAAAGTCAATAGGTTTAACGATATAAGCATTGGCATTAAGATCATAAGCTATGAGTATGTTCTTTTCAGCACTGGAAGTAGTTAAAATGATTATAGGTATGTTTTTAAGGTTACTATTCTCTTTGATTTTTTTAAGAACTTCATACCCAGTTTTTTTCGCTAAATTCCAATCCAAAAAAATTATATCTGGGCGTGACGAACCTAGAAACTTATTTGCGCCCCATAAAAAATGCACTACTTCTTCTCCATCTTCTGCAACATGAAGATTGATTCGAATTTTTGCATCTTCGAAGAATTTTTCAATTAATCCAATGTCTCCTTTATTTTCTCTAATTAAAAGAATCTATAAAGGCTTGCCTAACAATTTTATTTACTACATATTTTTTATTGTAACGGAGTTAAATATATCTCTGTTTTATATTTAAAAAATTAGCAAGGAATCTTTGATAACTAGTTGGATACAAAATTGTAAAACTACCCACTTAAAATAGAATGACTGCTAAACAAAAAAGATCAAGAAAATTTAGTTCCAATTTAGTGATAGAAGTAAAATTAAAAATAATTAAATTATGAATATACACTTGTATACATCTGTAGAATGTTGATTAAAGCATAATTGAGGAATTATGACTATTTCTGATCGTTGGAGTGCCGATGAACTGGAGATCAGAGTCCAAGAACTGACAGCTGAGCTGGAAAAAGCCAATCAAACATTACGTATAGAGAATGAGCTGATCAAACTTAAGGATAAATTAGAAGCCGAAATAACGCTCAGATACAACCTTATTCTTGATGGAATCAACCGGATCTTCAGCATTGTAGTGCAGGACAAAATAGAAGAAGAGTTGGGAAATGAGTGTCTGTCCGTAGCTCTGGAAGTGACCGGCAGCCAACTCGGTTTCGTCAATTTAGTTGGTGATGATGGGTTACTGCATGATATTGCGATCAGGGACACGGGATGGGAACAGTGCCGGATGTATGATAAAACCGGACATCGTCGTCCTCCGGGAAATTTTGTTGTGCATGGCTTGTACGGCATTGTCATCAACAGCGAGAAAAGCTTATTTATTAATGACCCACCGTCACATCCAGACAGTATCGGAGTGCTACACGGTCATCCGCCACTCACTTCATTTCTTGGCGTACCCCTAATCTTAGATAGGAGAATAGTGGGCATGCTTGGGGTTGCAAACCGTGAAGGTGGCTATAGCCATGAGCAGCAGGAAGATCTTGAAGCTATAGTGCCAGCGATAGCACAGGCTCTGAAGAGAAAAAGGTTGGAACTTGAGCGAAAACAGGTAGAAAATGAACGAGAGCAACTGCTAAATACTATTCAACAGGAGAGAGACAGACGGGGTGCATTGATTGGTAGCATTACTGATGAAGTCTGGTTTGTAGATCCTCAAGAAAATTTCACTTTGCTCAATCCTTCGGGCCGAAGTAAGTTCCACATCAGCATCGAGGAAGAAGTCAAGGAGAAATAATTTTACTCGAACCTAGAAGTATATCGTCCTGACGACAGTTTGCGCCCAGTAGAGGATGCTCCTGCTTTGCGTGTCCTACGGGGTGAAATCGTGAAGGGATATGAACAGATCATTCGCACCTTTGTCAATGGGGAATTAAGCTATCGCCAGGTGAATGCCTCCTCGGTGCGAGATCCAAAAGGCAATATCATTGTGTCTGTATCCGTTGTTCGGGACATTACATAAATTACGAAGGCAGAGAAGATGCTGCAGGAGAGCGAGGCCAAGTATCGAGACCTGTTCGAGACGGTGCAGGAGGTATTCGACATCGATAGGTTCATTTACGATGAACAGGGTAACGTCATCGACTGGATTTTCGAGGACCTCACCCCAGCTGGATTTGAGTTCCTTGGTCTGAAAGATATTGATGATACCAAAGGAAAAAGGGGATCAGAAGTACTCGGCCGTGAGATAGCTTCATTCTATCTTCCCATGATCGAGAACGCTCGGCGATCGAGTAAAGGAGTCACGTTCCAGTACCATAGCCCTTACGTGGACAAGGAATTCCTCACATCTTATATTGTTCGTGGAGATCGCCTCATCTCCGCTCAAATGGATATCACAGAGCAAAAAAAAGCAGAAGAATCTATAAGGTTATCAAATATTTATAATCGTAGTTTGATTGAAGCTAGCTTGGATCCTTTAATAACCATTTGGCATGATGGCAAAATTGCCGATGTAAATGAAGCTACAGAACATGTTACTGATTATTCACGGGATGAACTCATTGGTACCGACTTTTCGAACTATTTCACTGAGCCTGAGAAAGCCAAGAAAGGGTATCAAAAAGTGTTCAAGGAAGGATTTGTGTCGGACTATGCACTTGAAATCCAGCACATAAATGGAAAAATAACATCTGTTTTATACAACGCTTCAGTTTATATGGATGAATCAGGTGAGGTTATTGGTGTTTTTGCTGCAGCACGGGATATTACTCAGCTTAAAAAAGCAGACGAGATGATTCAGGAATTGGCAAATGCTGTAGAATCATCGGACAATGCTATCATAACTGAGTCTCTGGATGGTATCATTGCAAGTTGGAATATGGGAGCAAAGAAAATTTATGGTTATTCAGCAGAAGAAATTCTGGGAAAAAATGTATCAATACTTGAACCTGATACTCTTAAAGGGGAAATAAAGCAGTTAATTGAAAAAACTAAAAAGGAAGAAAAGATCCAGCATTATGAAACTTTACGGTTAAAAAAGGATGATACAGTAATCAATATTTCAATTACTCTTTCTTCGATTTTTGACTCATCTGGAAAGTTTGTAGCTATCTACTGTATTGGCAGGGATGTAACCGAAGGAAAAGAAGCAGAAGAAAAGATTCGGGAAAGTGAGGAAAAGTATCGCAACATCGTAGAGACGGCCAGTGAAGGTATACTCATAATTGATGATGAAGCTGTAGTTACTTATGCCAATCGGAAACTGATGGATATGCTCGGATACTTTCTAGAAGAAGGTATTGGCAGACCTATATGGGGTTTCATAAGCGAACAGAGTATGGATACCGTCAAACTTAATCTGGAAAAGAATCGTCAGGGTATCAATGATAGCTATGAATTGAAGTTAATAAGTAAGGATGGCTCATCTTTATGGACTCTTATAAGTACTAAAGCCTTTTTTAATAAAGATGGCAAGTTTGTGGGTTCTCTGAGCATGCTTACTGACATCACTGAGCGAAAAAAAGTGGAAGAAATGTTAAAGTTGAAATTGGAATAACTTTCCCGTTCAAATGAAGAATTAGAGCAATTTGCTTACGTTTCGTCTCACAATTTACAAGAACCCCTGAGGATGATAACAAGTTATTTGCAGCTTTTACAAAGGAGGTATCAGGGTAATCTTGATAATAAGGCTGATAAATACATACACTTTGCTGTTGATGTGGCTTCACGTATGCAAAATTTGATAAATGATCTTTTAGAGTTCTCTCGAGTAACTAAAAGTGATAGAGAGCCTAAAACTACAAATTGTGAATTTGTTTTGAATCAGGCACTTTCCAATTTAAAATTGATGATAAAAGATAATAAAGTTACTATATCTCATGATCCTTTACCTGATGTAATGGCAGATCCTACCCAGCTGATTCAGTTATTTCAGAATCTGATATTCAATGGAATAAAATTCCAGAGTGAAGAAGCACCAAAAATTCACGTTTCTGCAGAGAAAAAGGAGATTGAATGGATATTTTCAGTGCAGGATAACGGAATTGGGATTGATCTGCAATATTCGGAAAAAATAGTTGAAATATTTAAAAGACTGCATAATAGGGAAAAATATTCTGGAACAGGAATCGGGCTTGCGATTTGTAAGAGAATTGTAGAAAGACATGGTGGCCGCATATGGGTAGAATCTAAACTTGGCAAAGGTTCGACTTTTTATTTCACTTTACCAATCAATCCCATGAATTTCAAAAACTAAGTTTTAACACATAATAAATGATCATTACTGTAGATAAAGAGTGCTCTCAAAGCCTATGGGCAGTCCTGAAATAATATTAGTTGCAACTCCGGTTTCAGAGAAGGTTGCTATGCTTTCCATATTCCTGTACTTTTAGAAGCTCCTTTGAAATACATCTAATTTTACAATAAATATTTCTAAGAAAGCAATATTATGATGTTTCCACTAGAAATCATTTGGTTTTAAATTTACTATATATTTTCTATTAATTTTTAGTTTCTTATAATATTTGTGTACATATAATTATTAACTTATAATGTGCAGAATAATTAAGTTAAGTGGTTTATAAGATGATTAGTTTCCTGATTTGGCTTACACTATCCACATTAAATTCCCGTACATATTTCCTCGCTTATACTATAATATATCCCAATGCATTTCCAATAGCAATGTCAAGGTATTCACATGACAATCGTCGCATTTGCAGAAAAAAATAGGGCTGCAGCCCAAATTGCCAATATCTTGGGCGATGGATATACGAAGAAAATTGAAGTAGAAGGACTTCCTGTATATGAATTTAAATGGAAGGGTAAAGATTGGCTGGTAATGGGACTATCCGGACACATTATGAATTATGATTTCCCAGAGCAGTATAATAAATGGAACCAAGTTAATCCGGGAGTACTCCTTGGAGTTGACCCTATAAAATTCGTTACAAGAGCAAATTATGCTTCTGCAGTAAAAAATCTTGCAAAACAGGCGGAAAAGATAATTCTTGCCTGTGATTTTGATAGAGAAGGAGAAAATATAGGGTTTGAAGCCAAAGCCCTTGCTGAAGAAGTCACAAATGTGCAGATCGCAAGGGCACGTTTTTCAGCCCTTTCTCCAAAAGAGGTAAAGAAAGCTTTCGAGAGCCTGGTGGAACCAGATTATAACATGGCAATGGCTGCAGAAGCCAGGCAGATTCTAGATCTGAAAATGGGCGCGGCATTTACTCGTTTTGTCACACTTTCAGTCAGGGAAAAGGCAAGGACAAAAGATATCCTTTCAATAGGCCCGTGCCAGACTCCTACATGTGGATTTGTTTACGAACGAGAAAAAGCAATTCGGGCTTTTCAGGCAAAGGACTTCTGGAAAATTACAGCAATTTTCTCTGCAGAAGGAGGGGAATTCGAAGGTTCCCATAGGGCAGGAAATATTCATGAAAAAGAAAAAGCTGCTGAGATTTTCAAGAAGCTGAAAGGAACAAAAGAAGGACTGATTGCAAAAAAGACCGTAAAGGAAATAAAAACAAGCCCTCCTAACCCTTTGAATACCACTGAATTTCTAAAAAGGGCCTCTAAATTTCTTGGAATCAGCCCGGAAATCGCACTTGAAGTTGCAGAACAGCTTTATCTTGCAGGATTCACCAGCTACCCTCGAACAGAGACAAATAAATATGCAGATGATTTTGATTTCCAGTCTGTTGTCCTTGATTTTGCGCGGCAAAATGAGTACAGGCCTTTTGCTGAATCTATCCTTATAGCTCCGATAGTCCCGAAAAATGGAAATAGAGATGCCCATGACCACCCTCCGATTCATCCTATAAGAGCTGCATCGCGAGGAGAGGTAAGTTCTGCAGTAAACATCCCTCAAGCACCAGATGTCTATGACCTTATAGTAAGGCACTTCCTGGCTAATCTCATGCTTGCAGCGATTTTTGAGAAGACTCACCTACATTTGCTCGTGCAGGAAGATCCATTTGACTCAGCAGGAACAGTACTCAAAAATTCAGGCTGGCTTGAAGTCTATCCCTTTGAGAACAGAAAAGATAAGCTTCTCCCTTTTGTAGAGGAGGGACAAAAGGTTGGGATAAAAAAGCTCAACAACACAAAGGCCAAGACCAGCCCTCCAAAAAAACTGACCGAAGCCGAACTTCTGACACTTATGGATAAACATGGAATCGGAACAAAGGCCACAGCTCCAACTCATATCGAAACAAACAAAAAACGAGGGTACTTCGAGACCAATGGAAAAACGGTTTCGATTTTGGATACAGGTTTTACCCTTATGCAAGGGCTTTTTCTCACTGTTCCCATTCTTGTCAGGCCAGATATTAGGGCAAAGATCGAAGCGCTGATCCAGGAAGTAGAAGATGGGAAAAAAAAGTTTGTAGTTGCTCTTGAAGAGGGTACTGCCTTGGTCAGGGAGATGTATGCCCAGCTCGAAGCAAATAAAAAGGAGCTGACTTTTAGCATAGCAGGCACTATTAAAGATGAAGCTGCTCTTGAGGACAAAAAAAACTATATCGGGACCTGTAAGACTTGTGGACATGTACTAAGGATCGTACAGACAGATTCAGGACGCTTTGTTGGTTGT
>Ga0182010_10000336_pt1 | contig 27049 bp, 25 predicted proteins | sample 611E1MmetaG_FD_120488 | JGI IMG/M metagenome (GOLD analysis project Ga0182010, IMG submission 120488) | Permafrost microbial communities from Stordalen Mire, Sweden - 611E1M metaG | ecosystem: Environmental > Terrestrial > Soil > Wetlands > Permafrost | place: Sweden: Stordalen | collected... | reverse complement strand
ATTACGCTCATTGACCCGGACGGGGCTGTCAATGACCACTTTTGGTGCGGTGCTGCGAGCTTGGTTCTCAGGCGCTCTTCTTGGGAGTGATGGGATAGAACACGGACCAACTCTGTTCTACGTTATCGCTGCCGCAGTGCGGACAGAGGACTTCACCTTCCTCGTGTTCCGCAAGCGTCATCACTTTTGAGAATGTCTTCTGGCAGGCATGGCAGAAGTACTGGTAGTCGGGCATAGACCACCTCCCACGGAATAGTCTTTGGATTAATTCTAGACCTCGGGTCGGTCAGGTTCAATCGTGGACCGGGTCACGAATTGTTTGCGTGGTTGGGTCGCGCAACGGCGCCGAAGTTTAGATCTACGGTGATGCCCCACTCTTCAAGTAACCATTCTGGGACATAGAGTCGATTCCTGTTTTGCTCACACCAGGCGCGGAGGTCACGCGAGTAGGTATACGTCTCTGTGGTGAGTTGCAGTTGTCTGACCCGCATTTCAAATTCAGTAGGCAGAGCAAGCGACGGCGCAATGGGACGCCCCCAATTGGGGTTTCCGCGTTTGCGCTTCGCAGTGGGAAGAGCAACCGGCATCGCCATACGCCCCGATCATACTCCGCTGTGGGTCACTGTGCGGCAGAACCTTGTGAAGTGGCTGGCAAACTGATTTGCTCCCAACATTTTCAACTGGCGTAACATCGCGTTTATACTCACAACCCGACCCCTGTGGGGGTTCTGAGTGAAATCGCCTGTTTTCGTCAATGGACTTCTGGCGAAGGGTCCACCATGCCCGGTGCACGACCGATCGGTCTCTGGGTCTGCCTAAGATAACCGCCAAGGAGAGCAAAAGCGGGAGCGGCTATTAAAAGGAGTATCTGTGCGAGCAGCGATTGGGAGTCTTTGCCTGACAAAACGGAATAGACCCCGATGGCGGTGCACAGAAACGACGAGAGTAGCCCGTTGAGCAGTTCGTCGTGCTTGGCGATCCAAGCGGCAACGTATCCCCCTAGCACAGAACAGCCGAGGCCAATTGACAATTGGAGCCCATACAGCCCCGCGCTTGAATGAATTGAGGAGACGATTGCAGCGGAACCTTTAGGTGCATGCAAAAGGTCATACTTAACAATCACGTAAATGACCAAAGGTATAGCGAGAAGACTTGACGCGACAACATCGGTGATTCCGCCGATCACTACAGCGACAATCGACACTCTCACGCCCGGATGACGTTGCAGGCGTTTGTCCAACCATCGACCCAAAAGAAAAACGAGCAGAAGCGGTATGCCGAAAACGATCAGGGCCGAGAAAAGCAGTATCAGCAAGTGCAACGGACTAAAGAGTCCTTCAAGCATTTCCCCTCCTAATGAACCCTGACTCCCGCGCACGTATCTTACTATTTCTTGAAGTCATTGGACCGTGAGGCAGATCACTTGATGATTTGATTGGCGTAACATCCCCATTTCACTCACCAACGGGTTCTGAGCGCTAACGCCTGCTTACGTCAGTTACGATCTACAACGTCGGGAACCGCCTGCTGCGCATGGGTGTCTAATCACTTTGTGCGGAGGTTTTCTGTTGCCGTCGCGTTTTTGTGCGCATCCGGCATAATGCTGTGCCAGAGCCATTTTGCCCCTCCTGCCAACCCCTCGCGTCAGGTTGCTGTTTTTGAAGTTCACGACCGCAACATGATCGACGCTCTGCTGCTGTTTGGCCAGCAAGAACACATTGGCATTGGAATCGACTACATTGATGCAGCTGCATTCCAACAGCGAGTCACCATTCAGCTTCGCGCCGCAACTGTTTCCGATGTTCTGGATGCCATCACGCACCGTTTCGGTTATCGCTGGTCTACCAATGGTGGAGTGGTCAGAATCACCCATCCCGGAACAATGGTCGGTAGCCGTAATCTGCTGAACAGGCGAATAGCGAAGTTCAAAGTTTCCGAAATGCCCCTTGAGCAAGCCGACTGTAGCCTGAAGATCGCGTTCTATTTCGCTCTGAATCCAAAAAGCAGCGGAATTGTGGGAGATTGTCCGTATGGCGGCATTGAATATCGGATTAGCGGCCTCGACGTGAAGCACGCGAGTGTCCGGCAGATTCTCGACGCACTAGTCTCCCAGCACGCCAACGGAGCGTGGGTGGTACAGCAGCCGCCGTGGACAATGGACCGAGACCTCGGGTACGGATTGTGGAAAGTGCTGGCATACGACAGGACGGACGGCGAGTACAGCCGGGAATTGCAAGTGCGGGGCCTGGGTCTGCAAGGCCGTTAAGCATCAACTGTCGTAATATCTCGATTACACTAACAATGCGAAATATTATTGTAGGAATCACATCTGGGGCGGCCTCCTGGGGTAAGGAAACTACGCCAGAACGCTTGCGCACAGTTCGTATAGGGGTGTCGCTTCCGAGATTGTTGCCGTTAGCTGTTCAAAAACGTCGTTAATAGGGACGCCAACAAAATCAACTACTTGCAGGAGCCCCAGTTCCCGACGCGGTACGCATTACGGTACGGTCTTGTTTGCGAGTGACCAAGCGAAGCACTTTTCTGTGTGCCATCTGCTTCTCGTCCGACATCGCTTCATCGTAGATGTCCATCGTCACTTTAATGGAGTTGTGGCGCAGCAGCCCTTGGACGACCTTTGGATCGCCGTTATTCTGCCGCAGCAGTGTGGTATAGGAATGACGTAGCGTGTGCCATCCCTTGATTTCGATTCCTGCCTCGCTTGCTGCAGGTTTGATGTGGTGCTGCATGATGCGACTCATCCAGTACGGTTGTTTGCCCTTCATTTTCGGACTAGCGAAGATGTAGTCACTGTTCTCGGCATAGGGGGTCTCGCCTCGCCAAGCCAACAGTTCCCTTTGTTGAAACCGACGATTGTGACGGAGAGAATCAGCGTGCGTCGCCCCTCTCTTGCGGAAGGTTCGGAAAAGGGTGGCTGTTCCGAGGACTTCTGGCTCCCATCGATTACGGTTTCAAAAATCCCGCTTGCTCGCAGACGCGCGAGCGTACTGAGCTGCAGATTAGCTTCTTCTCCCATGGGAAAATCTTTTGTGAGTTGGTTGTTTTCGACCGTGAATGGTTCGACCAGAACCGCGGTGTACCCAGCTAGTGGTTTACTTGCTTTTTGTTGTTGCGCCCAGACCAGCGCTGCAAAACACGAATAGAGAACCCAAACCAGAATCACGTTGCGTTTCATGATCTCCCTCCACAAGCAGAGTCTTGCGGTGGGGGGCGGAGGAGGATCCCGGGAGCTGCCTCGCCAATGTGTTGCTGCTGTTATTTTGTTCCCTAACCGCCGTTGAACGCCTCAAGACTCAGGGCAACTGGACTGCGTATGCATGTTCAGCGTCACCGATGACGCATAGTCCCGTTACCATTCCGCTCTCGGTTACATTGTTCGCGAGACAGACGGTCCCCTAGCTGTTCAGCTGGAGAGAGTTTGCTCGAAGCTCAGTGGAGCTGTATTGCGCCTCCGCATGAGATGTAGTCATCCGCTGAGCATTTATCGCCGCCGCCGTATGTGACTACTGCAACTCTGCTGTTGTTTACCCTGAAAGACCAGCTCCAATCTCCCGGGAAGCCGAGGACTTGCGAGAAAGTTGTGTCCTTCGTGGTCCAACGCACCGCCTGGTCCACGCTGTAATCGTTAGCCCAACATTCGCCTGTCAGGTCGCCCAGTTCGTTGATGCCATCGGTGTAGCAGTTCGCGAACCCACCCTCTGGCATGGGCAGCACAATCGGATTGGTATAGATCTTCCGGGAAGCATTGAGCGGCTTCCAAAAGGCTGGAAGCCAAACGCTACCATCCGCCGGTTCGATGTCGCCCGAGATCTCCCCGCGGTCATTGATGTTGAAGGGCTCCGAGTCAGGGTAATCTGCGATAGTGGGAAGCTGCGTGAGCTTCCATTTTCCGTTCTGGAGCGGGGTCCACAGCACGCCGGCAAATTCACCGTTGTCGCCATCTCCCTCTCCAACAATCTGACCAAAGTCATTCACCGCCCACGGATACCACTTCGTCATCACACCAAACCCGGTCGTGTCGAGTTTGTGTATTTTCCATTTCGTGACCAATTGTCCGTTCTTCCACACGACGGTTGGTGTCCAAACCACGGGAAGTGTGGGAGCACAGTTGAGGCAGCTTTCCTCGACTCCGCTCCAGCCGACGATCAGCGTTCCTAGTTTGTTTACTCCTGCCGCATAACTGGAGTTGTACGTTGGGTAGCCGACATCGGCGAGAGTGCCCAGGTCGACCATGCCAGACTTTTAGGTCCAAGCGATAGCGTGCGGACGGTTTTGGTCTGTACTGGCGGAATGGCCGACGATCAAGCCCGTGTCCGAGATCGTAACCAGACCCTCGTCCCAACCGCTTTCTGTCCCGCCCAGCGTGCCGAGGTCAATCCACTCTCCCGCATACCTGCCAAACAGGGAGACGGCCAGGTTGTGGGTAGAGCCGTCGGGCAAATCGCCCTGGGCCACCGCAACTCCAAAATCATTAACGTCTCCCATGGAAGCCCAGGTTCCGCCCGGGAAAGTCCCGAGTTCCCAGACATTGCCCGGGCGCGCCGCCGATTGAGCGGCGATGATCGGGCTGCTTGGTACGTTAGACTTCGAGAACGAGTTCAACGCCCGATGATGAATCGCATGTCGATCCATGTGCGGCCTGCTTGCTTGCTGTTGCGCCCACACCAACGGCAGGAAACCCGCACAAAGAACCAAAGCCAGAATGTTGATGCGTTTCATGAGTTCCCTCCACAGAAACATCTTGCGAAGCGGCCGGAGGAGGACCGAAGGGGCTCCTGGTTGAACCATCCGCCGCGGTTTTCTATTTGACGTGCTCCGTACTCGCAACGATGGTGCCGTTCACCTCACTCGTGCGCTACGATCCAGTCCAGAATCGGCTGCCACACCAGCGTCTCGGCATCTCTGGCGAGGACATTGTCGGCATGTCCGAAGTCAATCGCACGCTGGTCATCGGGCTGGAGTTGCGTTATGAATTTCGTGATGTCGGTACTCGACGTCAGCGTCGTCGAGTAGTACCCGGTCTTTCCGAATCCTCCCGCTGCGCCAGCGAAAAGGATGGGAACGGTGATCTCGCTAAGATGGTCGTCGAATGGCACTCGGATGTTGCCGCAGAACAGCGCATCGGTATCGAAATCGCTTTTCATGGGCAGGTGGGGCGGAATGTTTCCGAGCAGATCCAACCAGAGTCGAGCGTCGGTGTAGCGCAGGTCGCTCGGAATCCCGTTTTCGTCCACATATCCGCCGACGAAGTGCCAGAACTGCCCGCTGATGAGCTCGGTGCTGGTGCCGAACATCAGGGCAGCCTGATAGTTCGTGGTACCCGGAATGTTTTCCGAGGGATCATTGGGCGCGGATAGTGCCAGATCGCTCAGGGATTTGAGGAAGAGGCCGGAGTCATCGCTATAGACGCCGGCGTTAAGATTCGCCTGGTCGGTGGCGGCGAGACCGCAGTAGTAGGAGCGGTAGTCTTCCTCCTGGAGCTTCATGGCAACGTCAAGGATGATCATCCCTTTGACATTGCGTAGAACTCGGGGTTGCTGAGTCTCTTGGCCTGCGACTGTGTAGGTCACAATTCCGCCGTAGCTGAACCCAAGCAATTCAATTTGGCCGAAACCCTGACCGGTCGCGGCGCGAATCGCACGAGCCAGCGAAAGGGCGATCTCCGTGTGCTGAGAATCCCTTGCGACACCCCAGTCCTTCATGAACTTGAAGTTCGTTTGCTCGGCTGGCACCAGAGCCCACGAATAATCCATGCCCCAAACGTCAACCTTGTTCTCCGCCAGGAATATGGCGATCGAGTGATCCCACGCCGTTGCTTGGGAGATCAGCGGCGCCATGAAAATCGCTTCGAAGAAGTTGGGGCTTCCGGGGAGCAGCAGCACTCCACCGACAGTATGAATCGGTTGATAAGGACTTTTTTCCCGGACGACCCTGTGCAGGCGAATCACATCGAATTTGCCTGGACCCACAACTACGTCAAGGCGGTAGTGGACAACATCGTCGCCCAACACGGTCCGATCCATATGGCGGATCGAAACCTTGGAAAGGGCCTTATCGAGACCCGGTAGAACTCTACTGCTCTGGGCTGACGCACAAAGCGCCAGCACGAATACGCACACAGCCACGCTGCTCCAACGCACAAGTGTTTTCATGACTCACTCCTGAAAAATGACGTTCCAATTTGCGCGAAAGCGCTTGCCGGACGAACCGTTAAGCACCTGATCCGGCCTTACCTGCCCTCTATCTCATTTCCCTCGCCTGGCCGCAATGAACAGCGTCTGACCATTGCATGAAATCTCCCTGAATGTGCCTGCTGCGGAGAAAACGCCACAATACCCGCGTGGCGCGCAATCACAGTCTTTTCAATAGGTTTGTGCTAGACTCTGCCCTAACGAAGGACGGCACCGTGCCTGTTCCGGTCCAATCTCCGCAGCGAGTTTGTTTTCGCAAGTTTGAGTTGGACCTGATCTCCGGGGAGCTCCGCAAAGACGGTCAGAAGGTTCCTCTCCCGCCCAAAGCCTTCGAGGTTCTCCGCTGCCTGGTCGAACATCCCGGAGAAGTGGTCACGCGGGAGGATCTGCGTACCCGCTTGTGGGCCGCAGACACATTCGTCGAGTTCGACGACAGTCTGAACCACGCCGTGAAGAAACTCCGGAAGGCACTGGGCGACTCGGCCGAGAATCCCCAGTTCATTGAAACTTTGCCCCGCCACGGGTATCGTTTCGTCGCCCCCACGAACGGGGGCAGCATTCCGGAAAGTGCCCCGAAACCGAAGCGTCGCTATGCCGTTCCAATCCTCGTTTCCGCGTTTGCATTGTTGGCACTCATGGCAGCGCTGGTCTCCTACGACGTCGGCGGCTTGCGGCGGCGACTATTGGGTCGCACAGCCGACCCGCCGATTCGGTCTCTGGCCGTGCTCCCGCTGTCCAATCTGACTGGCGATTCGCAGCAGGACTACTTCGTCGACGGAATGACCGACGCTTTGATTACGGACCTGGCCAAGATTCGGACGCTGAAAGTGATCTCCCGCACTTCGGTCATGCGATACAAGGGGACCAACAAGCCGCTGCGGGAGATCGCGCAAGCGTTAGGAGTGGACGGCATCCTCGAAGGGTCTGTGCAGCGCTCCGGAGGGCGAGTGCGCATCACGACGCAGCTCATCCGGGCGGCGACCGACACGCATTTGTGGGCGGAAAGCTATGAACGCGACTCGCGCGATGTGCTCACTTTGCAGGGCGAGGTAGCCCGATCAGTTGCGCGGGAGATCAACCTAGCGCTAACACCGGAAGAATCCACTCACCTGTCCGGCTCTCGTCCAGTTAATCCTGAGGCTTACGAGGCCTACCTCAAGGGCCGGTCACATTGGTACTGGCTTTCGCGCGAGCATCTGGACACCGCTCTTGAGTACTTTCAGCTTGCTCTGACAAAGGATCCCAACTACGCCCTTGCCTATGTCGGCGTCGCCAACGTCTGGATGATGCGCGGAGATTCCGGTGGGATGCCACCCGGCGAAGCGTTCCCGAAAGCGAAAGCGTCCGTCTCAAGAGCTTTGGAACTCGACGACTCGCTTGCCGAAGCTCACATCACTCTCGGCAACATTGAGAGTCTCTACGATCACAACTGGTCCGCCGCCGAACGTGAGTTTCGCCGTGGCATCGAACTCAACCCGAACAGCGCCGATGGCCATTTCATGTATGCCGACTTTCTGATCTCCATGAAGCGCACGGACGAATGGAGCAGAGAGATTCACAGAACGCTGGATCTGGACCCCTTCAACCCATTTTTTCAGTGCTTCTACGGCTGGCAACTGATATACGTGCAACGATACGACGAGGCCATCGCACAACTAAGCAAGGTTCTCGCCACCGAACCTAATTTCTCCTCGGCGCACATGGGCCTTTGGGGCGCCTACTACAAGAAGGGAATGTACGACGAGGCTCTGGCAGAAGCCATCAAGTTCTTTGTAGTTTTGCACGATGGTGAAGTGGCGGACGCGCTAACGCGCGGCCGCACCGAGGGTGGGTACACCCGAGCCATGCATCTAGGAGCAGAGGTATTGGCATTGCGCTCCAAGCGCTCCCACGTTCCTGGCGTTCGTGTTGCACGGTTGTACGCGCACGCCCGAGACAAGGATGAAGTCCTGCGATGGCTCAGTAAAGCCTACAAGGATCGGGAATCCCCCTTGCTTCATCTCAGCGTGGCCTGGGATTGGGACTTCCTGAGAACCGACCCACGCTTCCAGGATTTGCTGCGGCAGGTCGGCTTGCCTCAGTGACGACCTATTCCAGCTCGGGAACCGGTCGATCAACCCCGACATCCCCATCCTGAAGCAAGCCCAGCCAAGCAGGCGAAGTTGCAGGAATCGCTCCAGCCCGAAGGGATGTGACCCCCCCCATGCAGTCACAATTCCGATCCCTGCCAGGATCAAGATCGCGCCTGCAGCCACAAGCCGGCGCCAAATCATCCCGATGCCATTCGCAATGGTTCATGCAATTGCAATCCAACATGAGCGTTCATGGGAGATGATCTCCTTTCGAAGGTCGCCCGCAGAGTGTGATGGAGCGACAACTCGATCAGAGCCGCACTTCTATCTATTAATCTCTAGGCGTCCTCCAAGGTGAGGATAGGAAATAAGCACGACGGCCTTTTGAATCAGACGGCAGTCCGCCATGATTCAGACCGCAGTGAACGCAGTCGCGCCCATGAGACAAAGTGATCCACGCAGCTTCATGGCCGCAGCCTAAAATCGGCAGCGACTCCGGCATGATCGGACGACCACAGTCCATTCCGCGGACTAAGACCTGTCCGCACAACTCGCATCGGAGTGATGTCACTACCGTGAGTCAGAACCAAGTCAATCCTCTGTGGCGCCGACGGGCCTATTCCTGAATCCTCCACAAAGAGTGGCCAGGTGAATCCTGCATTGTTCGGATGGATATCGCTCCAAATGTCCATGAACCCAGCGCTGGTTAGGATCCCGTAGGCCGGGCCGCTCTCCCAACTGGGTGCATGAGCGTCAGAATTGAGATCGCCTGCCAGAATGAGCGGCAAATCCGTGGCGAGCGGGCCGCTCAATAGTTCGTTGGTCTGCGCCCCCTGATAATCGGGGCTGAAGGTTTCCAGGTGCGTCGTGACAAACCGATAATTCTTGCCGCGTATCTTCACATCCACGGCGATCCATCCGCGCAGGAATGGGATCGACTGGCCGGCAACGGTAAAATTCAGCGTCGCGGCAGCGCTGAAGTGATCCGCTTGCTTTTTGACCACTTTAAGATCCGCTGCCGAAAGATCGGTGCGCACCAGAACTGCATCGTAGTCCGTAAGCCCAACCTGGATCATATTCTGGTAATTGGCATCCAACGCCGGCAGGGAGATATCGGCATTCTTCTGGACCATTAGCGCTTTGTAATGCAGCCCGCGCGCTTGGAGCGCGGCCATCAGCGAGTCCAGTCCGCTCACTACGACCGTCAATTCGGTCGATCCATACGTTCCCGAACTCAAGGTTGTGACTTCCTGTAGAGCAACCATGTCGGGATGATGCCTTTGAATTTCGGCGGCGATGCCGTCGGCGCGCTGAGCAATGTTGCTGTTGAGCATCTCCTGATAGGTTTGCGTGATCGCGACCAGAATTGCGGAAGGATTGTTGGGGTCAGCCGTCAGCACGTACCAGAAGTCTGAGCCGGCGTCCATATTGCGGGTCATTACATCCAGTTGCCGAGGTGCACAGGCGCTTACACTCTGCACTCCAGCACTGAGCAGCACCAAAACTACGAACAGAGATACTAGTTTTCGGATCATAGCTTGCTCCTCATTATTTAGTAGTATCGGAAACGAACAACCAGGTTCTCTCATTTCTCAACAAGGCCCGAGACATCAGCGCCAAACACAGAAGGAGACGGTCCTCCATCATTGTCTCCATTTTGATTCACTTCCGTTACTGTGGAAGTCCTTACCAAGGGGCAGTACCGCACTGCGCCTGGACGGATCGCTGGACTTCCCTGCGTTGAGGACACCCTCTCTTTGCATCCGCAAATGGGACACGCGTCCACGTTGGCGTCTTAGTATGCTCTACAGCGAGCGCACGGCAGTCCAAAAAGGACGTGGTTGGGGCCGAGGTCGTCCAGCATGGACTCTGGATTTTTGTTGCAGCATGGGTTGAGTTCAAGCCCTAGAGTGTCGAGTGTTCGGGCATCGCGTCCTTGCATATGTAGCCTCCAACAACTGCTGCTGGAGATTCGCGATAAGTCAAAACAAATCGTTCACCTCTCCGGCGGGAGAAGATCCAATCCAGAATCGGTTCCAAACAAGTCTGCGGGCATCAAGGTTATTCACTCCAATTGCCGTGCTCCAGTCACCGGTGAAGCCGAGGACCTGCGGGTTCTCGGGATCCCTGGTCAGCCAATGTGTAGCCTTCAGTGGAGCTGGATAGCACCTCCGCATGTGTAGACCCACGGTACGCTTGCTGGGCATTTCTGGCCGCCAGTATAGGTGACTGTGGCAATTCGGTTGTTATTCACTCCCCAGGAAAAACTCCAGTCGGCCGGGAAGTTGAGAAGCTCAGAAAAGGTCAGGTCCTTCGTAGTCCAGCGCACAGCCAAGTCGACCGAGCCGTCGTCGTTCCAGCTATCGCCGACTATATCGCCTAGATCGTTGATGCCCACGGCTTCGGCGTTTGTGAATACGCCTTGGGGCAGCGGAAGCATTATCACCCGAGAGTAAGTGGTTCTTGTCCTGTCGAGCGGCTTCCACAACGTAGGAAGCCAAATGCTCCAGTCATCTGAAGCGACCATGCCTGCGATTTCTCCGCTTTCGTTGATGCCATAGGGCTCAGTGAATGGATAGGCTGTGGACGGTGGGAGGGAGATGAGTTTCCTCCAGCCTGCTCCGTCAGCGCGCGGGTTCCACAGCGTACCAATGACAGTCGTCTGAGGGTTGTTGTTGTCCCCACCTGCGCCAACGATCTGGCCATAGTCGTTTACCCCCCAAACTACCCACGAAAAGTCAGGGTACGCTGCGGTGTCGAGCGCGTGAATTTTCCACTTCGTGACGAACTTTCCGTTCCTCCATTCCTTCGATGGCGTCCAGACGACGGGCGCGGCGAAACCCGAATTGGTATCCTGGTCCACGCCGCTCCCGCCCACGATCAGTGTTCCGAGTTTATTTGTGCTGATTGCATAGCTGGAGTTATGGTTTGCGTACCGCGGGTCGCCGGTATCCGCAAGAGTCCCCAAGTCAACCATGCCGGTTTCCTGGGTCCAGGCCACAGCGTGCATGTACCCGTCCGATGTGATGGAGTGACTGACCACCAGCCCGGTGTTCGAGATGCCGTCAAGCGGCTCTTCACACCCGATGGACTGCTCGCCAGGCAATGTGCCAAGGTCGGTCCATTTCCCGGCAGTCGGCCCGAACAAAGGCACCTCCAGCGTGTGGGTATAACCTGAACCATCGCCAATAGCGGATGCATCGCCGAGGCCGACGATCACGCCGAGGTCATTGATCCGCCATGTGGTAACCCAGGTGCCGCCGGGGTAGGTACCCAGTTCCCAAATTTTCGCTGCGTGATCCGGATTGGCCTGAGCATTCAGGCTCTGGCTTACTGTTAAGCCCGGAGTCCTTGATGTCTGGCTGGCCATTCGATGCGGTCCGTACTTGGCAGAGGGTGGCTTGGTCGCAGGCTGCTGCGCCCATGCCGTCGAAACGAAATACATACCTAGAATGCAAGCGAGAATGCTGATGCGTTTCATGATTGATCTCCATCTCTTTGGTGGGGAGTTCCTGCCCGCACCGTTATTCGTGAACGCTAGTCAAACTTGGCGGTGACTGCCGCACAGCTCAGTCACAAGGTTCGGTGATCCTCTTTGCCGTAAAGGTCCCCACATCCATTCTTGGATCTTGGAACATGCCCAGATTTTCTGCCGCTACGAGCGATGACTATGCTTTGCACGACCATCTGGGTGTCTTCGACATCGTGGAAGCTTACCTGCCCTCTATCTCACGTCCCTCGCTACCCTTACAATGAAGAGCGTCTGAACATTGCATGAAATCTGCCTGAATGCGGTCGCAGCGGAGAAACGCCACAGTTCCTTCCGCGGCGTGCAATCACAGTCTTTTCAACAACTTTGTGCTAAACTTCGCGCAAAATAAAGGACGGCACTGTGCCTGTTCCTGTCCAATCTCCGCCGCGAGTCTGTTTCCGCAACTTCGAGTGGGACTTAACCTCTGGCGAACTCCACAAAGACGGTCAGAAAGTCTCTCTCTCCCCCAAAGCCTTCGAGGTGCTCCGCTCTTTGGTCGAACGTCCCGGAGAAGTCGTCACGCGCGAAGACTTGCGCGCTCGCTTATGGGCGGCCGACACGTTCGTCGAGTTCGACGACAGCCTGAACCACGCGGTCAAGAAGTTGCGCGAAGCGCTGGAGGATCGCGCCGATGAGCCGCGCTACATCGAAACTCTGCCGAAGTATGGCTACCGGTTCATCGCTGACGTGGCAGAGGCTGACATGGCGAAATTGACCGTGGCAGAGGTAGGCCCGGCACGGCGCATCCTGGGGAAAGCTGCTGTAGTGGTTGCAGTTTTCATTGTCGCCGGACTGATTGCCAAAGCCGTCTATCGTCGCTCTCGCCCCGCCGAGCGGTTGACCGAGAAAGACATCGTGCTCCTAGTCGACTTCCTCAACACCACCGGCGATTCCGTCTTTGACGACACTCTCAAGCAGGCTCTCAGCATTTCCCTGAACCAGTCCCCGTTTCTCAACGTTCTCTCCGAAAACAAGGTCATGGCTGCTTCGCGCATGATGGGACGTCCCGAAGGCAAGCCTCTCACTCCCGATCTCGCTAGCGAACTCTGCCAGCGTGCTGGTGGCAAAGCTTATATCACTGGGTCCATCGTGAGACTTGGCTATCAGTATGTCGTGAGCTTGAAAGCCGTCAATTGCGCGAATGGAGACACGCTGGCGCAGGACCAGGCTTCCGTAGCCTCCAAAGAGAAGGTCTTGGATGCGCTGGGCGTAGCCGCGGGTAAGCTACGCACCGAACTGGGCGAATCGCTTGCTACAGTACAGAAGTTCGATGTGCCCCTCCAGCAGGCCACCACGTCCTCCCTGGAAGCGCTGCGAGCATACAGTTTGGGGCGCAAGGAAGCGGGGGAGCAAGGTCCTCGCGTGGCCTTGCCTTACGATCAGCGCGCCATCCAGCTCGATCCCAACTTCGCCATGGGCAACTACGCCGTGGGCTACGACTATTTCATTCTGGGCGAAGTCGGAAGGGCGAGCGAGTATTTCAGCAAGGCCTTCGAGCTCAGCAGCCGAGCGAACGTGAAAAGTTGACCATCGCCGCCGCCTACTATCAAAGTGTCACGGGCAACCTGGACGAAGCCGCTCAGACCTACAAGGAGCAAATTGCCATCTACCCCCGGGAGTATCGAGCTTATCTTGACCTTGCCATCGTGTACGGACAGCAGGCGCAGTACGAGGACGCGGTAGCGGCGGCAAGGGAGGCGATCTGGCTTGCGCCCGATGATGCGGCTTCTTACGGCGTGCTTAGCTATGACCTCATCGCTTCGCAGCGCATTGATGAGGCCACGCAAGCCATTCGGCAAGCTGAGGCACGGAAGTTAGATGATCCCGTGCTTCGCCAGGTTCTGTATGCTCTGGCATTCCTGAAAAATGATCCCTCCGCGATAGCGGAACAAGCTGCATGGTTCACCGGCAAAGCTGCCGTGGAGAACTCTGGGCTTTCGCTCGAAGCCGACACGGCGGCTTACGGTGGGCACCTCCGTCGAGCAGGAGAACTGACTGGTCAATCCGTGGACTCCGCTGTACGCAACGGGCACAAAGAGAGCGCGGCGATCTGGCTGGCGAACGCGGCCCTGAGGGAAGCCGGGTTTGGCAATATGAACGAATCGAGAAGGATCGCGGACGAAGCTCTGAAGCTACTTCCCACCGGTCAGGCCGTGGAGATTGAGGCCGCGCTCGCGCTGGCCATGAGCGGCGTGGCGGTGAGCGTAAGACTCCATTTGTAACGATCACCTTTGAACAGGTTGTCGTGGCCCACCGAAGCATCGAACAGGTTGCGCGATGCGATGCGCGGCGGATTGTGGTCATCGTTCTCGGCTCCATTCGCCGGCACTTGTATAAGACTGGATCCGAGCGGCGCCGTGCATGGGGAAGGCAGCGGAGTAGTCGGGGTTGCATGGACGCCGTTGCAGGTGAACCCGGTTTGGAACTCCTGATCGGCGCTCAAGGGGTTTCCGAAAACATCTTGCAACAGCACGGCTGGCGGCCCGGTTGGGACTGGTTGCGGGCAATCGTTGTTTGCGTTTAACCCGTAGCACGGAGCGTTGCCGGCTACCAAGCCGCTGTCGTGCCGCCAGTTAAAACCGAGCCATGGGCCACGCTTCCAGGGCTGATATTGAAAATGAGTGGTCTGGTTGAACCTTTCGTCGTGGTCAATACGGAAGGGGGCCCCCGGAGCTCCTACGGTCGCACCAGCGCCGCCAATCTGCGGCGGGAAGAAACGCGCCGCCACACTGGAGAAAACCATGAGCGCCGAAAAGCCGTGGAAATTCGGCCCGCTCACGCGGCCCGCATATCCAGGAATTTTCGAGTTGTGCCGTTCAATGATAATGCTCAGAACTCCAGCCGCGCCTGAAAGGCGATCATGCGTGGACTGCTTTCGCCGCCCAAACCGACGCCCAGCAAGCCGGTCGGCGGAGAAGTTGTGTAGGTAAGCGCTCCGAAGCCCGTCTGCGTGGAAGGATTTCCTGGAATGCCTGCCTGCACTACACTGGGGAGGCCGAAATTTGGATGGTTGAAGACGTTAAAGAACTGACCCTCAAATCGCAGCTTCACATGCTCGGTCAAGGGAAACCATTTTGTCAGGTAGAAGTCACTCCAGAGGAAATCGGGACCGCGCAGGGCATTGCGGCCGAGATTTCCGAACTGACAGGTCTGCCGGCTGTCGCCGCCATAGCAGGATCCGGCGGGCACGTTTTGCTTACCAATGATCTGTGCGCTCGGATCAACGGCCGAGATGAAGGCATCCGGATTGAGCCATTGAACTGTGCCCCCTTGGGTAACGTTGGGAATGTTGCAGTGGCGGCAATAGGGATTCACTCCCGGCACAAGACTGGCGAACTGCGGCCCGCTGCCCTGCACAATTCCCTCTTCCTGCATGGTGATTGGATTGATCGCTGAATAGGGCGTGCTCAACACCGAGAACGGAACTCCGCTATGCCAAAACGCTGTTCCAGAAATCTGCCACCCATTCAGCGCGTAGCCCAGAGAATGATTGTGCACCTTAATCGGCAACTGATACACATACTGCGCATTGAGGTTGTGCCGGATGTCGTAGTCGCAGGGACCATAATCGCGGGCCAGGTCTCCCGGCAGAGGCGAAAGAATCCCTCCCGCGGAAAACGGAAGGAATCCTCCGTTCGAGACTGTATCCATGCAACGGCTCCAGGTGTAGTTGACCTGTCCTTGTAGACCATGGCTGAGGCGCTTCATCGCGGTCAATTGAAGGCCGTTATAGTGGCTGTTCGCGCCGGTGGAGAACTGCGTCACCGCGCCGAATCGTGGATCGGTAGGCTGCGTATAGCGGAACGGCGCAAAACAGCCCTGACACACGGTTTGGTAGCCGTTGACTTGGGTTGAATACGGTTGGTTCACCGCGCGCGTGCCGACGTATTGCGCGTGCAGGCTGGCGGTCGTTCCGAATTGATGTTCAATTCCCAGGCTCCACTCCATGAAGTAGGGCGCGCGCAACTTGCCATCGGGGATGGCTGTAATCGCAGGTGGCGGAAGAGAAGACTGGCCCTGGGGAAATCCCAAAGTAAAGGTCTGATTCGCAGCAACGATTGCGCCGACTGCGCTGTTGGCTGCTCCCGGCGCGATGGCTGTGCCGCCCACGCTGCCAAGCTGTCCTCCCTGAAACGTCTTGTCGTAGGGAGGATTCGTGCCGATCAGGTCGGCCACCGTGCCGGGCAAAATATCGCTGAAAATTCCGAAGCCGGTGCGAAGCACCGATTTCGGCTCGAACTGCCACGCAATTGCAGTTCGCGGTTGCAACTTAGCCAGCGGCGTGGACGAGAACAGATTGCCGAGATGAGTTTGAATGGCGTCGTTCAGCGGTTGATTGGCATCATGCGAAATGGAATTGAAGGAACCGCGGAGACGAGCGACCTGATCGTGTGGATTCAGCGGATTGGAGTTGAAGGTGTCGCGCAGACCGAACGTCCAAGTCAATGTGCGAGTCACTTTCCAGGTGTCTTGCGCGTAGACATCGAGATTTAGAAAGTTGAACGGCTCGTTTAAGTTCGAGGGGAACGTCTCCGACGCGGTGTTCGCTACGCCATCGATAAATTGCTGCAAGTTCGCGTAGGTCGCAGTGGGAACCGTTCCTTCTCCGAAGTCATAGTCGTTCAGGCGGAAGATACGGGTATTGGTCCCAAATCGCAACTCGTGAGCGCCACGGCTCCAGGCAAGATTGTCGTTGATGAAAAACCGCGATGCGCGCCTGCCTTGAACCCAGGTGTTGTCCAGCCCTCCGATGGGCGTGAACGGGTTCGCGCCACTTCCCTGCAATACAATCGGGAAAGCCAAAAGCGTCTTCTGAAAGTTGCTGGGCCCAAACAGGCTCTCGTACCAGGAAAACGCTGGATTGAAGTAGTTCACCAGGCTCTGCGAGAAAACATGCGCGTGTCCTGCGGCAAACGAATAGAGAGGCTGCGGTGAAAGCGCATTGAACACCGGGTTGATGGGGTCCGTGTACGCGGCTTGCAGCCCGGTGTCCGACTGAAAACGAAACCACGTCGTATCTTTCTCGTTGACGTTGTAGTCGAGGCGCACGGTCTGTACTTGCTCGTGGTCGTCGCTGGAATGCGAGACGCTCTGCCGGTTGGCGCAACCATCCCCGGCGACTCCAAGCGGGCAGCCAAGTATCGCCGTGGGTGTGCCGCCGGCATTTGCATAGAGGTTGAACATCTTTTGATAGAACAAACAATTCTCATTCGGGTGGCTGGACCCGCAACCGTTTGTTTGCCCCCCGGAAAGTTGCTGCAAGACGTATTGTTGGAAAGCTGGGCTGGGAACGATCGTGGGAGTGACGATGGGCAGTGCAATCCTCACCCATTCACTGTCGAAGAAAAAGAAGAGCTTGTCGTGCACTAGCGGTCCGCCCACACTACCTCCAAAGTGATTCACCGTCGATCTGGGCCTGTGATTCCCCGGCGTCGCATTGGTAAAGTAGTCTGCTGCATTCAGCAGCGAACCATTCCACAGTTCATAGAGATTCCCGTGAAACTGATTCGTCCCGGACTTGGTGACGTAGTTAACTTGGGATGCTCCGTACCGCCCTTGATCCACGGAATAGGAAAGAGTGTTTACAGTCACTTCTGAAATCGAGTTCAGCCCCAGCACAAGGTTGGTGGAGAGGCCGCTGTTGAGATTGGTGAGGGGGTCGTTCGTTTCCAGTCCATCAACGATGTAGCCGTTGGAGAGGGCAGGCAGGCCGTTGAATTCCACGTTGCCGTACCCGTTTGTGCCGCCAACGAAATCATTGCCGCTGCCCGCCGTGTTGATGAGCGCTCCAGGGGCAAACTGCAGCGGGTAGGTTAGGTCACCGCCCGGATTCGGCAGATCTTCCAGCGCTGGCGCATTCAGGGTCGTGGAGGTGTTTGCGTTTTCTGGATTGATGAGTGGAGCCTCGCTGTTTACCTCAACCACCTTATTGGATCGGGCTACCTTAAGCGTGAAATCCACGGTTTGCTTCTGGCCCAGGCCCGCAATGACGTTTTCATCTTGCCGCGGAGCGAAGCCGCGCGCCTCCACCTTGACCGAGTAGGTACCCGGTTTCAACTGCGGAAAGCTGAACCGGCCCGCGTCATCGGTCCGGGCACTACGCTTTAGACCGGTCTCTCGATTCGCGATCGTTACGATGGCGTCCGCCACAGCCGCGTCAGTTGCGTCCCTTACTTCGCCAACGATGGCGCTGGTGGTTTCGCCTTGTCCCGGCGCTTCCGCCGGAAAAAGACACGCCACAATCAGCATAAGAAAAGCGATGTGAACTGCCCGCGCCATGAACTCCCCACTCGTTTGCTCTAGCCGGGAATGTCTCTCTGCTTTGATTTATTAACCAGAGATTATTCCGTATAGTTAACCATAGTTAATCACAATAGGCAAGAACAGAAGGAGAGAGTGGGCGACGTTGGCAATTGTGCCCGAGTGACTTGTTTGCCGGCGATTCAGTCACGATCCAATAATCGAGTCGTTATCTATTTCGAATCAGGCGTATAGCCCTCTTTAACGGGTGGAATCCCCGCAGATCATTGCCACGCATTTGCTCCCTCCGGCCCAACGTCAGATTCATAGCCTCAGCAGAAGGACGCTACTTTCAAAATGGGGTTGCGGTATCCCATTCAGACCTCGAGCTATTCGTCGATAGCCAGTTCTGTTAGTACGTCGACGTTGCAGTCTCTCGGCTTATCGTCCTCCCAAATTTCCACTCTCACGAATGCGGCTAGTTCGACGATTCCGTCCGCTGGTTATGAGGACATCGGACTGGTGCTTAAGGCGAAGGCGCTGGTTCACGGCGCTTCAGATGTATCGCTCGATCTGGAAATACAATTCCGCACTTTGGGCGCCACAACCGTGAACGGCAAATCCCATCATTCTCAATCGCGAGTACAAGGGAGCAACCCTACTCAAAGAGGGAGAAGCGGCGGTAGTGGCCGGAATGATCACCAAGTCCGACGAGAAGAGCCTGAGCGGCCTGCCTGCGTTCTCCGCCGTCGCCGGCCTTGGCGCCCTCACATCACAGCGTTCTAAACAGGAAGAGGATGATGAACTGCTGATCCTGATCACGCCCTACGTTGTCGATTGCGAAGCTGGACTTGGAGACCTGCGCACTCGATGTGGAAGCCTTGTCTAGCATTGCTTGAAACGCCGCAAATCTCCTCTGGCTGGCTCCATATAAGTTCCTGAGTTTGCGTTTGGCAGTAATCGTCCGGATAGCGTGAGGAATGGCCTGACTCCGTCCTGCCACGATATTGGCAACACAGGCCGATGGCAGACAGCTACATTCTCGCTGGCATCGAAGACTCAAAGTGTTTCATGGCTTAAGGAAGTGTAAAGAGTTTGTGTGGCGGTGTATCCGCCAAAGCTCCCTATCAAAATTGCCCGTTGTCTTCCAGAACTTACTTCCGCAGCATGGGTCGCCCAGTATCCATAGACTCAAGCGACCAGAGTGCTGGGCTGAAGGTGATTTGCGACCACAAAAGCATATCTTCCTGTTTGCCGACGCCTCGTCAGCGGCTCGGGACAGGTAGCGCAACAACGCCGGACGACGGGCAAACAAGCCGGAACCGGAATTACTTCTCGTCTGCCCAATTATCCGGATACAAACTCGCCAACCCATCTCCAACTTTCCAAGTTCGCCTCGTTGAAGGGAGCTTGCCAGGCGTCGCGGGACACGTCGAAGATCTGTCGCGTGCGTGGCGACACCATCGAATTTTGCGGCTACTCAGCAGTTGTAGGATCGATCACCGACCGAATTCGCGAGATTCGATTGGCCGGAAAGCCGCCCTCCTGAGCATGCTTACGTACCGCGTCTTCATCGGGGGCCACGTATATGCAGTAGATTTTGTCGTCCGTCGATATAACTCTGAACCCACTGAATCTGAGCACCCATCTCTCGTAAAACTCCGCACGACTTCCGCGAAATTGCCTGTAGTTGCTCCGACGAAAGCCTGCCAGCTTCCGGAATATCTCTCTCGATGACGAACTTCGGCATGGTAATACCCTCGTTTCTTAGTTCTTACTAGCGAGGAATCTATCGCGGCCGGATTTCCCGCCCATCTCTGGTTATTCCTGTCAACACTCGCCCTTCCGTGTACCACGGATTATTTCACTTGGACAGTCCATGCGCACCCGAGGATCGCGCTCGGCTACAGGCCACCGACATCGTGCCCAAGCAACCGGGGAATGGAGATATGGAAAGAGCTCCCGTTTCCCACGTCCCCACCCCCCAGCGACGGCACGTACGAAATCTCCAAGTACGAAAGACCGGTCAGGTCACGAGCAACGCCTCCATTGATCTATTGATCAGCGCAGGTCACGTCGTTGTTCCAGTCCACGAACGCGCCTTGTGGGTTGCCGCGCCAGGCCCAGACGTGGAGCTCGAAGAACGAAGGAATGTTGAAGCGATTGGGGGCACCGACGAAATTGAAGACCTGCCCATCGAGCACCGGAGGAGTGTTGTTATTGGCGGCGAGCCAGCTTGCTGAGTCCAGGATGAACTCGACGCCTACCAGCGTCATCTTGCCATTGGAGGGCTCGTAGATGAGGGCCTGCGGTTGCGAGGGGTCGAGGGTGAGATTGCCGAGCAGGGTGCCGTTGACGTAGTGCACGCCCATAGCCCCGTGGTCGGTGCCGGCGACGCAACCCAGGAACGGCGCATAGCCGGCTGCAGTGGCGTTGTTGACATTGATGTACTGGCGCGTCCCTTCGCGAACGAGGTGCACCAGCCCGGCTGAAGAGGCATGTTCGTGAGCGGCCTGCCCGTTCTCGGAATTGTGGGTTGAATCTCCTTGCGCCATCGAGTATGCCGCGCACGCAAGTATCAAACAGCCAGCGAGCAAACCGAACTTCGTCTTGATTTTCATTTGATCCTTTCTGGTTACGTTGAGGGATGAGAGTGTTGTGGTTGATAGAGAGCCTTCTGACTTTGAGCTTCGTTTGAGTTTCATGTGATCCTCCGCGTGAGTTAGTGTTTCTCTTCGTAACGTCGCGATTCTCTTTGGGGAATCATCTCGACTTGCTTCTGGTATCGAGTTTCATAATCCTCCTGTATGTAACGGCGGAAAATGCGGGCGGATTTGATCATGGAAGAGAAATCATTTTTCAGATTTCAGAATGCAGGTCCACGTCAGCGTTGACATGCGAAACGGGAAGAGATAGGCTACACAGCCAGCGCTTCCCACGCGCTAGGGGCGAATTTGGTGGCGCATGAGGCTCCGAGTCAGGTCACAAAACTGTTGCAGGGCTGGCGCGCTGGCGAACGCAGTGCCTCAGACGCGCTGCTGCCCTTGGTCTACGACGAACTGCGCCGTCTGGCCCACCACCACCTAAGGAATGAACGTCCGCACCACACTCTGCAGAGCACAGCGCTAGTGAATGAGGCTTATCTTCGGCTGGTTGGGCAGAATCTACCGAAGTGGGAGAGCCGCGCACATTTCTTCGCAATCGCAGCTCAACTCATGCGCCAGATCCTGGTGGACTACGCTCGCCGCCATCGAGCCTCCAAACGTGGCAGCGGCGTCTGCACGCTCGCGCTGGACGATGCCGTAGCTTTACCCCAGCGCAAAAACGTCGATGTTGTCGCGCTCGATGATGCCCTCAATGCCCTTGCTGAGGTCGACCCGCGGCAGAGCCGTGTAGTGGAGCTGCGTTTTTTTGCCGGCCTTTCGTTGGAGGAAACCTCTGAGGTGATGGGGATCGCGACCGCGACTGTACAACGCGACTGGACTGCGGCCCGAGCCTGGCTCCATAGGGAGATTTCCCGGAGCCCCCGAACATGAGTACGGGACAATGGGAACGGACCAAAGAAATTCTGGAGCAAGCTCTGCGTCTGGCGCCACACGAGCGGCAAGCCTACCTTGGCGCAGCGTGTGGAGTGGATGCCGATCTGCGCCGCGAACTGGAGTCCTTGATCGCCTCTTACGAAGAGGCCGGAAGCTCATTCCTGGGCGCAGACGCGTCGGAAGTTCTACAGCTGACCCCGCAGCGCGCCCTTTCTTCTGGTACTAAGCTCGGACCGTATCAGCTTATCGAGTTGCTGGGTGCCGGAGGGATGGGCGAGGTATATCGGGCGCGAGACGCACGCCTGGACCGCATTGTTGCGATCAAGATTCTACCCGCTGCGTTCTCTGCAGACCATGAGCGGTTGCACCGCTTCGAGCGAGAAGCACGCTCGGCGTCTGCCCTCAACCACCCCAATATAGTGACCATCTACGAACTCGGACAAGACCGTTCCTGTCACTACATCGCGATGGAACTTGTGGAGGGCAAAACACTGCGCGAGCTACTCGGCTCCAGCTTGCTGCCGATGCGAAAGGCAATTGAAATCGCGGTCCAAATTGCTGAAGGGCTGACCAAGGCTCATGAAGCGGGCATCACTCACCGAGACTTGAAGCCCGAGAATCTAATGGTCTCGCACGACGGCTTCGTTAAAATTCTCGACTTTGGCCTCGCTAAGCTCGCATCATCCGGCGGAGGCCGGTCGGATATGTACAACTTGTCCACCTCGCACACTCCAGCAGGTCTGGTTCTAGGGACGGTGGGATACATGGCACCGGAGCAGGTCAGTGGGGATGGGCAGGATTTCCGGTCAGACCAGTTCTCGCTCGGCTTGGTGATCTACGAGATGGTAACGGGAAAGCGGGCCTTTCAGAGAAGCACGGCAGCGGAGACACTTGTGGCCGTTCTCCGTGAGCCGGCCGAACCGATCGCAACGCAAAACCGCGACGCTCCTGCCCCGCTGTGTTGGGTTATCGAAAGATGCCTGGCGAAGGAACCCGAGAAGCGCTACGGCTCTACGCGAGAACTCGCTAGGGAACTCGCAGCCATACGCGATCGGTTCTCGGAGAATCCAATTAAGCAGGCGGAAGCCCGCCCGACGAATCTTCCTGTGCAGCAGACTGGTTTCGTGGGGCGGCAGAAAGAAGTAGCCGCCGCCAAAGAACTCCTGCTGCGTCAGGGAGTGCGCCTGGTGACGGTCACGGGCCCAGGCGGGATCGGCAAGACGCGGCTCGCGACGCAGGTTGCCAGGGGTCTTGTCGAACACTTTCCCGGGGGTATTCACTTTGTTCCACTCTCTGCGCTAAGCGACCCGGACTTGGTTGCTTCCGTGATCGCGCAGGCATTAGGGATCCGGGAGGCAGGAGGGCAGTCACCGCTCGAAATACTCAAGAGGAATTTACAAGATTCATTGCGCGCACCTGTGCTGCTGCTGCTGGACAATTTCGAGCACCTGGTTCAAGCGGTACCTACTGTGGCAGAGATCTTAGCCGCGGGGCCCAATCTCAAAATTCTGGTAACGAGTCGCGCGGCGTTGCACCTGTACGGAGAACATGAATTTCCACTGCCACCGCTAACACTGCCGGATTCACGGTCCATGCCTTCAGTGGAGGTGCTGTCGCAGTGCCCCGCGGTCGCGCTGTTCGTACAACGCGCCACCGCGGCCAGGCCAGATTTTGAACTTAATCGAGAAAACGCTTCTGCCGTCGCCGAGATTTGCGCCCGATTGGACGGTCTGCCTCTGGCGATCGAGCTCGCCGCGGCCCGCGTCAAAGTTCTTTCGCCGTCTTCCATGTTGACGCGCCTGGCGAGCCGGTTGCAGCTATTGACGGGGGGCTCACGGGATCTGCCGCAGCGGCAGCAGACGCTTCGCGCGGCCATCGATTGGGGATACGATCTGCTGAGCGCTGCCGAGCAGAAGCTTTTCCGACGATTATCGGTGTTCGTGGGCGGATGCAATCTGGAAAGCGTGGAAGCCGTATGCGACACCAAGGGCAATCTCGATCTGGACCTGCTCGATGGCATGGCATCCATGGTGGACAAAAGCCTGGTGCAGCAAGTCGAGCGAGGGAAGGGTGAATCTCGGTTCGTGATGCTGGAAACACTTCGCGAGTACGCTCTCGAAAAGCTGGAAGTAAGTGGGGAGGCAGCCTTGACGAAGCGCGCCCACGCCGCTTACTACCTGGTGCTGGCAGAAGAAAATGCCACGGAGTCGAGCGAAGCGGAAGGGGCGGGGTGGCTGGAACTGTTGGGGCTCGAACATGACAATTTCCGCGCGGGCCTGGAGTGGCTGACTGAAACCGGAAATGCGGAGTGGGGGTTGCGTCTTGGCACGGCTCTGTTTCGCTTTTGGGAGGTTCGCGAATATCTCGCCGAAGGCCGGGACAGATTGGACAGGCTGCTGAAGTTGACAGAAGCGGGAGCTACCACGAAGCTGCGCATGCGCGCCCTTTTTGCAGCGGGTGTGCTTGCCGGGGAACAGGGGGATTACGCCTCGGCGGCTGCACTTATCAACGAAAGTCAAGATATCGCGCAAGCGCTCGGCGACAAAACCGGTGTCGCCGTTTCTCTAAATGCGTTGGCGGTCTTTGCTCGCGACCGCGGTGACCTCGAAGTTGCGCACATCCTGTTCGAAGCGAGTCTTGGGCGGTGGAGAGAATTGGGCGACCAGAAGGCCATTGCCCGTGCTCTCAGTAACTTGGCGAATGTCGTCAAGTTACAGGGAGAATATGGCCGCGCGCGCGAGCTATACGTGGAGTGCCTTTCGATCTTCCGGAGACTAGGAGATCGGACGGGCGTCGCTTGGTCGCTAAACTACCAAGGGGATGTCGCACACGATCAGGGTGACTCCGCCGCTGCGCGGAAATTGTACGAACAGGGCCTGGCAATGTTTCGGGAAGTCGATGACCGTTGGGGAATTGCTGGCACGCTCGCCGATCTGGGTAACTTAGCGAGGGAAAAGAGTGATTATTCTACAGCGCGCTCCATGTACCGGGGAAGCATAAGAGTTTTCCAGGAACTGGATCACAGACGTGGAATTGCCCGCCTGCTGGAATATTTCGCGTGCTTGGCGGCCGCTCAACTCGAAGCAGAGCGTTCGCTGCGACTGGCGGGCGCGGCCGCTGCGCTACGCAAAAATATCGGCGCTCCGCTCACGCCTGCGGAACAGGCCAAACTGGAGACGAGTTTGCACGCAGCACGCCAGGCATTGACCAACAAGGTGGGCGCGACGGCCTGGTTAGAAGGTTGGGCTTTGCCAGTTGAGAGCGCTATTGAAGAGGTGCTGATGCCAGAGGATCTCTCGCCCCCGTCTTAGCCCACGAGGCTCCGAACGGGCCGCGCTTATGGCGAAGGAAATCGGGAGGAGAGGTTCAGCGAGTACTTACTCAGCACTTGAGGGATCGAGAAGTCGGCGAACAGCGGAGATGCGATTGGCAGGAAGGCCTACGCGCTTGGCGTGTTCATGGATGGTGGCCTCGTCGGGGGCGAGGTAGACGCAGTACACCTTGTCGCCAGTGACGTAGCTATGGAGCCACTGGATTTCGGGACCCATTCCCTTCAAAACGTTGACCGACTTTTGGGAGACTTCCCGCAATTGGGCGTCGGTTAGATTTCCAGCTCCCGGGATTTCCCGTTCGATGACGTATTTCGGCATGAGCATCCCCCTGATGTGCACGGATGCTAGCATGCAGATAAAGCAGCTTCAAGAGGCCTGGCCAAAGCTGCCCCGGTTAGCGAAAATGCCAGGAACATAGGAAAGAGGCTGCCATGGATGTCCGATCCCTTCAGAAGCCGTTGAAAGACCAATACCGAAATGACCCAAATTCCTCAAAAATCACAATTCGGGCGAAGGGTGGGCAGACGGATGTACCGGTAGCATGCTCCATCGACATCGGACGTGCCATCTACAAGGCCGAGGCCCACAAGGGAGTCGGAGGCGCTGGTGCCGGCGCTTGTTCCGGTGACCTTTTGCTTGGGGCTTTGGCTGCTTGTGCGCAGATTACCTGCCAGATGGTGGCAGCCGCTATGGGCATACCGACGGAACGCATTGAGGTCACGGTGGAGGGAGACTTGGATCTCCGAGGTACCCTCGGCATATCAAAAGACGTCCCGGTAGGCTTTGAGAGTATTCATCTTCATTTTGATGTTGCTGCGCCTAAGGCAACACCGGAGCAACTGCACGCATTGCAGGAGAAAACAGAACAGTATTGCGTGGTGATGCAGACGTTAATGCGGCCGCCGAGTCTGCAGACCAAGTGGGCCAGTCACCATTGAACACTGACGCGGTAAGCTTTCAGGTGTCTCGACGAACGACAGTCAGCATAATCAAGGCCTGACGCACAGCCAACGGGGAGTGCGCACGCGGCACGCCGTTCATCAACGGGGGCTCGCCAAGGAGGCCAGTTTCCTTGCTATCGATCATTCGGGACTGAATGATGATAAGGGCCTTTGTCGGTACCTATGTAACCGCGTCCAATCGCTGCTGTGTCGCACTAGCGATAGGGCAATACCGGACTAAGCCCCTAGAATAGTGGGGGAACGAGTAGAGACTGGATGGAAGAGCACCCTTCATGGGTGAAGGTACGGTCCAACTCTCACCGAAAGGTGAGTCAGATCGCATGACCCAGGAGGTCGGTGGTTCTCATGCTCGGATTGCTCGACATCCATTGACCCGGCCTGTGTGATGAATGGCGTTGACTTCGGCAGGCACTTTTTGCTGTACTTAAACTGTTAACCACGGTGAAGGAGTTCACCGCCAACCGCTGTCCCAATTCTTAAGCCGGAACAGCTGATGACTCCTGACAAGCGGATTGTTTTGTCACGGAATCATAGTGCCGGCAACGATCCGCAAAAACTAGTCGAGGTGGCGCTTCATGGAGAACGTGTGGGTATTGGCCGCTGTTTGGGTCGGCCTCGCCTTGATCGCGACGCTGGTTGCCATCTGGTTCCGGATCTCCACTGCCCTGAGTGAAATTGTCGTCGGCACTGTGGCCCAGTTGGTGATCGGTGCTCTTTTCGTGCACGCCGAACTCGGAGGGAAAACAAGTTGGATTAGCTTTCTCGCCGGCACGGGCGCCATTGTGCTTACGTTTCTGGCCGGGGCCGAGCTCGATCCCCAGATCTTCCGGACGAAATGGAAAGAAGCCACCGTCGTCGGGCTTGTCGGTTTTTTCGGTCCGTTTCTGGGCTGCACGGCAGTTGCCCGCTACATCCTGCATTGGTCCGGACGATCGAGCTGGCTGGCGGGCGTCGCCCTTTCGACTACTTCCGTGGCAGTGGTCTACGCCGTGATGTTGGAGCTGGGTTTTAACGTTACGGATTTCGGAAAGGCGGTGCTGGCCGCCTGCTTCATCAACGATCTCGGAACCGTGATTGCTCTGGGAATGATCTTCTCGCCGTTTACGATCAAGACGCTCATTTTCGTGGTCGTCAGCGTGGTTGTCTTCACTGTCCTTCCTTTT
>Ga0182010_10000332_pt1 | contig 27206 bp, 24 predicted proteins | sample 611E1MmetaG_FD_120488 | JGI IMG/M metagenome (GOLD analysis project Ga0182010, IMG submission 120488) | Permafrost microbial communities from Stordalen Mire, Sweden - 611E1M metaG | ecosystem: Environmental > Terrestrial > Soil > Wetlands > Permafrost | place: Sweden: Stordalen | collected... | reverse complement strand
GTTCGAATTGGGCGCACTGCCCGCGGTCGATGTCGGAAAATCAGTTTCGCGCGTAGGCGGTAAAGCGCAACGCGCAGCCTACCGCGCGGTGGCGGGCGACCTCAAGCTCGCATACGCGCAGTTTGAGGAGCTCGAAACCTTCTCCCGGTTTGGTGCCCGTCTGGATAAAGACACCCGCAAGATCATCGAGCATGGACGACGAATTCGCGCCTGCCTCAAGCAGCCTGAATTCGACCCGGTGTCCGTTCCGGCGCAAATTGCGGTGCTGCTGGCATTGACCGCAGAACTCTTTGACAGCGTGCCGCTTGACCAGATGAAGGATGCCGAGCATGCCGTTCGCGACGCAGTTGCGGATATCCCGGAAGAGGTACGCGAACGGTTGGATACCGCCGACAAATTGAGCGACGAGGATCGCGAGACGATTATCCAAATCGCCCGCAAGTCGCTTGTTCGCTTCCAGCCGAAACCTGAAGCCAAAGCCGAGCCCAAACCTGAAGCCAAGCCTGAGCCCAAACCTGAAACCAAGCCTGAGCCCAAACCTGAAGCCAAGCCTGAGCCCAAACCTGAAGCCAAGCCTGAGCCCAAACCTGAAGCCAAGCCTGAGCCCAAACCTGAAGCCAAAGCCGAGCCCAAACCTGGAGCCAAAGCCGAACCCAAACCTGAAGCCAAAGCCGAGCCGAAACCTGAAGCCAAAGCCGAGCCGAAACCTGAGTCTAAACCGGAACTCCATCCGGGCGTCAAGCCCAACGCCAACCCTGAATCCGGGGAAAAGTCATGAGCGAGAGCACAGCAGGTTTGCGCCGAAAGATCGCCGGAGCCGAGGATCTTCGATCCGTAGTCCGCACAATGAAGGCTGTGGCCGCTTCGAGCATCGGGCAATACGAGAAATCGGTACATGCCTTGGACGACTACTATCGTACTGTGGAGCTTGGGTTGGGCGCCTGCTTCCGAAAAAGCGGGCCTGCGCCCTTGATGGCAGAACGGAAAGGAAGAACGGCTGTGGATGCGATTGGTGCGGTGGTGTTTGGTTCAGACCAGGGGCTGGTAGGCCAGTTTAATGATGTAGTAGCCGATCAAGCGGTCAAGACGCTTGCGGCTTTGACGGCCAAATCTGAGGTCTGGGCCGTTGGTGAGCGCGTTCGCGCACGCCTGACGGACGCAGGCCTGCCGCTGACCGGACTCTTCTCCGTGCCGGGCTCCGTCATGGCCATCACCCCTCTCGTCGGGCAGATCCTCGTGGGGTGCGGCTTGCCCCGCAGTCAGGGTGACGCCACCGAACTCCATCTCTTTTTCAACCGACCCACGTCCGGGTCGGGTTACGAACCCGTTCATCAGCGACTGCTGCCGCTGGATGAAAACTGGCGACACAGGTTGGCCGATCTTCCGTGGCCGACGGGAAATCTGCCCGAGGTCACGGGGAGCGGTACCGCGACCTTGCGGTCGTTCATCCGGGAATATCTGTTCGTCTCGATCTTCCGGGCGTGCGCGGAATCTCTTGCGAGCGAGAACGCGAGCCGCCTCGCAGCGATGCAACGCGCCGACAAGAACATCGACGAATCGCTGGAAGACCTCAACGGGAAATTCCATCGTTTGCGCCAGAGTGGCATCGACGAGGAACTGTTCGATGTCGTCTCGGGCTTCGAAGCGTTGAGCGCAAAGAAGAAATGATGGGGACTTGCCGCAAATAACTTCGTACGAACCTTGTATGAACGGAGACGATGAGGAATCTGGAAAGGGGAGTCAGAGTGTTCGGAAATTCAAACGGTAGATTGTCCCCAAATGACTGACGACAAACACAACGTTGTCGTCAAGCAGAGATTTCTCAAGGCGTTCGCTCGAAACCTCGAACGGCCGATGCTGTTCCTTAGCTTCGTGTGGTTTGTCGTCATTGTCACGGAGCTTGTCAATGGTATAAGTCCGTTCCTGCTGATTTTTGGCACGATACTCTGGGCGCTGTTTGTTTTTTATTTCGTCGTAAGATTGGCAATCGCTCCCAGGAGCGTGACCTATCTGAGACGGAACTGGCTCTTTATCCTTGCCATTCTCGTACCCGTACTTCGTTTTTTCCCTTTCCTCCAGACGCTTCCCCTGGCGCGTGCGTTGACCGCGACCTTTGGAATGCAAGTGGTTTGGATGTTTGCCTCGGCCGATCAAGGATTGAGATCGCTTCGTCGGACCATAGGACGCAGGGGCGCAGGCTATGCCCTCACATTCACTGTTATCGTGATCGTGGCGGGTGCCGTCGGCATGCTTCATTTCGAAAACGACTCACCAGGCCCGGACGGCATTCACAGCTATCCGAAGGCGCTCTGGTGGGTCGCAATGCAGATGACCAATATCGGCTCCGGGTACCAGCCGACGACACCTGGCGGGCAGGCACTCTGTCTTGGCATTTCCATCTTTGCCGTTGCAATATTCGGCTATCTTACCGCGGTCTTTGCCGCAGTTTTTATCGGGCGGGATGCCGAGGATCCGAAATCAGAGATCCCTAACCAGGCATCAATTCAACAACTCTCGGGTGAGGTGGCTCTGCTGAGAAAATCGATCGAAGATGTTCTGAAGCACGTACCCAACGCGGTTCCGCGAGTTGCCGAACCACCACCTCTGACACGGGAGCCGGGCCAAATCAAGCGGGGAAAGGGTTCAGGATCAACGGGAAAGGATCAAGTATGAAGGGAAAAGGCAAAGTACCCGGGGACAAAGATGCTGTCGCGGCCGGTGGAAAAGAGATTCACGACAATTCTCCAATCATTCTTGCCTCAGATCAACCGACTCCTCGCAAGAGAAGTCGGCTGTACCTCCTCAAACCGTTTCGTCCCTCTTTCGCCTGAGACAGTTGCTGGCGAGTGCGTTGGTATGGCCATCTCTGCGTTATTGTCCTTCGCGTGATCCTTTCCCCCTGCGTGATTCAGTGTCGTGGTAGATATTTGATAATGCCGCCGGTTGGATGAACCCGTCACGCGGGTTGACGATGCCATTTCAGTTTCGTATCGTTGATAGTCCGCCATATCCATCAATTGTGAGATGTAAGAGACAATGAGAAGACGACTGACTGAGACATCAATTCTGCTCGTGAGCGTGGTGAAGTGGTTCTTTCTTGCATCGGTGGTTGGTCTGCTTGTTGGGGGGTCAACAGCCCTTTTCCTCTGGTGTTTGCGTTGGAGTACTGACGGACTTAGCGTCATCCCGTATCACTATGCCATCCTTCCGATTGCTCTGTTTCTGTCGGCACTCATTGTCCAGTACCTTGCTCCTGACGCAAAGGGTCACGGCACCGAGAAGGTTATCGAAGCTATTCACCAGCGTGGCGGCGTCATCAAGCCGCTCGTCGTTCCCGTCAAGCTCCTGGCAACCATAGTGACGCTGGCTGCCGGAGGATCGGCGGGAAAAGAAGGTCCTTGTGCGCAGATCGGGGCTGGTATCTCCTCCACTCTGGCCGGCTGGTTCCACTTTGATGAGACCGATCGTAAAAAGCTTGTGATCTGCGGTGTCAGTGCCGGATTTGCCACGGTCTTTGGGACTCCCGTGGCTGGTGCACTATTTGGAGTGGAAGTCCTGGCGATCGGGCAACTCCAGTACGCTGTCCTTTTTCCCTCATTTGTGGCAGGGATCGTTGGATACCAGATCTCAACTGCCATGGGGACGACATACTTCCACCACCCAATCAGCTTTATCCCTACGTTCAGTGAGTTTTTCTTCTTCAAGGTGGTTCTTGGGGGGGTGGCGTTTGGCCTCGTCTCGCTCGTTTTCATCGAGCTGCTCAAACTCACGGAACGTCTGTCGGAACGAATCCACTGGTGGACGCCCCTCAAGGGATTGCTTGGCGGAGCGCTGCTACTGGTCACGCTCGTGCTAGGCGACCGGTATCTCGGTCTTGGTCTTACGACCGTCGAGTCGGTCCTCAATGGACAAAGCGTGGGGATGGGATACGACCCGTTCATCAAAATGGCCGCAACGGCTGTCACGCTCTCGTTTGGGGGAAGTGGTGGGATTGTCACACCGATTTTCTTCATTGGTGCAACCGCAGGAAGCTTCCTTGCCTGGATGTTCGGACTGGACCCTGCGACGGGGGCGGCGCTGGGTATGGTCGGGACGCTTGCCGGGTGTGCGAACACCCCGATCTCAGCAAGTGTCATGGCGATTGAACTTTTTGGGGCAAGTCTGAGTCCGTACGCTGCAATAACATGCGTTGTTAGTTTTCTGATGGTCGGCCACAGAAGCGTGTACCCGAGTCAAATTCTTGCCGTCGCCAAGTCCTCCTCGCTCAGCCCTGACCTTGGAAACACCGTTGAGCGCATGGATGATGTGAGGATAACCACACGCGACGTGTCGGCGTTCGGGCTCGGGAGGAAGGCTCTGAAGAGACTACGAAGGAGGCCCGAAAAATAGGTTCGCCTGTTGATTCACTCTCCCTGTTGCGAGGTGGTCCTACTGCTGTGCGTGCCCGCGCCTTCTCCCGCAGTGTAATGATGTCCTGCACCAGTATCATTTGCCTTTGATCTCGAACTGCAGTAGTTTTGCAGTATTCTCTGTTCCTTCCAATGCACCGAAGTCGAATCCGCTGCAAGTGCTGCGTCCACACTGAATGGAAGTCGTCATGATCGGGACGACCATCTCGCATTATAAGATCGTTGAGAAGCTTGGCGGCGGTGGTATGGGCGTCGTCTACAAAGCCGAGGACACCAAGCTCAGGCGCATCGTGGCGCTGAAGTTCCTTTCCCCGGACCTCGCGCGCGACGAACAGGCGAAGACTCGCTTCGTTCACGAGGCTCAAGCCGCCTCTGCACTTCGGCATCCCAACATTTGTACTATCCATGACATCGATGAAACGGCGGACAACCGGCTCTTCATCGTCATGGATTTCTATGAGGGAAAGACGCTGAAGGAAATGATTGAGAGCGGGCCTCTCCCAATCGACAAAGCAATTGATATCGCCATCCAGGTTGCTCAAGGTCTTGCCAAAGCGCATGAGAGCGGAGTTGTGCACCGGGATATCAAGCCTGCCAATATCCTGATCGGCCAGGATGGTATTGCAAGGATTGTTGACTTTGGTCTTGCAAAGCTCTCCGGTCAGACGATGCTGACCAAAGCCGGGTCAACGCTCGGAACGGAAGCGTACATGTCCCCGGAACAGGCACGGGGCGAGTCGGTTGACCATCGGACGGACATCTGGTCGCTCGGCGTGACGATGTATGAGATGGTGACCGGCCAGCCCCCATTCAAAAGCGAGTATCATGATGGGTTGGTCTATTCTCTTCTGAACGAGCAACCGTCACCGATGACCGGACTGCGAACGGGCGTGCCGATGGAGTTGGAAAGGATCACGGGCAAGTGTGTGGAGAAAAAAGCCGCGGATCGATATCAGCACGCAGATGAATTGCTTGTCGATTTGAGATCATTGAAACGGAGAGTTGAAACGGGCGGGGCAGCACAGGCCGCAGCCGTCGCGAAGCCATTGATGAGAAAGAAATATGCGGTCTATGCAGGATTATTCATTCTTGTTGCTGCGATTCTCCTTACAGTGAAGGTTCTTCTACCGACGAGAGAGGTGCTTGATTCGATCGCCGTGCTGCCGCTGGAAAATCTTTCGGGCGACCCTGCGCAGGAGTATTTCTCAGACGGGATGACCGATGCTCTTATCACCGAACTGCAAAAGATCAAATCGCTGCGGGTGATCTCCCGGACATCTGTCAGACAATATAAGGGGACAATAAAGACGCTTCCGGAAATTGCCCGGGAGCTCAATGTAAAAGCGGTCGTTGAGGGATCGGTGCTGCGAGATTCAGACAACGTACGGATCAATGTGCAGTTGCTGCAGGCATCGCCGGAAAAACACCTCTGGGCGAACGCCTTCGACCGAAAGATGAAGAATGTCCTTGGGCTGCAGAGCGAGGTTGCGCAGTCGATTGCGCAGGAGATACGAGTGACGGTGACTCCGCAGGAACAAACCCGCCTTGCGAGTGCCCGCACGATCAATACCGAGGCCTATCAACTCTATTTGCAGGGTCGCTACCACTTTGCCCAGAGGACCCTCGCCGCGTTCAACAAGAGCATACAGCTTTTCCAGCAGGTGCTCGATAAAGATCCGGACAATGCTCTCGCGTATGCCGGGCTTGCCGAAAGCTATGGCATCCTCCCCTTTTATGGCGGGGCATTGCCCAAAGATGCGTTTCCGAAGGCGAAAACGGCTGCGCTGAAGGCACTCGAGCTTGACAACTCCCTCGCAGAAGCCCACACCGCTTTGGGATTTGTGCTCCTGTACTGGGACTGGGATTGGCCGGCGGCTGAAAAAGAACTGTTGCAGGCGATCGATCTGAAGCAGAGCTATGTCGTTGCTCACCACTGGTACGCAGAGTATTTGAGTGCCATGGGACGCCATGAGCAAGCCGTCGCCGAGATCAAGATCGCCCAGGAACTCGATCCGGTTTCGCCTCTCATGCTCGCCATCGGAGGTGAGGTCTGCAATTATGCAGGGCGTTACGACGAGGCCATAGAGCAATGCCTGAAAGCGATCGAGATCGATCCGAACTTTGGCCTGGCCCACGGAAACCTTTCTGGTGCGTACAGAAGAAAAGGGATGTACAAAGAATCCATTACCGAAGCTGAGAAGTCAGTCGGACTGTATGGCAGTACCTTCGACAGTCTGATCTTGCAGGTGCGCGTGTACGCTGTGGCGGGGGCCAGAGCGAAAGCCCTCGCGATCCTCAACCAAGCCGCGCAGCGATCGAATCGACCGGAGTTTGATACTTGGGAGATGGCCATTGTGTGCGCATTCTTGGGCGAGACGAACGGAGCGCTGGATTGGCTGGAAACAGCTTACGACCAACGGGACCCCTACATGGTATTCTTGATTGTTGAACATGATCTGGATGCTCTGCACTCCGAGCGTCGCTTCCAGGATCTGGTGCGGCGCATGAACCTTCCCGCCACAAAACGGTAGTCTGGACTTGGAATTCGACCCCTCCGTTTGCTCGCAGGGCAGGCGCCTGAAAGCGCCTCTGTGGGCAGAACCATCCCACCCATTTCCGCAGAACAAGTCAATGTGCGGCGTTTCGTAAATCCTCGATTTCCCTCTGCCCTTGTCAATACTTCTGCCAACATTTCCCGCAGCCCTCTGTGACTCGAATGTGGCTCGTTTCTGAGTTCCATCTGAAGCCAAGATATCGGCCTTTCCGTCGAGCTGCAAGAACAATCGATTGGGGCAAATGATCGCTGCTCCAAGGGAACTATCGTGCCCCGCCTGCGGTTAGAGACTAAAGTGCGTCCGCGCGAAATCCTGGAAGGGACAACTCTATCCGTTGGCAAGAGCCTTTCCTTGGGTGCCCCGTTCCATCATACGCCAAGAAAACATGCCCATCATAGAGGGGGGCCGGTATGGCCGAATATCTATTTCTTGTGGCACAATGACTCTTTGTCTTGCCGCAGGTGTGCTAACGGAAGGAGCGATGAAAAAGCCGCCCCCGGCACCGCACAAATGGTGAATCGAGGAACATGCAAGATACGGGAAGGAGCAGTCATGTTGAGCGTTCACACTCGAGAGTTCAGCAACTAAATCACTTTACGACCAGTCACAATAATCAAAAAGGAGTCCCACGATGCCACTCTTCATGGATATTCACAAGCATATCCCTGGCTTGACTGCCGAGGCCGTTAAAGGTGCCCACGCGAAAGACCTTGAAGTTCAGAAGAAACACGGTGTGGAGTATCTGAAATATTGGTATGATGAAGGATCAGGCAAGGTCTTTTGCCTTGCAAAGGCCCCAAGTAAAGAAGCTGCCATGGCAGTTCATCGTGAAGCCCACGGCCTTGTTGCTGACGAGATCATAGAAGTCAAAGAAGGTATGTAGCTGCCATTGGCGATTTGGGCCGTGTTCGAGTTTGGATGTTCTGTGTGGGCAGGAAGTGGGAGTACCCACTTGACTTTCCGTGTGCTGTTGTGAGTCCCTTCCTGCCGTCCCGGGACACTACGTTGGAGAGAATGAACGGTCAGATCACAGCAACTGGGCAGGAGTTCACGAGGTGAAGTTGGATGCGTCTGAATTGGCGAGCGGTGTATATCTCTATCGTCTGGCGGCGGGACGGTATGTGGAGTCCCGGAAAATGGTGTTGCTGAAGTAATCGAACGTTCCGCAGAGATTTCTCATCTAAGCTCTGAGCTTAGAATTCAGAATTCGGCCTCGTCTCCAGAAGAGACGAGGCCGTGGGGTGTACCTCTACCGACTTCAGGCGGGAGACTTCGCGCAGACAAAGCGACTGGTACCTTTGATGTACGGCGATGCGAGTAGACTTGCCGAATCCCACATCAGCAATGTTGTGGGATTTGTGTTTTGGGGCCTTCGTCCTCGTCACAGAGACGTTAACAAACACCTTTTTGGGGACCCAGGTATCGACAATGCTATGCTAACCCAATTGGCGAAAACAGCCACGGCAAGGGGATGGCAACAATACTCCAGATTCTGCTGATTTGCCATTAGACGACGGGGCAACGGGAAAGACCGAAAAGAATACACCCATTTCCGCAGAACAAGTCAATGTGCGGCGTTTCGTAAATCCTCGATTTCCCTCTCCCTTTGCTAATAATTCTGTCAACACTTCCCGCAGCACTCTGTTGGTGTAAAGCCCACCCCGACGGCCCCCAGCCGTAACCCGACGAGCAACAAGGCCTTTCTTCAAAGAGCTAACTACTTTTTCGTCCTTTTGGTCGATTCCCTTCCAGGCCACTCATTGGTATACTTCTTCATAGTAGACGTAGTCCCGGCTTTGCCGGGTTCCCCCCGACGCAGAAAAAAATGTGGGAGAAGGTTCATAGTATGCAACCAATAAGAGGGGTGCTCATATGAAAAAAATGATTACAAGTTTGATTGTGGTGTCGATAGCGTTGATGCTTCCGGCCACCACGTCTGCAAGTGCGTCGAATCCAGCACCCGTAAGTCTTGGAAGATACGCCGGACGTTTCGTTATCCTGGCAAAAACCGCAATCACATCGACGGGGGCCACCCATATTACAGGTGACGTTGGCATCAGTCCGAATACCGCAAGTTCCATGACTGGATTTGGATTGATAAAAGACCCGTCAGGCACATTTTGGACATCATCGTTGGTCACGGGAAGAGTGTATGGTGCATCAGATGTTGTGCCAACCCCAGCGATGTTGACTCAAGCTATAGGCGAGATGCAAACCGCATATACGAACGCCGCTGGACGTCCGGCCGATTCGACTGAACTGTACGCCGGAGACCTGAAGGATCGAACGCTCACTCACGGTGTCTACAAATGGAGCGGTAACGTTCAAGTGTCTTCTGGTAGCGTCACGTTCTCAGGCAAATCAACAGATGTTTGGATTCTGCAGATTGCGGGAAATTTTGACTTAATCGGCGCTGTTGCGTTCAGTGGCGGTGCCCAAGCGAAGAACCTCTTCTGGCAAGTTGCCGGCCAGGTGACACTCGAATCGGGCGCTGTTATGCAAGGGGTGATACTGTGTAAAACGCAGATCGTCATGATCACCGGCGCCTCGTTGAATCTTGGTCTCGCGTTGGCGCAGACCCAAGTTACATTACAAGCAAACACAATTGTCTCGCCTGGAAATCTCAGTGCGGTCAATGACAATAGTACGCTGCCTCAAAAGTTCGCACTTGAACAGAATTATCCGAATCCCTTCAACCCTTCAACGACAATTAACTTCTCGTTGGGCAAGAGTGGACAAGTCACGCTGAGTGTGTACGACTTGCTTGGCCGGCAGGTGGCCGAGCTGGTGAATGGCAAGATGGAGGCGGGAGTTCACGAGGTGAACCTGGATGCGTCTGAATTGGCGAGCGGTGTCTATGTCTATCGTCTGACGGCGGGAGGCTTTGTGCAGTCCCGAAAAATGGTGTTGCTGAAGTGACGCAAGGCGATGCAAGCGGACTTACCAAATCCCACATCAACAATGGTGTGGGATTTGTGTTTCCAGGATGCAATCCTGTCAACAGACGAAAGAGGCGGAAAATGAGGAACGACACGTTGCGAAACGGTGTTTGACCATTGCGGACCATTTCCAGCCTCAAGAGAAGTCTGTCATGAGAAGAACCGTCATACTTCTCCATGGTCCTTCATCCACACAAACACTGGAGCTCAGCATGAAGATTCTTTGGCCACCCGCACTGATTCTTTTCGCAATCGGCATTGCGATGGGGCAAGGGCACTCGCCCGTCACCCCGTCTGCGCGCACAACGGCAGAAAACCCGCGCGAACGTCTCGCGTTCCTCGTCGGGAGTTTTGTGACCGAACCGCATATCCTCCCTGGCCGTATGTTCCCGAAGGAATCTGTGGGGAAGGGGACCTCGGAGGTGAGGTGGGTTCTCGATTCGATGTTTGTGTTTGTCGATGAACGGAGCGTGAATCCGGTTCTGGGCGTCTATAAGGGGATTGGACTCCTCGGCTATGACCCGCACGACAAGCAATACACACTCTCAATGTACAACAACTTCGGCGACCATCCCGAGTACCGCGGCTCGTTTGCGGGGGACACGCTCGTACTGGCCGCGCGGATCCCGGCACCCGGCAAAACCTTCGACCAGCAGGTCCGCTGGTACCCTGAGGGAGAGACTGTGCGCCTGGAGGTGCTCAACGACACGGGGGAGGGATTCGTTCCGGTCATCACGCAGGTTTCGCGTCGTGCCCAAGGCAGCGGCCCGCAGACGCCGGGGCGCTAGGAGCGAACGCGTTCCAGGAGCGCGCGATGGAACGCGCTCCTTTGCTCGCCTTCTCTGTCGATGTTTCCGTTGACAAGGGGAGATCAACCACATTCGTTCCTTCAATATCCATTCTTCCCCGGAGAGTTATCTTCTTAATGCCGTTCTCCAGGCGTTCAACACCCATTTTCTTGTAAGAAATCGTTAAGATTCAATGGCGAGAGCCGGGACGTTCTTGCCGGAGTTCTTCATTTGCGCCCGCGATTTCGATGCTTCCTTCAGAGTATAGTCGGTGCCATCGAAATCGCGTAGCCCCTTGCCGGCTTTACCAGGACGCCCCCGAGAGCTTTCGATCTCGCAAGGTCCCATTCCGACCGAACTTCACGATCCATGGTGAAGTTCGAAGTCGGAATGAGGATCCGCCATCTTTTGGGCGGAATCTTTCTGGGTACTCTTTCTCTCGGAGAAAGAGTACCACCTCCGGAGGAGCAGAGCGGAATCATAAAGTCCCCCCCCACGGGAATCCCTCTGTCGCAGCGGGATCCGTTCAACAACAAATTGTTATGATCCCTTTTGAAACACCAGCATCCCGAATGTGTACGCGATCGACAGGTCGGGCGAGTGATAACGGTTGTCGATGACGGGTTTGCCGAGTGTCCAATCAATGTCGTCGGCGAGTTCCAACCCCTGAGAGTGACATTCGTTGACAAGACGCTCGACATCGCTGCGGTCGAGTATCTTCCAGGGAAGTCCGAAAATTTGAATTTGCGGAATAACCCGCGGCGTCCAATAATCGAATGTGACGTACAACTTCCCCCCGAGAGAGAGCAAACGGCAGGCCTCGTGCGCAAAGGCCGCGAAATCGACGTCGTGTTCAAGAACGGAAAGACATGTGATGTTCCTGAATTTCCCGTCAGGCATTCCCGTCGCCGTGAGATCTCCGATTTCGTATTTGACGCCTTCTGCCGGTACATCCGGATGTTGTAAGTCTATGCCGCACTTCTCCCCCTGCACCCCTTTGCGAATCGCATTTGACAGGAGGTAGGAATCTGAACTCCCCATGTCCAGGAGATTGCCGTCGGAGAGGTCGGCAATGATATTCGCGAGATCCCAGTCCTTGCAGCCCAGACGGTGGGAGACATAACCGTGGGCATTCAGGTACGAAGTGCAGGATCGGATCTCCGAACGAGAGAGGAGGAACTTGCACAACGTAGTTCTCTTTGGGGCGGGTCTCATGAACTCAATGAAATCCGTGCATGCGTATCCTGTCTTCCGTAGAATCCTCCGCGCCCGGTCCACAGGCGATATTCTCGTCATCGGCGTGGCTGGCTGCGTCAGGCCGGACTTGTCGCTGGGAAAGTCACTCATGTCCTTCTTCGTGTGCGTGGACGACATACATATCTCCTTGAGAGTGATGCAGATAATCTTGTTTCTCCATGGGGGAGAGCATGGCTTCCCGGCATGTGATTTCGTAAATTAATCCAAATCAAGCTCATTAGCTAACGAGAGGCCCAGTCTGCTTTGTCACGATCTTCCCACACAACTGTACGTGAGGCGACATGAAGAAATTGCTCGCATATGGCTCCACCTTCCTCTGTGTCTTCTTTACGCTCGTAAGCAGCGGGTCAGCGCAACAGGTGACCATTCTGGACACCGTGTATGTGCCGCCGGGGTATGCAGAAGGTCAGCTCCTCGCCAGCGTCTATATCCCGGCGAAACCCAACGGGGCGGGCGTTGTGCTGACGCACGGGATTAGCGCGACACGGAAACAGATGGATATTTGGTGCGACACGCTCGCTGCACGGGGATATGTGGCGATGACCATCGACTACTACGATATCACCAATACAACCCATGGAGGGTATCCCAAACCGGTGCGCGCGTTCAAAACGGCGGTGCAGTTTCTCCGGCGCAACGCATCCCGGTTCGGGATCTCGACGGCGAACAGGATCGGGGGCATCGGCCTTTCCCAGGGGTCGATCGTATGGGGGCAGACGGTCATCTGGGATAACGACTATGAATTTTTCCAAACCGACTCAACTATCAGTGACCGGCTCGACGCTCTTGTCACGCTCTATGGGTTGTTTGACACGGACCATTTTCTGACCAGCAGTCAGCCTCTTGAAACGTGGCTGACGACATATTTCCAGGCGAACCCTGCACTCCGATCGACGAAGGGAGATTGTATCGCCAATTTTCGGAATATCACTTCCCCCGTTCTCCTCTTCCATGGGACGGCTGATCCGGTTCTCCAGTACCTGCAGTCCGTCCAACTCGATGACAGCATCGCGGCAAACGGGGGAAGCGTTGAGTTACGGCTCTTCCAGGGCGCGGGACATGAATTCGATTTGAACAGCACCGAAGATGCCTTCACCGCATCCGGGCTGATTGCCAAGGACACAGTCCTTGCATTCTTCCGGAGGACCCTGGAACCATCGGGCCCCACTTTTGTCTATGCAGAGGCGGCTCCGAGCGCCCCGGACGGATTCCGGCTGTTTGACAACTACCCCAACCCATTCAATCCTACGACGAATATCCGATTTACAATTGTCTCCGCCCAAAGCGGATCCGCCTCCGCCAAGAAGACGGCGGACGGGTCTGGCGGAAATCGTCAATTGACGAGTGTCAAGGTGTATGACGTCCTTGGCCGTGAAGTGGCAACGCTCGTGGACGAGGTGAAGGAACCCGGAACATATACTGTGCAGTTTTCCGGTTCCGGCCTTGCGAGCGGCGTATATTTTTACAGGTTGACTGCAGGAAGCTATCTGGCGACACGTAGGATGATGCTGGTTCGTTGATCGGCGAGGCATACCATATATGGTGGGGGATGAATTCTGAGCTTAGATCTCTGGGGCACAGACAGGTTTCGTGATTTCGATGCTCTTCTCCGAGATTTGACCGGGGGAATCGAAATCACGATGCCCAGCGCCTGCGTTACAGAGTCCCCCTCCCAGCTTGCGATCGCGCAAAAGATCTTTCTGGGTACTCTTTCTCTCGGAGAAAGAGTACCACTCCGGAGGAGCAGAGCTGATTCATGAAGTCCCCTCCACCGGATCCCGCTGTCGCAGCGGGATCCGGGACCGGGACGAGTGCCGACATCAAGGACAATTGTCAAGAATCATTGGCGTTCCCCATGGCCTTCGTTGACCTTGGGCAGGTCGTCTTATGTAAAATATCAATGGAACCGCTTCTACAGCTTGACTTTTCTCCTCCTATGGCATATTTTTTACTGTATTCAGTTTCATGATCTACAACTCTCCGTATAGGAAGGAACGAATCAATGAGGAAACTTCCCCTGCTCATGGTCGCGATCGCACTTTTCGGCGCTGTGCGACCTGCGTCCGCTCAAAGTTCGGCGGGCCGATGGTCTCTGGGACTCTACGGTGGGGCAAACTATTGGGTGACGGATTACGACAAGCTGAAAGTCGGGCCGGGTTTTGAAGCGGGCGCCCGCTACAATCTCCAGGAGTATTTTTCCCTCGGTTTCCTCGGGGGATATGAAATCCTCAAAACGGAGCAGAGCCGCGACCTCGGTCCCAATGTGTTCCATGGGTACATGCAGGCGAATGCCATTCCCCTCTCTCTTGTCGGCTATTTCCGCCTGATGTCCCGGAAGTCATTCAGTCCGTATTTCTTTATCGGCGGCGGTGCTCTCGTCTACCGCCGGGGAGAAAGCGGCGGGGTCTATCCTGTCGATGGGAAGTGGCGTATTTCGTATGCCATTCCCGCAGGGCTGGGATTTGAGTCCTTTGTAACAAATAACCTCGCGATCGATGTCAAAGCCGAATTTGTGGATCATGGTGATTGGATCGATGCGCGGAAGGTGAAGACTGTCAATGGCTATGCTTCCCTGAAGGCCGGGTTCAACTACTATTTCGGCAGCAGCGATGCCGATGACGACGATCACGACGGCCTCACGAACGGCGAGGAACGTCGTTACGGGACCGATCCGGAAAATCCCGATACTGATGGCGACGGCCTTCTCGACGGCGAAGAGGTGAAACGCTATCGCACGAATCCCCTCCGCCCGGATACGGACGGCGATGGATTGACGGACGGCGAAGAGGTGCTGAAGTATAAGACTGACCCGTTGAAGTTCGACACGGATGGCGACGGACTTTCGGATGGCGATGAAGTGTTCAAATATAAGACCGACCCGCTGCGGGTCGATACGGACGGTGACGGGCTCTCGGACGGCGATGAGGTGATCAAGTATAAGACGGATCCTCTTCGCGTCGACACGGACGGTGATGGACTGACAGACTGGGAAGAAGTGATGATCTACCACACTGATCCGAATAATCCTGACACGGACGGTGATGGTCTTACCGACGGGGACGAGGTGAAGAAGTACCACACGGATCCCCTGAAAGCGGACACCGATGGCGGCGGGGTGGATGACGGGACGGAAGTGAAACGAGGGACCAATCCGCTCGATCCGCGAGATGATATTGTCATGGTCCTCGAGAAGGGGAAGAGCCTGGTCATGGAGGGGGTGACGTTCGAGACCGGAAGCGCGAACCTGGCGAGGGAATCGGAAACGACATTGGAACGTGCCTATGTGGCGCTCGTTGCGAACCCCTCCGTCCGGATCGAGATCGCCGGCTACACGGACAATGTGGGAGGCGTTCAGTCAAACGACCGCCTGTCGCAGCGGCGAGCCGATGCGGTGAGCTCCTGGCTGATCAAGCGGGGAATCGGAGCAACGCGGGTGACGTCCACGGGCAGGGGAAGCCGCGATCCGATTGCACCGAATACGACACCGCAGGGACGGGCGAAGAACCGGCGCATCGAGTTCCACGTCCGCTGAGTGACCGCAGAAATCGCGGAAATGACGGCGCCGCTTCCTGTTCGGGGCGGCGCCTTTGTATTTTGCTGAAGAGAATGACGTGCGGCGACCTTCCTGCAAGTGCTTATCAGCGCTCCTCCCGGGACCCGGTCGCCGGACGCGTTGACTTTCAAGAGCCCGTTGCGTAAGTTAGTGGTTGTCCTCTCGGAAGGGAAACCCTCCGATTCACGGGAGAAGCCTCTTGCTGAGCAAATATGGCTATGACATCGTCGGCACGGTGGTTGCCCTTGCGCTGCTGGGGAGCATCTTCGCTTGGTTCTTCGTCGACGCGCGTTTCGTCCGATATGGGCTCATTGCTCTCCTCCTCCTTTTTCTTCTCTTTACCCTGTATTTCTTCCGGGATCCTGACAGGACGACTCCCGCGGGGGACGGGTTGGTGATCGCCCCTGCGGACGGGGAGATTGTTCTGCTGAAGCCGATCAGGGAGGATGAGTATCTCAAGAGCGATGCGGTGCAGATCAGCATCTTCATGTCTCCCCTCAATGTCCACGTGAATCGCTACCCCATCACCGGTACGGTGGAGTACTTCCGGCACTTCCCGGGGGAGTACCTGGTGGCATTCGATGAAAAATCGTCGCTTCGTAACGAGCAGACGCACATCGGCGTGGGGAATGCCAGGATGAAAGTTCTGTTCAAACAGATCGCGGGCTTTGTCGCACGGCGTATCGTGGCGAATGTGTCAGTGGGAGGAAAAGCGGTGGCGGGAGAACGATTCGGCATGATCAAGTTCGGTTCGCGTGTGGACGTACTCGTCCCCCCGGGATGCGACATCAAGGTCCATATGGGTGACAAAACAGTCGCCGGAGAAACAATACTTGCGGTGATGCCGTGAACGGGAGAACAAAGCCCCACGGCAGGGAAAGACAATGAGAGTTACCCGTGCATTTGTTCCAAGCCTGTTTACTGTACTGAATATGTTTTGCGGCTTCATGTCGATTATCAATGCGAGCCGCCAAGAGTTCATCGCAGCATCCTGGTTCATCATCCTTGCAGCGGGTTTCGATTCGCTGGACGGCGTCATGGCCCGGATTACAAAATCGACGTCTGACTTCGGCGTCCAAATCGACTCCCTGTCGGATGTTGTTTCCTTCGGGGCGGCCCCCGCATTCCTCGTGTACCAGATGTCGCTGTGGACGATGGGCGGCCTCGGAATGCTCTTGAGTTCTCTTCTGATGATCTTCGGTGGTTTACGGCTGGCACGATTTAATGTCCAGCTTGTGGGGTTCGACAAGGATCATTTTGTCGGACTTCCCATCCCCGTCAGTGCGCTGACGGTGGCGTCGTTTACGCTCAATTATTTCGTGCCGGGACCGGGCCTGCCGCCTCTGGCGGCGACGCTGCTTCCCTGGATGGTCGTTCTCCTGGGATTGCTGATGGTAAGCAAGGTCCGCTATGACACGCTGCCGAAGGTGTCACGCCGCGCCATCAAGAAGGAACCCTGGAAATTTATCTTCGGCGTCCTGGCGGTGGTCGTTGTGATGGAAACGGGCGGGACGGCGATGTTCCCGCTGTTTCTCCTGTTCATCGCCCTTGGCCTCGTCCGCTGGCTCGTGACGAATATCCGGCGGTGGAGCTCCGGCTCCGCAAAGTTCGCTGATGAAAATGCCGTTGAACCGACCCGTATCGATCCGTAATCAAGGGGGCAACCGGTGTACCTCGCAAAGATTCGTATCACGCTCCGCCCGTCAATTCTTGACCCGCAAGGGAAGGCCGTGCAACACGCCATCACCACACTCGGTGTCGGGAATGTCGCCGATGTTCGCATGGGGAAATACGTGGAAGTGAAGATTGCAAGCGGATCCGAAAAGGAAGCAAGGGAAAAAACCGATGAGATCTGCCGGAAGCTTCTTGCCAATCCGGTGATGGAAGATTTTGCCTATGACCTTGTGAGGAGCGAATGAAGGACGGGAAGGTCAAATTCGGCGTCGTCGTCTTTCCGGGATCGAACTGCGACCACGATGCGTACTACGCCTGCAAACATGTTCTCGGGCAGGAGGCGGTGTTCCTTTGGCACAAGGAAGCTGACCTGCAGGATGTGGATGTCGTCATCCTTCCGGGCGGGTTTTCCTACGGCGACTACCTCCGGTGTGGGGCAATTGCCCGATTCTCGCCCGTCATGCGCGAAGTGACGAGATTCGCGCAGGGGGGAGGAACGGTGATCGGCGTCTGCAATGGATTTCAAATTCTGCTGGAGGCCGGACTTCTCCCGGGCGTCCTGCTGCGCAACGCTTCGCTCCGGTTTGTCTGCAGGTATATTCATGTGCGTGTCGAAAACGCGGAGACGCGATTCTCAAACCGCTGCTCCGTCGGGGATGTCCTGTCACTCCCCATCGCTCACGGGGAGGGAAATTACTTCGCTGATGAGGAGACGATCAAGCGCCTTGAGGGCGATGGGAGGGTCGTCTTCCGTTACTGTGATGAGAAGGGAAAAACAGGCGGGGATGCGAACCCGAACGGATCGCTCGGGGATATCGCGGGAATCATCAATGAGACCGGAAATGTCCTTGGAATGATGCCTCATCCGGAACGATGCTGCGATCCCCGCCTCGGACACACGGACGGTCAAGATGTCTTCCTGTCGATTCTGGAGTATTGCGGCGCAGGAGATCATACACTGGCAGCAAGGGAGGAGTTGAACAATGGGTGACGTTGGATTTGGAGAAATCCTTTTGATTGTTTTTGTTATCGTCATTTTTTTCGGTGCAAAGAAGATTCCCGAGATCGCCCAGGGTTTGGGGAAAGGGATACGGGAGTTCAAGAAGGCGGTACGGAGCGACGATGAGATCGAAGCGGGGAAGAAGAAACCCGACGATCCGACGCGACCGGGCGGTGAATAACTATTCGAGGAGGAGCGGCCATGTTCGAGAACATCGGCGGCAGTGAGCTGTTGGTTATCTTGTTCGTCGCCTTCATTTTCTTCGGTCCCAAGAAGCTTCCGGAGCTCGGCAAAAGCATCGGGAAGGGGATCCGCGAATTCAAGAGCGCGATACGCGGCGTCCAGGAAGATATCGAGAAGGTCACAAAAGGGGAGTAATCGGTCAGCGTGGTAACGAAACGGACGACACTCGACGAGACACGCCGGGCGCTGGAGAGCGGTGCTACGACCGTCGAAGGGGTCACAAGCGGGTTCCTGGAGACCATCGAGAAAGGAAAGCGCCTGAATGCTTTCCTTTCCGTGTTTCAGCGGAAGGCGATCGAGCGGGCGCGCGACGTCGACAGGAAGCTCGCCGCGGGAAAAGCGGGCCGCCTCGCGGGCATGGTGATCGCCGTCAAGGACGTGATCTGCATGAAGGGCGAGCGGACCACCTGCGGCTCAAAGATCCTTGAGAACTTTGTCTCGCTCTATGATGCAACCGCCGTCGCCCGCCTGCAAGCGGAGGATGCCGTGATCATCGGGAAGACGAACATGGATGAGTTTGCCATGGGATCGTCCACCGAGAATTCCGCGTACGGTCCTGTCCTGAATCCTGTCGATGAAAGCAGGGTTCCCGGGGGATCGAGCGGCGGTTCCTGCGTGTCCGTTGCCGCAGGCATGGCCCATGCCGCCCTGGGAACCGACACCGGCGGTTCGATCCGCCAACCCGCGTCGTTCTGCGGAATCGTCGGGCTCAAGCCGACCTACGGGCGCGTCTCCCGCTATGGACTCGTCGCGCTCGCTTCCTCGTTCGACCAGATAGGCCCCTTTGCAGGAACGGTGGCCGATGCCGCGGCTGTCCTCCAGGTGATTGCAGGACATGATGAGCTCGATTCCACCTCGGCGAGGGTTCCGGTTCCCGACTACAACGCGGCCCTCACGAAGGAGATACGCGGCATGCACATCGGACTGCCGCAGGAAGCGCTTGGAACGGGATTGGATCCCGAAGTCCGCCAGGCGGTCGAACAGACTCTCGATCGCCTGCGGGGCGCGGGGGCCGTTGTCGAGGAGATCACACTCCCCCACTCAGAGTACACGATTTCGACATATTACATTCTCATGACGGCGGAAGCGTCGTCAAACCTCGCCCGGTTCGACGGTGCACGATACGGCGAGCGCGCACCCGGAGTCCGGGACCTTGCCGAGATGTACACCAATTCCCGCACCGCGGGATTCGGCGCGGAAACAAAACGGCGCATCATGCTCGGCACGTACGTGCTGTCGGCCGGCTACTACGATGCCTACTATCGGAAGGCGCAGAAAGTGCGCCGACTCATCCAGGACGACTTTTTCAGGGCTTTCACGAAGGTTGACTGCATCCTGCTGCCGACGTCGCCGACAACTGCCTTCCGATTCGGCGAGAAGGCGGACGATCCGCTGCAGATGTATCTTTCCGACGTCTATACAGTCTCCGCCAATCTCGCCGGCGTTCCCGCGATCAGTGTCCCCTGCGGCGTCGATGGCAAGGGACTTCCCATCGGGGTCCAATTCGTGGGGAAGCAATTCGACGAACCCACGATCCTGAAGGTGGCGGACGCGCTCGGAAGTCTGTGACGTTACCAGGATGATCATCTGCGTGCAGCGGGTGGTTTTCCGGGCCTGCGGTCATCACTCCATACCAATAGCCGATGTGCCATGAGTATTCTTGTCGATAAATCGACGCGCCTTGCCGTTCAAGGCATCACGGGGGGCGAGGGAACGTTTCATACCAGACAAATGCTCGAGTATGGAACGAACGTTGTCGCAGGAGTGACCCCCGGCAAGGGAGGAACGGCGTACGGCGGGAACGACAGGGATGTGTTCCCACGGAAGGTTCCGGTGTTCAATACCGTGGCGGATGCCGTCGCGGAGACGAAGGCGAACACCTCGATCATCTTCGTGCCGGCGCAGTTCGCCGCCGATGCCATCATCGAGGCCTGTGCTGCGGGTGTCGCGCTCGTCGTCTGCATCACCGAAGGAGTGCCGACGCGCGATATGCTGCGCGCCTACGAATTTGCCATGACGCATAAGGTCCGTCTCATCGGGCCCAATTGCCCGGGCATCATCTCCCCCGGACTTGCGAAGGTCGGCATCATGCCCGGCTTCATCCACAAAAGGGGGCGGGTCGGCGTCGTCTCCCGGAGCGGAACCCTTACCTACGAAGCAGTCTGGCAGCTCACGCAGCGAGGGATCGGCCAATCGACGGGACTCGGCATCGGAGGCGACCCGGTCATCGGCACGCGTTTCGTCGATGCCCTGCAGTTGTTCAATGATGATCCGGGGACGGACGCGGTGGTGCTGATCGGGGAGATCGGCGGGACAGCCGAAGAGGAGGCCGCGGCATACGTCAAACGTTTTATGAAGAAGCCGGTGGTCGGCTTCATTGCCGGCCGGACCGCGCCGCCGGGACGGCGCATGGGACATGCAGGCGCCATCATCGCGGGAGGGAAGGGAACAGCGGAGGAGAAAATGGCGGCCATGCGCCGCGCGGGAATCCATGTCGTGGAGACGCCCGCGATCATCGGGGAGACAATGGAGAAGATCCTCCGCGCAAAGGGACTTCTGCCGAAGCGCACGGCGCCGCCGGTGAAACGGAAAGCAACGGCGCTGGGGAAGAGCGAAAAGAAACGAACGAAGAAGCGTCAAGGAACCAACAGGAGAAAACAGTGACGGAACGAACACTGGCAATACTCAAACCCGATTGCGTCAGGAAAAATGCGGCTGGTGAGGTCATTGCGCGAATTGAGAAGGCGGGATTCACCATTCTCGGCATGAAGATGATCAGGTTGACCCGGGAAACGGCGGGCGGATTTTATGCGGTCCATCGTGAGCGTCCGTTCTTCAACGATCTTGTGACCTTCATGAGCTCGGGGCGGTGCGTCCCGATCGTCCTTGCAAAAGAGAATGCTGTTGCCGATTTCCGGAAACTTATCGGCGCAACCGACCCCAAAGAGGCGGTGCCGGGGACCATCAGAAAGGACTTTGCGTCGAGCAAGGGGGAAAATATCATCCACGGATCGGATTCGGCGGAAAATGCACGGATCGAGATCGGATATTTCTTCCCGGAAAAGGAGCTCGTCCAAAACTCGTGAGCGCGTCCCGGGATGCACATGGTGACAAAGAGGGCGCCTCCGGCGTCCTTTTTTGTTGACGGAACGTTTCTTTCACTATCGAGCTGCCGGCCTATGCCACTGAAAGAATGGAAACGGATGCGGGAGACAGTCGTTGCCCGCAACCCCTGGTGGGTTTATCGGAAGGACGACTATGAGCTCCCATCGGGGAAGGGGGGAGAGTATCACTACGTCCACACGAACGGCGCGTCGCTGATCATCCCGGTGACCGACGATGGAAATCTCCTCATGGTGAACCAGTACCGCTATCTCATGAGACGCGAGAGTATTGAGTTCCCTTGCGGGGGCGTGAAGGAAGGATCGTCGTACAATGAGACCGCGTGGCATGAGCTGCGGGAGGAGACCGGGTACACGACCGACCGGCTGTTTGAGGCGGGAGAGTTCAACCCGTACAACGGCGTGACCGATGAGATCTGCAAGATCTATATTGCCCGGGATCTCCGTTTCGTGGGTGAAACCCCGGACGAGACGGAGGAATTCGAATACCTGCGCCTTGCACCGGAGCAGCTCGAGAGCAGCATCGCCTCCGGGCGGATCTGGGACGGAATGACTATTGCCGCGTGGGCCATCGCCCGCACCAAAATTGCCGGGACGGAGAAGAAATGACACGGTCTCTCCGGATCGCAATCGGGATCTTCGCGCTGCTCTGGAGCGCACCTTGTCTCTCCCAGCCGGTGAGGACGGGGGACGACGTCCTGCTCTCGTCGCAGCCTGGCCTTCTCCGCGGCAAGCGGATCGGGCTCGTCATCAACCAGGCGAGCCGGCTCGGATCGGGGGAATTCGTTCTGGACGCCCTTCTTGCCGGAGGAGCGAACGTGTCCGCTTTGTTTGCTCCGGAGCACGGCATCAGGGGAACGGCGGAAGCGGGGGCGGAACTGTCCGACACGGTCGATGCCCGAACGGGAATCCGCATTTTTTCGTTATATGGGAAGAACCGGCGCCCGACACCGGAGATGCTGAAGGATGTTGAGGTGCTGGTGTATGACTTGCAGGACGTGGGAGTGAGATTCTACACGTATCTTTCGACCCTGTCGCTGTGCATGGCTGCCGCGGCGGAGGCGGGAATACCGGTTGTCGTTCTCGATAGGCCCAATCCACTCGGCGGTCTGCTCGTGGACGGCCCTATCCTTCCTGATTCGCTCCGCTCCTTCGTCGGATGCTTCCCCATCCCCGTCGTGTACGGTCTCACCATCGGCGAGCTTGCTGCGATGGCAAACGGCGAAGGGTGGCTTCCCGGGGGCGTCAGGGCGAATCTGACGGTGGTTCCGATGACCGGGTGGAAACGTTGGATGCGGTGGGATGACACAGGACTTCCGTGGATCCCTCCCTCGCCAAATCTCCGCACGCCGGAGGCAGTTTGCATCTACCCTGCAACGTGCTTGCTGGAAGCGACGAATATTTCCGAAGGGCGTGGAACCGACGCCCCGTTTCAAACGATCGGAGCGCCGTTTGTGGATGGCGATTCGCTTGCCCATTGGATCGATGCGCTTGCGTGGGAGGGAGTGAAGGCGCAGGGGATGAGGTTCGTCCCTGCTGCTTCGAAACATGCGGGAATATTGTGCGGTGGAGTCTTCCTTTCCACAACGAGCGGCATACTTCGGCGACCCGTGGAGCTCGGTGTGGATCTTCTCACGGTGCTCCGTGCACACTGGCCCGCTGCGACGAAGATCAATGTGAGGGAATTCGATCGGCTCCTGGGGGATCCGCGCGTTGCGGAAAGCGTTGCAGCCGGGGTGGCAGTGGCAGAGACGGGACCGGGATGGGCGGCGGAGCGAAAGAACTATGAAATGCTCGCCCAGGGGTACTTCAGGTACGGGGAGAAGTAAGTGATTGCTTGTCCGGGGCTCATTTCCATGCCAATTTCCTTGACTTTTCTTGCGTAATTTGTTATGTTTTAACGATTTTGAAGTTACCTTGTCATGCTGAGAGGTGAATGATGACCGATGCCGGCAACAGCGCTCTGGATCGGATGCGGCGTAGGTTGCTGACGCCGAATGCGGCCGTGGGATTGTTGGGGGTTGTGGCGCTCGTCATCAGTGTCATGGCCGGGACGCTGGTTGTGCGCGTCGTCTGTGGATTGGTGGTGATCGGGGCCGCTGCGTATTTCGTGGCCTGGCGTTCGACGATCAGAACGGAAGAGGGTGATGAGGATACCGGGAAGACCGTGGAAGAGTATTCACAATCCCCCGAAGGTCCAATGAAGAAGCTTCTCTTTGACGACTACCAGTCGTCAAGCAGCAGGTATGTTGTGAAGGAGTTGGAAGAAGAAAGAGAGAAGGTCGTTCCCTCGTCGAGGACAACGCTGCCGGCCATGTCCTCGTTGAAGGCGGAGACAATCCGGCAGATGGAGATTCCGGATTTTTTCGATCTCGATGCGGACACCTCGTATAGCGAAACAGAGCCGAAGAGTGAATTCCATTCGCTTGTGAATAAGGTCCTGCTCGTTCTCAAAGATGTCCTCTTCGCCCACTCCGTGGCATTCTTCTGGGCGAATCGCGAAAAGGGACAAATGGTGTTGGAATCGATGGCCACGGACAGCGATCATTTCATGAGCGAGAGACGGTTTGCCATGGAGCGCGATCTGGTGAGCCAGGTGGCCTTGAGCGGCAAGCCGCAGGTGCTGGGGCGAGTCAACCCTTCCTCCGAAAAGGACCTCCTGCGCTACTACGATTCCCCGACATATGTGAAATCGGTGCTCGGGGTGCCGGTCTTCTACATGGACAGTGCCCGTGACATCCGTCCCGTGGGAGTGATTGTTGCGGACAGCAAGGCAGAGGATGCCTTCGGCCAGGAAACGCTGGAGCTCCTCGGCAGATTCACGAAGCTGGTCTCCGCCCTTGTCAAGAGCTACACCGACAAGTATGATCTTTTGCTCGACTCGGAACTTCTCTCGTCGATCCGGCGGTTGCAGGATAAGGTGAAATCGGATCCGGGTGAGCAGACGATCCTGAATGCCCTGGCCGATGAGACCCATCGCCTGGCCAACTGGGACTATCTGACGATGGCGATGTTTTCCGATGAGAGCCGCGCGTGGACGCTTCAGAAGGTCGTCAACAGATCCGGCGATGCGTATGTGTCCCCGGGGCAGACCGTGGACGTCGAGGGAAGTATTGTGGGAGGTGTCATCGCGACGAACCGCGTGGCATCCGTGGCGGATCTGACAACAGAGACGCGTCCGCGGTATCACGGGGCGGAACCGGCAGGAAAGCAAGGGTCGTTCCTCTGCGTGCCGATCAGCTCCGTCAACCGGTGCTACGGTGCGCTCGCGGTGGAGAGCAGACGTGCAGGACAATTCTCGGGGAGCGAGGTGGAGACGATTTACCGGCTTGTGGAAAATGCCGCCGCGTCGCTCGAAGTCCTTTATATGAACAGCGTGGCGAAGGATTTTGTCGCCGTCGACCACCTCACAGGGGCGCTGACGAAGAAACATTTTGCCCTGACGCTCGAAGAAGAGGTGAGACGCGCGGATGATTTCGGGAACGACCTCGCCTGTGTTTCGATTGCCATCGACGGGATTGGTGAACATCTTGTCCGGTACGGCCGTGAGGGATGCGACGTCGTTCTCTCCGAGATCGCCGGTCTCCTCCGCTCGAACGTCCGCGCGTATGATGCGCTGGGCCGGCTCGAGCAGGACCGCCTCGGGGTGCTGCTGATCAACACGACCGCGAGCGATGCATATGTCTGGGCGGAAAAGATGAGGAAGATGATTTCGAGTCACGTCGTCACCGTTGGCGCACGAAGCTTTTCCATCACGGTGAGCGTTGGCGTGTGCGGTTTGAGCGAGGGGATGGAGACCGCCGACCTCATGGCGGGGACGACGCAGGTTCTTGACGATGCGATGGAACATGGCGGCAATCTTGTACGGGTGTATTAATCGCACAATGAAGGGAGAAACAGGGAATGGCAAAACAACAATCGTTTCAGGATAAGGCAACAAAAGCGGCGCAGATGAAGGGGGCGAAGTGCCCCGTGTGCGGCTCGATCTTTCAGCCCATCCTGATGGTGACCTCGGAAAAAGGCAAGACGGGAGCAAGCTGGAAGTTCAACGAACACCGGGTTCAGGTCTGCAAGTGCAACGAAAAGGAAGTGTACGCCTGAACAGCGCATTCCGCACCTGAACTTCCGGGGGTCCCTCGCCGTATACTCGGTCAGGGACCTCGCGGCCTCTGCAGGGAGGAACGTTCTTGAGTTGAAGAGTGTTGTCGTTGTTCCCACCCTATTCATGAAGGAAAGGAGACGGGGAGAGGACATTCTTGCGGAGGCGAGGCGACGGAGGCGGGGAAAACGCTGAAGAGGCGGGAGGACGAAGGAGAGGATTTCTGTAGGCATGTGTGAATTTTGCGAGGTGCGGGAATGGTGAAGATTACCAAGCAGTATACGAATCGGGAAAGCCAATCTCTCGACAAGTATCTGCAGGAAATCGGAAAAGTCGATCTGCTGAAGTCGGAAGAGGAAATTGAGCTTGCCCAGAGAATAAAGAAGGGTGACCAGCGGGCGCTGGAGAAGCTGACAAAGGCCAACCTTCGCTTCGTCGTCAGCGTTGCCAAACAGTACCAGAACCAGGGGCTGTCGCTCGGCGATCTTATCAACGAAGGAAACCTCGGACTCATCAAGGCGGCCAAACGGTTCGACGAGACGCGCGGGTTCAAGTTTATTTCGTATGCGGTGTGGTGGATCCGGCAGTCGATTCTCCAGGCGCTTGCGGAACAATCGCGCATCGTTCGCCTCCCCCTGAACCGTGTCGGCGCGCTGAACAAGATCGGCAAGGCGTTCAGCTCGCTCGAGCAGGAATTCGAGCGGGAGCCGAGCGCCAGCGAACTGGCCGAGGAACTCGACATGTCGCTGTTCGAGGTCTCCGATACGCTGAAGATCTCCGGCCGGCACCTTTCCATGGATGCGCCCTTTGCACAGGGGGAGGATAACCGCCTCCTCGACGTGATCCAGGACGAGCGTCAACCCGCTCCCGACAACGAGCTGATGAAGGAATCCCTCAGCAAGGAGGTGGAACGCGCGCTCTCGACGCTGAGCGAACGCGAAGCGGAGGTGATCCGGCTCTATTTCGGCCTGGGGCGGGAACATTCGCTGACGCTGGAAGAGATCGGCGAGAAGTTCAAATTGACACGAGAGCGGGTGCGGCAGATCAAAGAGAAGGCGATTCGCCGCCTGCGGCACGCCTCCCGGAGCAAACAGCTGCGGGCATATCTTGGCTGACGATCGGACGGCCCCCGCATCGGGGGCTGTTCGCTTTCATGGGACCATGGAGACACGCTGCCGCTGTCATTGGGGAACGTACGGACTCAGGAGTCTCCGGAGCGGAGTTTCCGTGGCCGCATTTGCCCTGGCAGTTCTTGGCTGCACATCGACTGCTCCCCGTTTCCGCGCGGAGGCGGCGGACGAGAGGGAAGACGCTGCCGGCAGCGACGTGCGTGAGGAAGACCGGCGTGTCGATGTGAAAACTTTCGCACCGAAGGTCCTTCGCCGCCGGCCGCCGCGGCCATCCGACAGCAATCGCGACTCGATTGAAGAATCACTTCCGGCCGGACTGAATCGCGACAAGGTTCTCCTGGACATCGTCAAATTTCTCGGAGTCCCTTATCACTATGGCCACGACGGCGATGACGGGACGGATTGCTCCGGATTTACTGCCCGCATCTATGAGAGCG
>Ga0182010_10000330_pt1 | contig 27230 bp, 22 predicted proteins | sample 611E1MmetaG_FD_120488 | JGI IMG/M metagenome (GOLD analysis project Ga0182010, IMG submission 120488) | Permafrost microbial communities from Stordalen Mire, Sweden - 611E1M metaG | ecosystem: Environmental > Terrestrial > Soil > Wetlands > Permafrost | place: Sweden: Stordalen | collected... | reverse complement strand
CTGTCGCAGATACCAGGGCCCCATCACCAGCAGAAACAGCCCGAAGCAGGCGAACGCCCAGCGCCACGGTATGGCTGGCATGCGGCCGCCATTCGATCGCCAGGCATGCCATCGATCCCAGACGAAGGCGAGACCGACCGCGGCGCCCAGTAGGACGCCGTCGTTTCGAGCCAGCGTCGCCAGTCCGACCGCCAGCCCAGCGAGCGCGTACGACCAGTGGCTGCCCTTGAGGGCACGAGCCGTGAGCCACAGTGCCGCCGTGCCGAGCGGCTGATACAGGGCCAGGGTGTCCGGCTGAGCCATGAACATGGTTGCGGCCGCCGGGATGGCCACGGCGATACCCGCGGCGAGGGCCACTCGAGGAGAGCATCCGATCTCGCGCGCGAGCAGCCAGGTCATCGGCGCGGCGAGCGAGCCGACGATCAAGAATGGGATGGCCGAAGCCAGCGACGTTGGCCCCAGGAGCCACATCGTCGGCAGCTGAACGATCGCTGCGAGCGGCATCCAGTGGGCGTCGCTCGGGATCGGCAGCACCGGATTGGCCGGTATCCGGCCGCCAACGTCCACAAACGACCAGATGAAGTCAATGTTGAAGCCAGCGCCGACGTGCAATGCCCGGGCCACGTCGACGTAGTAGTACGAGTCTGGGTAGGCGGCGTCCGGGTGCAGGCCGAATAGGATCGCCCGAACGATCAGGGCAAGCGCATACAGAGCGAAGGGGGTCCGCACGGCGTTGCAGCGTAGCATCAGCAGGGTCCCACTCCACCGGTACGAACGACCTATGGGTCCACCACCGACCTGGGACCCCGGCCCTCTCGCCCGCTCAGCCGATTCGCGCCGGCGATGCGGACGACCGGCGGTACCACGTACACTCGCGCCCATGGTTCCGAGCATGGCGGTAGTCCTGCCCGCGTACAACGAGGAAGCTCGGCTTGGGCCCGCGTTGGACGAGTTGTTCGCCTACCTGTGCGCCGCGCCCGAGGGCGCCCTGCCCGAGCGGGTAGACGTGCTCGTGGTCGACGACGGCAGCACGGACGGGACGGCCGCTCTGGTCAGGGCCAGGCCGGAGTTCGAGTCCGGCGGAGGCCATCCGGTTCGGCGCGATTGCCCGTCGCTCGGGTTGCTGACCGTGCCCCACGGCGGCAAGGGTTCCGCGGTGCGGGCTGGGATGCTCCACGCCGAGGCCGACTTGCTCGTGTTCGCCGATGCAGACATGGCCACACCCCCGGACCAGCTCCCCCGGCTCGTCGCCGCGCTGGAGACCGCCGACGTGGCTCTCGGGAGCCGAATCCAGCCGGACGGGTCCGACATGCGGGCCACGCAGCCACGTTTCCGCAGGATGGTTGGCCGGATGTTCCGCCTGGCCGCGCAACTGTGGGTGACGGGGCCGGTGATGGACACCCAGTGCGGTTTCAAGGGGTTCCGCGGCGTGGCGGGGCGCGATCTCTTCAGCCGATTGCGGATCACGAGCATCGTCTTCGACGTCGACCTGATCTTCCTGGCCCGAAGGCGCGGCTATCGGATCGCGATCGTCCCGGTCATATGGGCCGATCGGCGCGGGTCGCGCCTCCACGCTCGCCCCAGGCTGGCGCTTCGGGTCGCTTGGGACCTGGTTCGAATTCGATTCATTCATCGAGGCGTTCGAGTGGCCTCCGCCGTCTTCCCGCCCGACGAGGTGGGCGAACCGACCAAGCCGCAGCCATGACGTCTAAGGGCCCGCCTTCGCGAGCGCGCTTACGGGCCGCCGCCGTTCTGCCGGTGGGGTCGCTGGCGCTGCTGGCTACGACGCTGGGTTCGGTGCTATCTGCCGCGGCCTCGGCCGGGACGCTCGGTTACGACTACACGTGCTACGAGGGCGCTGCGCGCCATCTCTTGAACGGCCAGCCCATCTACGACAGCGCCTTCTCGATATCGGTCGGGACTTGCCCCGGGACTTACACGTACCCGCCGACCTTCGCCGTGGCACTCGTCCCGTGGCTGCTCTTTGGGGGAGCGGCGGCCGGGCTCTGGTGCTTGGCCATGGCGGCGTGCTTCCTGGCCGGCGTCGCTTTGCTGCCGGTTCGGCGCGACGTCCGCTGGCTGGTGGTCATCGTGGCTGCCGTCGACTGGCCGCTGCTCAACGCTGTCAAGCTCGGCCAGGTGGAGCCGCTCCTCTTCCTTGGACTTGCCGCCACATGGCGCTGGATGGACCGGCCCGGGGTCGTCGGTGTGGCCACCGCAATCGGCGCCCTCGTCAAGGTCCAGCCCGCGCTCGTGGGCGTCTGGGCACTGGCCACCCGGCGATATCGGGCAGTGGGGGCGGCGGCGGTCGTTGCGACAACGGCAGCCGTGGCGGCCACCGCTGTCACAGGACCTGGCGTATGGGCTACATATGTCGACCTGCTCCGTGGCCTGAGTGGGACGTATTCCACCAGCAGCAACTGCGCGCCGGGCGCGGTGGCCCATCTGGCTGGAGCGCCCGATTGGGTTGCCGCAGCAGTTCAGCTGGCGTCGGAAGCGCTGGCTGCCGCGGCGCTGTTGGCCTCCTGGCGATGGGCCTCGGCCGAGGCCAGTCTGATGGTCACGATCGTTGTCAGCCAGCTCCTGTCGTCGCCGCTGCGCGATCATTACGCCGTCTTGCTGCTATTGCCCGTGGCCTGGCTTGTCACTCGCGGCCGCACCTGGGCCGCATTCATCCCGCTCTTTGGCTGGCTGTACGTCTTCACCGCTGTGGATGCCACAAGCTGGCCTGCGACCGCCAGCATTCCGCTCTCGTTCTTCGGAGTCCTGGCGGTGCTGCTTTGGGAGGCGTATCTGGAGCGGCAGGAGGTGGGGCTCGGCAGCCGAGAGGCTACCTCCGGCGTCGTGGGGCTCGTCCGCAACTCCTGACGCATTCCGAGATGGGACGGCCGTGCTCGCGTATCGCGGCCGCTGTTTGCGGCGCGACTTCGCGGGACCGCACGCGCAGTCCGAATAGCCGCGACGCGTGGCCGCCCCAACCGGCCACTCCGAGGCGTGGTGATATGCTCGCCCTCGTGACCGTCCGCTCCCCCGCAGACAGAGACCCCTCTGCCTGTCTGAAGACGCCCCCTACCGACTTCCTAGACGTCGAGCTGTTGCGCGCCCCCGAGGTGAGCCCGCGGGCGTCGGAGGCGAATACCCGATGAGCGCGACCACCGGCGCGCGTCTCGTGGCGACCCGCCGAGCCTTCGCCTCAATCCCGGAGGAGACGTGGGACGCCCTCGCCGATCGGATGCCGTGGGCGACCCCGTTCTCGCGCCACTGCGTCCAGCGGGCATGGTGGGACGCGTACGGCGCCACCGCCCACGACCAAACGCTGATCGTGGCCGACGAGGCCGACCCGGAGACGATCGTCGGCATCGTGCCGCTGATGCATCGCCACGAGTTGGAGCCGGGGGACGTCGCGGCCCGCACCACCATCCGCCATCAGCCCGGGTCGGTTCTGCGGCCCGTGCCTGCAGCGGCGACCGCCGTCTTCTTCGGGGCCTCGTACCACGCCGACTACGCCACGGTCCTGGCCGCCCCGGACGACCTCGGCGCGGCCTGCGAAGCGGTGGTGGAGGCGCTGGCGGCGCAGGACCCGGAGCGTTGGGATGTCGTGGATCTGCGACGGCTCCGATCGGGCGATCCTGCGGTGGACGCGCTTGTTGCCGCTTTCGAGTGGGCGGCGCCGAAGGCCCGCTGGCTTGTCACTCGAGAGCGGGAAGACGTATGCCCGGTCGTCACGCTGGCACCGGGGGTCGACTTCGACGGCTACCTCGCGACCCTCGACAAGAAGGAGCGCCACGAGATCCGGCGCAAGATCCGCCGGGCTGAAGCGGCCGGGGACGTGCGGCTCGAGCCCTCGGCCAACCCGATCGACGATCTCGATGCCTTCGTGGAGTTGCATCAGAAGCGGTGGGGCGTGGAGGGCCTCTTCCCGCCGACGAAAGGCGGGGCCGCCAGCCGCCGGTTCTTCGCCGGGCTGTTCGAGGATTGCGCGCCCTCGGGTATCGTGGATCTGAGCTTCCTGACGGTCGGCGGTTGTCGGGTGGCTGCCGGAGTCACGTTCGACGACGGCCAGTCTGTCTACTACTACAACGCCGGCGTAGAGCCCGACGCCCGAGAGTTATCCCCCGGCGTCGTGATGGTCGCCCTCTACATCCAGCGGGCCATCGAGCTCGGCCGGACCCGCCTCGATTTTCTGCGCGGTGACGAGCCGTACAAGTACGAGTGGGGCGGCGTCGACGCACCGATCGAGCGCCTGCTCGTCCAACGAACCGCGCCGGCTGCGGAGGGTCGTTAGCGATGGGCGCCGACCACGGCATCGTCGACCCCTGCGTCGAGCGGACGAACCGCCAGCCGATCGCGGGCGGCCGAATCCGGGTCGTCGAAGTCATGGCCACCGCCACCAACGGTGGGGCGCAGGAGCACGTCTACTCGCTCGTGACCCGTCTCAACCGCGAGCGCTACGACGTTCGGGTCGTGTCGCTTTCACACGGCAGCAGCGTTCGACGCCTGGAGAAGGCAGGCATCGAGGTCAACGTGATCGACGAGCCGGACGATCGAGCCGCTGCCCAGGCGCTGGCCGAATTGCTCGCGCCAATCGAGCCGGAGGTTGTCCACAACCACATGTACCGCGCCGAGGTGGTAGGGACCCTTGCCGCCCTGCTGCTGGGTGAGGAAGGCTGCCAGCGGCCTGCCGTGGTCTCGACGGTTCATTCGAGCCGCATCCGCTGCGTCGACGACCGCCAGACACTGCGCCAGCTGACGCCGTTGATGGATCGGCTGATTGTCGTGTCCCGGGCAATCGAGCAGAAGATCCGTGACGAGGGTCGCCAGGGCGTGCCCGTCAGCCTGATCTACAACGGCGTGGATCTGCAGCGGTACAACCACCAGCAGCCGTGCTGCACGCTCCACGACGACTACTCGATCCCGGAGGATTCCCAGATCGTCGGTGTCGTGGCCCGGCTGGAGGCCGAGAAGGGTCATCGAACGCTCATGGACGCATGGCCGCTCGTTCTGTTCGCCCAACCGCGGGCCTGGCTGCTGATCGTCGGCGAGGGCTCGGAGCGCAATTCATTGGAGTCCCAGGCCGCGTCGCTCGGGATCGCGGATCGGGTCGTGTTCACGGGCCGGCGTGAGGACGTCCCGGCCGTCACCGCGGCCCTGGACGTGGCTGTGCTGCCCTCCTACCGGGAGGCTCAGGGCCTCAGCGTCCTGGAGGCTATGGCGCTGGGCCGGCCGGTGGTCGCATCGAAGGTGGGCGGCATCCCGGAGATGATCGAAGACGGCATCAGCGGCCTGCTCGTGCCACCGAACGACAGCGAGGCGCTGGCGGGCGCGATCGTCCGACTTCTTTCGGACCACCCCTATGCGGATATGATCGCCAAACGCGGCCACGACCTGGTCCACGACCGCTTCTGCATCGAGCTGATGGTGAATTCGATCGAGGCGCTCTATGACGAGGCGGCCGTCAATCTGCGCGCCTCGGAGGGCGCCCTCGCTGAGTAGCCGGCGGTTCGCCGAGCCGCCATTCTCGGTCGGTTCGCAGGTTCGCAGGTTCGCAGGTTCGCAGGTTCGCAGGTTCGCAGGTTCGCAGGTTCGCAGGTTCGCCCCGCCGTGGGAACGGTCGGCTACTCGGCACTGATCAGGAAGAACCCCAGATCGAAGGCGCCGCGTTGAGCCGCCTTACTCGATCGCAGTTGCTGGATCTGCGTCTCGGAATAGCCACGCTGCTTTGCCATCGCCACGATGACCTCGAGCAGGTCCGCCAGCTCCGCTGCTGCTTGAGCGTCGTCGACCGCGGCGTCGTACTCGGCGACCTCTTCGTCGATCTTGGCCCTGAGCGCCTTGAGCAGTTCCGCGCCGTGAACGGTCCTCGTGACCGACTTGCGTCCGCCGGCCAGCAGGATCGCCGGAACCCTGTCGCGGACGAGCTTGTTGTATTGCTTCACGGCCTCATCCCATTCTGGTGCGACTCGGGAAGTCGCAACCTGCCAGTTGCGGCGCGCTCGCTCGATAGGATCGCCGGATCGCCGGATCGCCGGATCGCCGGATCGGGCCGGCCCAGTCGTCCGAAATCCTTTGGCCAGCGCGTGCCGCGTCGATGAGCGGGCAAACTATACGAGCAGGCGGCTCAACCAGCGGCCGTGACCCCCGGCGTCCTCGTCGAATCCCAGTTCGCCGATCAGCGGCACGAACGTGCACGCGCCGCACTCGCTTCTCTCGAAGCCGTCGCCGTGGCGCACCAAGAGAATCAGCTCCTGTCGCTGACGGGGCCCGACCGGGACCACCAGCCGCCCGCACTCGGCGAGTTGCCCAGGCAACGCATCCGGAATCCTGGGGGCGGCAGCCGTAACTACTATCCCGTCGAACGGCGCGTCCTCCGCACGGCCGACGCTCCCGTCGCCGACAACGATTCGGACGGTGCGGGCCAGGCCGAGCTCCTCCAGAAGGATTCGCGCCGCGTCGGCGAGCTCCGCGTGCCGCTCCACGGAGACGATCGAGCAGCCCAGTTGAGCCAGCACGGCGGCCTGATAGCCGGAGCCGGTGCCCACTTCCAAAACGCGCATGCCAGGTCGTGGCTGGAGCAGCTCGGTCATCCGGGCGACCATGTACGGCTGGCTGATGGTCTGCCCGGATGCGATAGGCAGAGCGTCGTCGCTGTAGGCGTGCGACAGCACGCCCGGCGGAACGAACCGGTCGCGAGGCAGGAACGCCATCGCCGCGAGAACGCTCTCGTCGGCTATGCCGCGGCCCCGAAGCTGGCGTTCGACCATCTCCGCCCTGAGCCGCTCCGATCGCGCGAGGTCCACGCGTCGACGATACGCCCGATCGCCGCCGGCTTCAGCCGACGATCTAGGTCCACGTTGTAGGTCGGGCGGCTGGCCCTTTACCCGCCTCGACGGCGAAGCGAGCGCTACTTGCTGGGCGAAGCGCTCGGTGAGGCGGTCGGAGCCGCGGTCATACTCGGGGCTGCCGTAACGGAGGCTCCGGCGCTGGGGCTGGCCGTGACCTGCCCGGTCGGAACCACCAGCGGTGTGAGAGTGGGCCCGGCCGGCTGCGGCAGCACGCCCCCGACCCACGAGAACGCGAGTACGCCGAGCAGCGCGGCCGCGCAGAGTAGGGCGTAGACGGCGGACGGTCGGTCGTCGATGTGGACTCGCTCGTGCGTCCCACGAACCGAGCCCATCTGGCGCCGCTCCGCTTCCTCTCCGCTGCGGTCGTCACGGCTACCACGGCCGAAACCAAATCGGCGCTGCGCGCTGCCAGGAGCGGATTCGGCGGGACCTTCGCTTTCGAACTCCCCCTCGGGTACCTCGCCCTCGGCCTCGGCGGCTTCCTCGGGCTCTTCCTCGAACTCCTCATCGCCCGGCAGATAATCCGGCGTGGCGGACTTCTCGTCTCGGTCCTTGTCGCGGTCGGTCATTGCCCTGGTGCCACTCCTGTGTTGGCGGCCGCTGGGTTTCGGGCCACCTGATAAGGCACTGCTGGTGCCCTGATCATGTCGCTTGGCCGGTGCAGGCCGCCGCCGCGCGTAAGGGCGTCGGGCGCACCACTGTCCGGCAGTTTAGCCGACGCGTCCCAACGCCGCGTTGCGCCCCTGCGCGTCATCTTCGTGCAGCGATGGCTACGCGCTCCGGATGGGCCGAACGGCAAGGCCGGCGAGGCCGGTCGCCGCGGTCAGCAGGCCGCAGACCGCAAGCACGGGGCGCACGCCGAGGGCCTGGGCCAGGGCACCGGACGTGGCCATGGCCACCGCCAGAACGACGCTCACGATGGCGAGCCGGATAGCCACCACTCGTCCGAGCATCTCGCCGGGCGTGCGCTGCTGGAACAGCGTCTGACTGGGCACGACGAAGGTGGCATTGGCCAGGCCGAAGGCAGCCGCCAGCGCCAGGGCCACGGGCAGGCTGCCGGCAGCGGCCAGGGCGAACAGGATGATGCCGAACGCCATGAACGCGGCGATGATCGCCGGCCCCTTGGGAAGGCGCGCAGCCAGCCCGCCCAGAACCACGCCTCCGCCTACAAGTCCCACGCCGATCGCCATCTCGAAGAGTCCGTAGGCGGTGGGGGCATCCGTGCTCCCGAGCGCCAGCGAGGCGACGAGCAACGGCGAGAGAGCGGTCAACGCGCCCAGTCCGTACTCGGCGATGGCCGCCTGAACGGTCGTGGCAAAGAGGACGGTCTCGGCCCGCAGGAACCGCCAGCCTTCGGCCATCTCGTTCCGGATCGAGGTTGCCTCCGCGGCATCGCCCGCCTCACGCTCGCTGCCTCCATTGCGATGTGCCGTGGCCCGGATCACCGGCGGGATCGCGACCGCTGCAACGAGGGCCGCCGAGGCCAGGTAGCTCGCCCCGTCGATCCAGAAGGCAAGCGCCAGCGACGAGCCCAGGAACGCCACGAACAGCCCGCCCAGGCCGTAGCCCACCATGTCGCTGACGGTGTCGGCGATCCACATGGCCGAGTTGGCGGTCAGCAGATCTTCGCCGGGGACCACCTGCGGAAGAGCGGCGGAACGAGCCGGCCGGAAGAACGACGAAACGGCCGCGAGCACGAAGACGAGCCCGAAGACGAGGCCGATGTTCAGTCCCGACGCCACCGGAATGAAGCCCACAATCCCCGCCCGGACGAGGTCCGAGCCGACCATGACACGCTTCCGGTCCCACCGATCGACGAGGGCACCGGCCAGCGGCCCGACCAGGAAGCTGGGGATCGTCATAGCGGCGAAGGCGAGGCCGAGCGCAAGCGGGGAGTTGTCGGTGGCTCTGGCTACCAGGAATACCAGCGCGACCTGGTGAACGCGGTCGCCGAGCGAGCTGACGACCTGGCCGAGCCACATCGCCGAGAAGGCTCCATTGGTCGCCAGTCGAACGTATGGATTGCCGAGCGCGTCCTTCTGCCGGGCTCCGCCGGCGAGCCTTTCGGCCGCGCGGTCCGTCGGGATCGACACCGAGACCAGGAGAGGGGCTCGAACCAGGGCGGCGAAGACGAAGAAGGCCAGCCCCGCACCGAGCATCAAGTCGCCGACCGACGCGACCGATTGCACGATCGGGATCGGGATCGGGATGATGTCGACAAGGGGCCCGCCGTGGGCGAAGAAGCCGGCGTCGACCGGCCCGACCAGCATTCGATGGAAGTTCGAATGGAGCGCGTTAGGGTCGAAGCCAGCCGCTGCCAGGCTGGGCTGCCAGACCGGCATCCAGCCGCCGTTGGCGACGATGGCGATGCCGTTGGCCGCGGTTCCGAGTGCGGCAGCCGTCAGGCCGGGCAGGCCACGGTTGGCCAGGAGCATGATCGTGAGAAGGATGTAGGTAGCCAGCACGAGCCACAAACGGAGGCCGTCGGGGATCGCGCCGGCCGCCAGAGCAGCGTCGAGCCCGAATCGGGCGGCCGCCGCCAGGAGCAACAGAGGCAGCCAGCGCAGCCGGACGTGAACCAGATTGTCTAGCTGGCCGCCGGCGAGCAGGCCGAGGGCCAGCCCCAGGAAGACGCCGATTGCGGGCACGGATCAGGCGATCGCCGGCCGTGGGCAGGCCGAATCGGGCGCCGGCGGGCCGTCGCCCGGAGGTGCGGCCGCGGTCCCTTTCGATCCCGCCCGGGTCGCTGCCTCCGCGAGCGCACGACCATCCGTCGCCATCGAGCCTGCTGCGTTCCCGATCAGCGGCACGCTTCTTGTCTCTGGCCGGCCGGCGTCGGGCAACTCGCGCGCCCACTTCGTTCGAACGAAGGCGTCGACGACATCCGGGTCGAACTGAATGCCTCCGAACTTGCGCAGTTCTGCCAGCGCCTGCGTGGGCGTGAGCGGGGTCATGCGGTAAGGTCGGGCCGCGGTCATCGCCTCGAACGCGTCGGCCACGTGCAGAATCCGCGCCAGCCTGGGGATCTCGTCGGCCACGAGACGGTCGGGATAGCCGGATCCGTTGAACCACTCGTGGTGGTGGCGAATGATCGGCAGCTCAGGGGCGAGCATGTTGACCGGGGCAATGATCTCCGCGCCGAGCACCGGGTGGGAGTTCATGGTGGCGCGCTCGTCGCGTGTCAGCCGCTCCTGCTTCAGCAGCACTGCATCGGGTACGCCGATCTTGCCGATGTCATGCAGGAGGCCGCCCCACTCCAGAGCCTCCAACTCGTCGTCGCTCACCTTCATCGCCCGGCCGATGTCCATGGCGATCTCCTGGACGCGGCGGCTGTGGCCGCTGGTGAAAGTGTCGCGCTTGTCGACTGCCTCGGCCAGACTCTGAACGGTCTGGGTGAACATCTCGCGGACTTCCACGAACCTCTGGTACGCCAGTCGGGTCGTGTAGAGCGGCACCGCGAACAGCAGCACAGCCCACCATCCGGCCGACACGTACATCTGCGCCATCAGCCATGCCACCGGCGCGAGCGCGAGCATGTTGGCCCACGCGCCTGCGTCCGCCCGGAGTTGGGTACTGAGTCGTTGCCCGGAGCGCAGTGACAGGAACGCGCCTGCGAGGACGAAGTTGAGCGAGAAGAGTAGTGACGCGGCCGCCAGCGTGGCGGTGAAATCGACGATCGCCAGTGAGCGCCCAGGTATCGCCTGTAGTAGCGCGGCGCTGAGAATCGCCGGAGCCATAATCAAGGCGTGGTTGGCAACTACTCCGTACCAGGGCACCTCCCCTCGGAGCTCCCGCTTCTGCGTTGTTCCGACGAGTGCGGCTAATCCAGCGACAGCCGGCCCGCCGAGGTTCATCGCAGCGACAATCGGCGCGAAAGAGATGTCGACTAGGCTGCCGCCAGGCATGCGAACTGCAAGCGAAGACCCAGCCAAAGTGAGAACGACCCAGAAGACCAGTCCCAGGTACACACCACCAGGAGCATCCTTGATGGAGAGGGCGGGGCCGATTGGAAACCACAACACAGCGCCTGCCAGCAAGCCTCCGCTGGCAAGCGCGATTGACGCGATGGCTGCCCCTAGCCGGCGGCTCATACCCACTCCTCGCTCAGGCTCGGGACACTACCTGTGCAATGAGCCGCGCGGCTATAGGAACGATGTACTCAGAACGGCCTGTAGCTCGCGCCACCAACGACAGTAGCAAGCAAGGCGGTGGCGAGCACGCTCAGGGATTCTAGTAGCCGGCGCATGGTTAGTACCAGACCCGGCCGCACTGCTCGGGAGACACGGGATTCGCTCCTGACCAAGAAACCAACGCGCGGCGGGTGGCACTAGCTGCTTGATCCCTACCCAAGTGCCCGAGTTCGGCTGGGACCTCGAAGCGTCCTCGCGTCCTCCGTCCAGTGGCAGGAGTGAAGCCTGCACCGGACCTTTGGGAGGCTAGATAGCCGAAAGTACCGGGTCAATACGGTACTTGGCCTAGGCCAACCAAGTCTTGGCAGATCAGATCGACTCAAGAGGCGGCGGCTCCAGGCCCAACTGGTCGCGCATCACGCTGGCGTAATGCGAGTACTGCTCGGCGGCTGCGGCGTTCGCACCGGTACGTCGATACAGGCGCAGCAGACATAGTTCGATCTGCTCAGCGTCCGGGTCAGCCTGCAACGCCAGTTGAGCCACTGAGAGCGCCCGGTCGAAGGCGCCGACCCTTGTGTCCAAAGTCACTGCACGCTCGATTCGATCAAGGAAGCTCGCGTGGAGCGTGTCCCGGAAGGACGAGGACCAGTCGTCGTAGATGAAATCAACCGCGAAACGACCTGTGTAGAACTCGGCAAGCCTGGTGACGAGTTCGGGATTCGAGTCTCGGCGCATCGCGCTGATGAGTTCGAGGCAGTCGGCACTTCGGCTGCGCACGAGCTCATTGTCGAGCCAAATCAAGTCCGCTCGGCTTCTGAGGTAGCCGGCAGTTGTGTCGTCGTCGCAGCCAGGCTCCAAGATCCGGCGCAGGAAGTACGCAGACTGGTTCAGAGAATTAGCGCCTGCCTCCGGATCCATCTCGGGCCAAAGCGCTTCGAGAACTTGCTCCCGAGTGGCCGTGAACTGGGGCCTGGTCAACAGGAAGCAAAGCAGGGACAGGACTTTCTTGCGAATGTCCGTGCCGGGAACGGTGCGTTCGCCGATACGTATCGATACCCGCCCAAGATCCTCGACGTACACGCGCGGCGCCAGTCGCCGTATGAGTGCCCGACCAGCGTCGGGAAGGCGAAGTGCTCTCCGTTTCCCGATGGACCTCAGCCGGCAAACGTCGTCATTGTCTCCAACCAACTCAAGGAGATCGACGGCCCGCTTGATGTCTGCCGGAAGGCTTCCTGCCCCTGTCAGCAGACCCCTAAGGGCCCAGCGCCATCGATCAGGCCGCTGCGTGGCCGCCGTGCGCACCAATGCGAAGCCTCGCGCATCGAAGTCCGCCAGACGGCGTACGACAAGCTCCGCCTGAATTGTCAAGTAGGCCGCGCCGGCTTCGTCGATCGATTTCATGTGGACGACGAGATCATCCCTGCCGGACACGAGAGCTTGGGTCAGACGGATGGTCTTCCACCAGAACCAGGCTTGCTGGCGCTCCGTGAACCGCAATTGTTCGGTGAATACCGCTCGGGGCGCCATACCGAAGCCACCAGTCGAGGCGCTGATCTGGAGGCCAAGAGATCGAATGGCGCTGGCGAACCCAGGAGACATGGAATGTGAGCCTACTAGCGACAGACGCTTTGCCGCCCGATCAGGTCCGCGATGCTCAAGTTCCAGCCGGGCCGCCACCTGTCCCCAGTACGGGCTGTCAGCCCATCCAGGATTTGCGGCGAAGGCTTGTTCCAGGATCTGTCGGCCCTTCGCAGGATCGCCGTACATTGCGTGCACCTCGGCCGCTTCCGCGACAGTATCTGACTCGACCCATTCGTTTCTCTCATCCGTCACAGCACTGACGTGCGCCAGTGTGTCGGTCCATTGGCCACAGTGACCGAGACCTCTGGCCGCGGTCACGTTGGCCGCCGCGATGTCGGCGCTGTTCCCCGCAGTCATGAGCAGCTCAAGGGCGGATGCGGCTGAAGCCGACGCTGCATCGTGGTTTCCGCGGCCGATCTCAGCGAAGGAAAGATTGAGAAGGCTGATCCCTTCGTGCCTTCGGTGGCCTCGCTGGCGATTCAGGAGGGCGGTGTTGGCTAACGCCTTGCAGAGCGAATCTAGGCTGCCCGAGTCGGATGCCGCGCACATCAGCCTGGCGGACTCAGCTATCGACGTTAGTTCGCGGTCTCCGCATGCGGCTAGTTCCGCGCACGCCGCGGCCAATTGTGCTGCTGGGTCATGCCGCTGGATGCCCAGGTGCAACCGGTTGAGGGCCCGCACGAGGTTGAAGGATGGGCCCACCAGCTCCATTTGCGCCCCGACTTGCTCCGCCTGCAATGCCACGGCGGCGGCCTCGTCGTAGCGCCCGGCGGCCGCATGCATCCTGCTTTGAATGATGGCGAACCAGGGGTTGGGGTCCGGGTCCGGAAAGCGAATGACGAATTCGTCCGCGGCGGCCAGGTCGCCCGTGCCGATGATCGTCGGGGTGGCATCGCAGACCACGCGACGAACCTGCTCCGCGTCACCGGCGGCGGCCCAGTGGCGGGCGGCTATGCGCCACGAGCGAGGCTCCATCACCGCCGCCAGCCTCCGGTGCATCTCTGCCACGCCTTCCTCTCCACGCTCGGCCTCGAGGTGAGCCAGCAGGAACTCTCGGACCAGCGGGTGGGGTCGCCAGGTGCCCCCTCGGTGGCCGCCTCTTGACATGAGACCGAGTCGCTGGGCGTCTACGAGCAGGCGCCGGGCTCTGACGGAAGGAACTTCGGCTGCCACGGCGGCCGTGTCGGGCTCGATATCGTCGAGGATGGAGGTCCGAACCAGGAACTCGCGCAGATCGGGCTCGAGATCTCCAACGACCTCCTCTGCGAGGTAGTCGTAGAGATTGCCTTCCGCGCCGGACAGTTCGCGCACGAAAGCTCGCACCTGATTCGGCGATCGACCGTCGACGGCCGTCTTGACCAGTTGGAGCGAGGCCGCCCAACCGTCGGTCCGCTCCTGAAGGTCGTGCAGAACGTCGGGTTCGAGCGGATGGCGGTAGGAGTCGCGGAACAGCCGATCCGTCTCGGACTCGTTGAATTTGAGTTCCTCGCGACCCAGTTCCGCGAGTTCTCCGCGGGCTCGAAGCGCGGCGACGGGCAGGGTCGGCGTGCGCCGGCTTGCCACTATCACCTTCAATCGCTGGGGAACGTTGGCGATAAGCCGCTCCACCACCGAGCCGATAGCTGGGACGGACTCCACCATGTGGAAGTCGTCCAACACGAGGGCCGAGGGCACCTCCCCCAGGCTGTCCACCTCGGTCAGGAGAGTGGCGAGGACCGCGGCTTCGCTTGTGGGTTCGAGCGCCGACTCCGTGAGCAGTGCAGCCGATCGAGCAAGAAGTCTTGTGTCTACTGCCTGACATGCGGCGACCAGGTATCGGATGAAGACGAGGCCGTCGGTGTCCTCCTCGTCGAGCCGGTACCAGAACGTCCGAAGTCTCGACCGGCGAAGGAAATCCGCCACGAGCGTCGTCTTGCCGAAGCCCGCCTCGGCGATGACGTAGAAGACACGGCGGCTTGCGGGAGCCTCCAGCCAATCGAACAGGCGGTCGCGTCGAAGCGTTTCGTCGGGCAGAACCGGGCGTTGGACCTTGCCGGGCCGCAGCGGGAAGCCGGGCCGCGCGGGCGATATCTCCTCGGCGAGGCGGTCGCGGATCTCGGGCTCGACGGACACCCGCAACTCCTCCATCCCCACCCGCTTTTCGCCGAACGGCGGGGCGAAGGATAGGAAGTCGCACCGACGGGTGTCAACTGGATCGGCCGCGGTCGTCTGCATGGGCGAATACTGGTCGCCAGCGATCAACCGCCGCTTATCTGCCGGTGGCTACGGTTCAGGAGCGCTTCAGCCGTAGTTAAGTAACTTAACCCTGCCACTCCGCCCCGCTCCGCAGCAACGGGCCGCGCCGCCGCGCTACTCCTCGTATTCGAAGCCGAGCTTCATCTGGACCCGGTATTCGACGATCTCGCCGCCTTCCACGCGGGCGGTTGACTGGACCACTTCCACGGTACGGATGTTCCGCACGGTCTTGCTGGCCAGAGCCACGGCCTGACGAGCCGCGTCGCTCCACGAGCGTGGGCTCACGCCCACCATCTCCCGGACGATAATCACGCCCATCGGACTCCTCCCTTTGCGGGCGGGCGGTGCCGCCCTATCGACAGCAGTGTAGGGCGAGAGAGTCTCGCGCCGGGCCGCTCGCACTCAGACGCCCGCAACGGCGTCTCTTGGCCTCAGACGGCCTCGGCGTAGCGTTCGGCGGCGTAGCTCATGAAGCGGGTCTGGCTCTTGCGGAACCACAGCTTCACTTCGCCGGTGGGGCCGTTGCGGTGCTTGGCCAGGCGCAGGTTGACGACCTCGCCGTCGATCTCGCTCTCGTCGCCGGGCTTGTCCCTCTCGCGCCACAGGAAGAGGACCAGGTCCGCGTCCTGCTCGATGGCGCCGGACTCGCGCAGGTCCGAGAGGCGCGGCTCGCGCGACTCGCGCATCTCCGGCTGGCGCGACAGCTGGGAGAGGGCGATGACGGGGACCTTCAACTCCCGCGCGAGCGACTTGAGGCCGCGGCTGATCTCAGAGACTTCCTGGACGCGGTTGGCGTCGCGGCTGCTTGTCGTGGCCTGCATGAGCTGCAGGTAGTCGACGATCAGCAGGTCCAAGCCTCTCTCGGCCTGGAGGCGGCGGGCCCTGGTCCGCAGTTCCATGGTGCTGATGTTGGGCGTGTCGTCGATGTACATGGGCGCATCCGAGAGGGCCTGCAGGGCCGGCGCGATGCGGGCGAAGTCGAGCTCCTCGAGGAAGCCCGAGCGCAGGCGCTGCGAATCGATCGAGGCGACGCTCGACAGCAAACGCAGCACCAGTTGCTCCTTGCTCATCTCGAGGCTGAAGACGCCGACCGTCTTGCCCTCCCGAACTGCGGCGTATTCGGCCACGTTGAGGGCCAAGCTCGTCTTGCCGACGCTTGGCCGAGCTGCCACGACGACCAGGTCGCTCGGCTGGAAGCCGGTGGTCAGCTGGTCCAGGTCCGCGAAGCCGGAGGCGATGCCCACGATCTCGCCGCGGTGGGCGTGCAGGTAGTCCAGCCGATCGTAGGCGTCGTGGAGAAGCGTTCGTAGGGGGCTGAAGCCGTCATTCGACCGATGCTGGCTGACGGAGAAGAGCTCCGCCTCCGACCGATCGATCGCTTCCTGGATGTCCGAACCGTCCTCGTAGCCGATGGCGGCGATCTTCCCGGCGGCCTGGATGAGGCGCCGCAAGACGGCCTTGCGCTCGACGATCCGGCCGTACTGGGCGACGTGGACCGCCGTTGGCGTGTCGTTGCCGAGGGTCGAGAGGTAGCTGGCCCCGCCCACGGCCTCGAGCTCGCCGTCGCGCTCCAAAGCCTCCGCGACGGTGACCACATCGATAGGCTCGCGGTGCTCAAAGAGGCCGAGCATGGCCGCGAAGATGCGCCCGTGTGCCTGGCGGTAGAAGTCCTCAGGACGCAGGAAGTCGGCGATCTCGATGATGGCGTCGCGATCGATCAGTATCGAGCCGAGCACGGCCTGCTCGGAGTCGAGATTCTGTGGCGGCAGTCGATCGATCACGGTTGGGCGGGCTCCGCTGGTGTCCTGGCTGGTGTCGGTGGCGATTCCCATGGTGGCCTAGCCGTGCCGCGGCGCGTCCACGAACCGACCGGGAGACGGCTCATCTATCCCCGAACTCGCCGCCTCTGTGGGCGGGGTGTGGATGAGTTGTGTGGACGGTTCATCGAATTCGCCTCGCGATCGCGATCAGCGTCCGGCGAGCCGAGGTCGAGGCGGAGCCGAGCACGGGAGCGAGCGGACTCGTCCGTCCGTGGCCGAACGTGTGGCGTGACCAACGTAGGAATCGGCCGCCCGACGGCGATCGGCTAGTCCAGGCGGCGGATTACCCCAATGAGCTTCCCCTGGATGCGGACGTCGTTGTAGAACATCGCCGGGTAGTCCGGGTTGGCCGGCTGAAGGCGGATCCGCGCGCCTTCCTTGAAGAACTGCTTGAGCGTCACGGAGTTCTCTTCCACCTGGGCCACCACGATGTCCCCGTCGCGCGCCGTTTGCTGGGGCCGGATCAGGACGAAGTCCCCGTCCTGGATGTGGGCGTTGATCATGGAATCGCCGCGGACGCGAAGTACATAGGCATCGCCCGAGGGGGCCAGCAGGTCCGGCACCGCCAGGCTCTCCGACGCGTCCTGGTAGGCTTCGATGGGGCCGCCCGCCGCAATCTCGCCGACGATCGGCAGCACGTGCGCCTCTGAAGCGGCGGCCTGGGGCATCAACTCGCCGGACAGTCCCAGCCGCAGCGCGGCCATGGGCGTCAGGCGGATGGCGCGCGATTGGGCCGCCCCGCGCTCCAGGTAGCCCTCGCGCTCGAGCACCTGGAGGTGGTGGTGAACCGCCGAAGTGGAGGCGAGGTCAACGGCGACGGCGATCTCGCGAACGGACGGCGGGTATCCACGCGTCCGCAGAGTCGCCGCGATGAAGTCCAGGATCTTGCGTTTGCGTTCGGCGTCGTGCTTGGTCACAGGCGCCTCCTTTCCCTGGGTTGCGAGGATACAGAACGCCCGTTCGCTTGTCAAGACGGCGGGATCGGCGAGCCAAGGGCCGGTGCCACGTGACGATGAGTCGCGCCTGATAGACTCTCAATTCCCCGGAGTGGCCAACGAGTTGCGCTGTCCGGCGGAGAGAGCCAGGGATGGCTGGTCCGAGGATTGCGAGCACGAGTCAGGTGATTTCGAAACGTCGTCGGCGTCGCAAGGGAGGCCTGTTGCGCGCGCTCCGCTGGCTTGCCTTCGTGCCCGTTGCCAGCCGTGTGCCGACATACGCGCGACTCGTCTGGGCGCTCGCCGTTGACGCCCGCATCCCGCCGACCCGAAAGGCGATCCTCATTGGTGCGGCCGGGTACGTCTTGTGCGGTCGCGACCTCATCCCGGACGACATCCCGGTCCTGGGCGGCATCGACGATCTGGCCGTGGTGGTTCTGGCGGTTGAGATCTTCCTCGATGGGATTCCCAGGAAGATCCTCGACGAGAAGATCGAAGAGCTGGAGATAGACCCGGAAGCTTTCCGGCGCGACATGGAGCAAGTGCGCCGCCTCACCCCCGCTCCCGTGCGGAGGATCATTCGCCGGCTGCCGGAGGCGTTGGACGCTGCAGGCCGGCTCGTCAAGCAGACCAGGATCGGGCCGCGCGTTCGATCGTGGATCACGGACGCTCAGCCAGGCTGAGCGTCATAGGAGGAATCTTTCGCGTGAAGGTCATCCTGACCGCCGACGTCGACAAGCTCGGCAAGAGCGGCGAGATGAAGGAAGTCGCCGAAGGCTATGCCCGCAACTTCCTTATCCCTCGAAAGGTGGCAGTCCCGGCCGCCGGTGGCGCTTATCGCGCGTGGCAGCACGATATCGCCAGCCGCGAGGAGAAGCGCAAGCGTGAGCGCGAGGATGCAGAGATCGCGGCCACGCGGATCGGCAGCACAACACTGACCATGGGCGTGAAGGTGGGCGAGGGCGGCAAGCTCTACGGCTCCATCACGGCCAAGGAAATCGCCGAGGCGCTGGCTCGGCGCGGCATCACCGTGGACCGTCACAAGATCGAGCTGCCGGAGCCGCTCAAGTCGCTCGGCACGTACAAGGTCGCGGTCAAGGTCTACCCGGGCATGACCCCAGAGGTCACTGTGGTCGTCGAGCCGAAGGGCTAGACCCGGCGCACGCGGGACCACGCCACACGTCGACCGCCGAGGCCCGTCCGACCACCGCCCATCCTGGACCCCCGGTTCGTCCGGACCTCCCGGGTCGCAAACGTTCGGCCGCAGCGCTCTCCCTTGCGCCTCGGGTCGCCAAGGCGGCAGCCGCTCGTCCGGCGGCCGTTCGCTACGGCTGGTACGCCTCGGCCGTGGCGAGGTAGCCCGTGGTCGCTTCCGTGTCGCGGCCGGGGTCCCCGCCCGCGATGAGGACTCGGCCGTCCGGCAACAGGGTCGCGGTGTGCCACTCGCGCGGATCCGCCATCGATCCGGCCGGACTGAACGTGCCGCTGGCCAGGTCGAACAGCTCGGCCGAGGCGAGCATGCCCTGGTCCGTGCCTGAGTCGCCGCCGACGATCAGGACCCGGCCGTCGGCTAGAGGTGTCGCCGTGTGGTCGGCGCGGGCCGTCGCCATGGACCCTGTCGCGCTGAACGTGCCCGTCTTGGGATCGTATAGCTCGGCCGAGGCCATGGGCGTGTTGTCGGCGGTGTCGCCCCCGGCGATCAGGACGCGGCCGTCCGCGAGCACTGTCGCGGTGGCGTGCCAGCGGGCCGTCGCCATCGACCCCGTCGGCGTGAACTTGCCCGTCTGAGGGTCATAAAGCTCGGCCGAGGCATAGGCCGACGAGGCGCTGGTGCCCCCTCCCGCGATGAGCACCCGGCCGTCGGTCAGCAAGGCGGCCGCGTGATCGGCGCGAGCGACGGTCATAGAGCCGGTCGCGCTGAACTTGCCCGTCCCCGGGTCGTAGATCTCGGCCGTGGCCACGACCGCAGACGAGTCGCTCGTCTCGCCGATTCCTCCGACGATGAGGACTCGACCGTCCGGCAGCCGCGTCGCCGTCTCCAGGTAGCGCGCGATCGTCATCGAGCCGGTAGGGCTGAACGTGCCCGTCTTTGGGTCGTACAGCTCAGCCGAGGAAACGGTCTTTCCCGTCGCGTCCTGCCCGCTGGCGACCAGGACCCGGCCGTCGTCCAGCAACGTGGCGGTGTGGAACGTGCGGGCGGTGGTCATCGAGCCGGTCGCGCTGAACTTGCCGGTCGCGGGGTCGTACAGCTCCGCCGATGCGAGGTCCTCCCCGTTTTCGTCGCTGCCTCCTGCGATCAGCACGCGGCCGTCCGCCAGAAGAGTGGCAGTGTGCAACGCGCGGGCCGTCGTCATCGATCCTGCCGCGCTGAAGCCCGCGGGACTGTGGGACGCCGTCGGGGCGGGAGTTCCGGGCGCGGTGCTCTGCGGCGCCGCGGCGGTGGGCGCGGGTGCGATGGTGGCGCTCGGGGCGGTAGTGGGCGAAGGCGGTCTCGACGTCACGCCGGGCCAGCCCTGCCCCGAGCAGGCAACGGTCGAGACCACGACCGATGCGATCAGCCCAAGGCCGATCGCCCGTCCGATCAGACGCCGTCGGCCCCGAATGCGGCTTCGCTCTGCCGAAGCCGGCGCAGGCGCTGACGGATGCGTGCCCAGGAAACGTCTGTGCATCTCAACCCCTTCACGTCTCGGCGCGGACCGCGAGCCCTGAGGCGATCTCGACGGCTGGCGGCCCCAACAGGTGCGAGTCGATGTTATGCCCCGATGCGGCGCGCCGGAAGTGCCAGTTTTGAGTCTCGGCAAGCGCGTATCGCCAGGAGTTGCGGTCGGCCGGTCTCGACGACAACGCCGGGCTGCGATTCGCGGCCGGGCGAGCCGCCCACCGCCTGCGGCCCCGGCCCGTCACGGGTTTTCGCGCCATTCCTCGAGCCTCGCGGGATGCTACCGTTCCGGGAAACGCAGGACCGATCGCGGCGACGGCGCCACGAGTCTGCATTGAGGGGAGGGCTGGCATGGCAGGGGATCCGGGGGCTCCGATCGGCACGACCGCGCTGGCGGCACACGGCCTTAGTAAGCGCTTCGGCAGGAAGGTCGCGCTCGATGCCGTCGACCTCGCGGTCCCGGCCGGAAGCGTGACGGCTCTCGTCGGTCCTAACGGGGCGGGCAAGACGACGCTCATCCGCGTCTGCATGGCCTTCGAGCGGCCTAACTCCGGCGGAGTCGAGGTCGACGGAGTGGACCCTTGGAAGCATCGCAGCGAGGCTCTGCGGCGGGTCGGGTACGTGCCGCAGACGCCCGCGGTCTATCGTGGCCTGAGCGTCGAGGACCACCTGTCGATGGCGCGCAGCCTGCATTCGGGCTTCGACGCAAGCTACGCCAGGCGGCGCCTCGAACAGCTCGGCATTCCGCTCGACCAGCGGGCCGACACGCTCTCCGGCGGTCAGGCGGCGCAGCTGGGGCTTGCGGTGGCCCTCGGGACGCGGGCCAAGGTGCTGCTGCTGGACGAGCCGCTCGCGAACCTGGACCCGCTCGCCCGACGCGAGTTCATCCAGGTCCTGCTGGATGCGGTCCGCTCGGAAGGTTCGACCGCCCTGCTTTCCTCCCACATCGTCACCGACGTCGAGGATGCCTGCGATCGACTGGTGATTCTGGGCGGCGGAAAGATACGGCTCGATTGCCCGCTCGAGGAGGCGCGGCAGACACATCGGCTCACCGAGGCGGATTCTCCGCCGCCCGGAGCGACCGCCGTGGGCTCGTTCCTGGGCAAGGGCGGGCAGAAGGTGATGACCCTGTGGCGGCTCGCGACCGTCGCCAACGGCGAAGGCGCGGCCCATGGGGCGGGCGGGACTGGGGATGCCGGCCCGTCCCCCGAAGCCGCCAGCCTGGAAGACGTCGTGCTGGGCTACCTCGCCGCCGGGCGCGGCGCGGGCCTGCAGCTGAACTGAGGGGGACCCGTGCTTGCCAGGATTCGGCTGACCTTCAAGCAGCATCGCTTCGAGACCATGGCGGTAACGATAGTTTGCGTCGCGTTGACGGCCACCGCTCTCGTCGAGGCGTATCGGCTCAACTCCCTGAACGTGCCGCTTGCGTGCTTGCAAACCTATCAGGGCGGGTACATGACGGTCATCGGTGGTCCGTCACAGGGTCCGGTCACCGCGGCCCAGGCGCAGTGCAACGAACTCGCCAACTCGTTCTTCGACATGAGGAGAAGTCTGGACATGAACCTCGTCCAGCTCCTGCTTCTGCTCGTGCCGCTGCTCGCAGGGATCGTCGTGGGGGCGCCGCTGGTGGCCAGGGAGATCGAACAGGGGACGGCGCCGCTCTCCTGGGCCCTCGCGGGCTCCCGGCGGCGCTGGCTACTGGGCAAGGTTCTGGCAGGGGTCTTGCTTCTCGCCTCGCTGATGCTCGCGGTGGGCCTGGCCGCCAACGTGCTGGAGGGTGCCCTGAACCCCGGCTTGAACCCATACGCCTCGTTCTCCAATTACCTGGGCCGGGGCGTCATGGATGTCTTCTGGGCGCTGGCCGCGTTCGCCGGGACTTTTGCCCTGGGCACCATTCTCGGTCGGACGATGCCCGCCGTGGTCCTCGCGCTCGTTGTCTGCTTCTTCGCGAGAGCTGCGTGGGATTCCGGGATGACCCACTTCGTCCTGAGGCCGTTCGCCGTGCAGCAGGTTCAGCAGGACCAGCTGCAGCAGCAGGGCTACGTAGTCTACGGCCCGGGAGGCCCGAGCACCGCCGACCTGTATGTCTACTACAAGTCGTTCATCGACGGCAAGGAAGTCACCGACGCCGAGGTCAATGCCTGGTACAACCTGAACATGGTGTGCGTGCCGATATCGACGCCGACGTCGAGCGACTCGACTTCTCCTGCCGGCACCGGCTCGCCGGGCGCCTCGAGCTCGCCGGGCGGCATGCCCACGCCCGACGAATCGGGGGTGGATAGCGGTGTGCCGTGTCAGAACCCGACTATCGATCCGAGCCACATGCCCCAGCAGGTCACTTACGTCATCCCAGGGGGGTGGTACTGGCAGACCGTTGCCCTCGAGTCGGGCCTCCTGCTGCTGGGATCGCTGTTCTGCGGCGCGATCGCCTTTGTCTGGGTGGATCGGCGCCGGCCGTACTGAGGCCTGGGGGAGGGGCGAGGTGTTGGATCGCGTTCGGCTGACCTACAAGCAGCAGCGCTTCGAGACACTGGCCGTGGCGGTCTCGTGCCTCGGGGCCGCGGCGTGGGCCATTCTGGCAAGCTGGCATCTCAACTCGGTCGGCGTCCCGGCCTCATGCATGGTGGGCGGCAGTGTGCCCTATTGGAACGGACCCTCCGACTCATCCTGGATGGCCGCTGCCTGCCAGCTGCCAAGCCAGCGGTTCACCGACGCGCTGAACAGCTGGGACGTGGGGATCGTGTCGTCGCTGGGCGACGTGCTGCCGTTCTTCGTCGGCATCGCGATAGGCGCGCCGCTCGTGGCCCGGGAACTCGAGCAGGGAACGGCGCCGCTCTCCTGGGCCCTTGCCGGGGCACGCTGGAAGTGGCTGGCCGGAAAGATCCTTGCGGCGCTGCTGCTGATCGTGCCGCTCTTGCTGATCGCCGGTCTGGCGGCCGACGTCCTGCGTGGCGCTAAGGAGCCTGGCATCGATCCCCATGCCTCGTTCGACTACTTCACTTCGCGCGGAGTGTTCTTCGTTCTATGGGGAGTGGCCGCGCTCATGGGAACCGTGGCCCTGGGAACGCTGTACGGCCGGACGATGCCGGTGGTGATGGTGGCCCTGATCGCGTGCCTTTTCGCGCGCGCCACCTGGGAGCCGCTGATGGATGCTTATGTGCTCCACGGCATGGCGGTTCTCGAGATGCCCGGCGCTTCTTCGCCGGGCGAACTGCTCGTGTACCAGTCAGACGTTCTGTACCTGGACGGCAAGGTCTACACGGGCACGGAATGCACGCTCTCCAATGGAGTGACCGCGTGCCAGGTCGCCCCGGGTGACGAGACGGATCCGTCGTCGTTCGGCCCGCAGCAGGCCTGGTATGTCGTAACCGGCGACAACTACTGGCGGGTCGTGGCGCTCGAGTCGGCGATCATGCTGGCGGGGTCCGCCGCGCTCGGGGCACTCGCGTTGTTCTGGGTGGGGCGGCGCCGGCCGTATTGATCAGGGAGTGGGGCGTCCGCCGGCCCTGCTTGAGCCTCGGCGGTCCGGCTTCGACGCCCCCATGCCTATGTCGGCCGGATACTGCCTTCGCCGTCCCGCCGCCGCCCACTCGCCAGCCGCCCGTCTCCGCGCCATGATTTGGGCATGACTCGCGGCCGGCTCTGCATCATCCACGTCGACCTCGACGCGTTCTTCGCCGCGGTCGAGCAGCGCGACCGACCGGAGCTGCGCGGCAAGCCCGTGATCGTCGGCGGCGATCCGCGGTCGCGCGGGGTCGTCAGCACGTGCAGCTACGAGGCGCGGGCATTCGGCGTCCATTCGGCGATGCCGCTACGGACGGCGCTGTCCCTGTGTCCGGACGGGGTCTTCCTGCCTGTCGACGGCGCCAAGTACCAGCGCGTGAGCCGCGAAGTGATGGCGGTCCTGCGCCGCTTCACGCCCGCCGTCGAGCAGGTTTCGATCGACGAGGCATTCCTCGACGTCGCCGGCTCCGAGGCGCTCTTCGGGCCCGCGCCGGAGATCGCCCGCCGCATCAAGCGCGAGGTAGTGGAGGTCACCGGGCTGACCGTGTCCGTTGGCGTCGCGACCACCAAGCTAGTCGCCAAGGTTGGGTCGGACCTGCGCAAGCCCGACGGCCTGGTCGTCGTGGAGCCCGGTCGGGAGGCCGCGTTTCTGGCGCCGCTCGAGATCAGGCGGTTGTGGGGGATCGGGCCCAAGACGGCCGAACGTTTGCACGGGCTGGGCATTCGAACCATCGGCGAGCTGGCGGCCCTGCCACTGGAGACTCTCACCCGCGCTCTCGGCGATCACGGCGCCACGCTCCACGATCGGGCGCTGGGCATCGACCTCGACCCGGTGATCGGCGGCGGCGAGGCGGCCAAGTCGGTCAGCCACGAGACGACGTTCGCGGTCGACGTGACGGACCCGGCCGAAATCGAACGGACGCTGCTGGCCCTGACCGAAGGGGTATCCGCGCGACTGCGGGCGGCCGGCATCCGCGCCGGAACGGTCGCGGTCAAGATCCGCGACTCCGGGTTCCGGACGGTCACGCGACAGAAGGCGCTGCCGGAGCCGAGCGACCTGACGGGCACGATCTGGCGGGCAGCGCTCGAGCTGACCCGGCCGGAGATCCGCGGCAAGAAGATCCGGCTGCTGGGCGTGGCGGCGACCCAGCTCGGGCAGCCGGAGCAGATTGGCATGTTCGAGGTGGTGGACGAAAAACAGCGGCGGGTGGTGGACGCGACGGACGCGGTCCGGCGCCGCTTCGGCGATCGCGCCGTCACCCGTGCGAGTCTGCTTCAGCGGGGATTGCCCGCCCCGTTCGAACGCGATCCCGCCTCAGCCGTCGAGGGCCGCGTGGGGGTGCCGAAGCTCGAGGACGACGTGGAGTAGGCGAGCCTACGGTCGAGCGGCCGGGCTGCGTGCGCGGCGGCGGGGCTGCGGTCGGGCGGCCGGGCTGCGTGCTCGGTGGGCCGTGGAAGTTTCCTATTTCAAACCACGGCGACATTGGGCAAGCGGACGCCCTTCAGATCGGCCGGCCCACGCGCCCCAGCCATTCATCTCGCCCTCCCATAACTCCGACGAGGTTCCGGCGATGCCCAAAGGTGCGTTCGCGACCCGCATCGGGTCATGGAGGCGGCCGCGCGGCGCGCCGGTCTTCTCAATGTCGCCCTGGTGTGTGCGGCAAGAACTGACCCGGGGCGGTTGACGTGTCGCTCTCGTCCCGCGACGAATCGCCGGCACGATGGACGGCCCATGGCCCCGCGACCGCTCGCTGCGGCTTTACGATCGCGTCCGCGACTATTCGGGCCAGAAGATTCCCGCTGATGAACCGGCCGGCACCGATGGGGTTGACGGAATTGCACGCGTCCCCATGCTCCACGTCATGGGCGATGCCGCTTTCGCCACCACACACGACGCTGCCTCTCTTCGGCGAACGCCGCCGCGCGAGGCGGTCGAGTGGGCACTGCGAGCCGTGGGATCGGAAGGGCGCGTGCTCTCGATCAAAGCGCTTGACGGCGGTACCTCCCACGCCAACCACCTGCTTCGCATCGACGCCGGCGGGGCGGTGCATGAGGTCGTGCTGCGGCGCTGGGTTCGGACCGACTGGCAGGAGACCGATCCCGCGTTCTCGCCCGCCCAGGAGGCCGCGACCTACGAGCTCCTGGCATCGTCGGCGGTTCCCGCGCCACGGCTCATTGACGCCGACGTCAACGGAGGGGGATGCGACGTGCCCGCCCTCCTCCTAACCCGCGCGCCGGGAACGCGCCTGACGAAGCCGACCGACCTGGGTTCCTTCCTCGCTCAGCTCGCCGGCGCGCTGCCTCCTCTCCACGGCCTCGATCCCGAGCGCGCCCGCGGGACCCTGCCGCCCTACCGGCCGTACTTCGAGCCCGAGGGACTGCGGGTCCCGGACTGGACCGAACGGCCGTCGGCCTGGAGGCAGGCGATCGAAGCCGCGAGCGGGCCCGAACCGCACGAGCCGCCGGCGTTCATCCACCGCGACTACCACCCGGGCAACACGCTGTGGGCCGGCGGTCGACTCACCGCGATCGTCGATTGGACTACCGCCTCGTGGGGACCGCGCGTAGTCGATCTGACGCACATGCGGGTCAACCTGGCGCTCTTCTTCGGCGTCGAACCGGCCGATCAATTCCTCGACGCCTACCGTGAAGTCACCGGCTCGGCGGTCGACCTGGATCCGTACTGGGACCTGGTGGACGCGGTCGACTTCGTGCTCGACCTCGATCCGAGCCGCCACTCGGCGACGCGGCTTCGCGGGCTGGACGACTTCGTGGCCGCGGCGCTGACGAGGCTCTGAGGGCGGCGCGGACTAGCGAGGCACGGCCTCCCGGTCGGCGGACGCCGCCCCAAGTCGCGGTGCCGGCGGTGACGCCCCCGCCTCGGCGTCGAGCAGCCGGCGCTTGCGGGCCAGACCGTACGCGTAGCCGTGTAGCGACCCATCAGAGCCCACCACCCGGTGGCAGGGGACGACCACCGCGACCGGATTGGCGGCGCAGGCCGTGCCCACCGCTCGGGCCGCGCCGGGAGCGCCCACCGCCGCGGCGATCTGACTGTAGGAGCGTGTCTCGCCGAAGGGGATGCAACGCAGCGCCTCCCACACGCGCCGCCGGAACGCGGTGGCGTGGACGTCCAGAGGTAAGACTGCCGCTTCCGGACGGCGCCGCCCCGCAGCCAGGTCGGAAACGATGGCCGCCACTTCCGCGAGGGCCGCGTCGTCGCGGGCGAGGGCCGCGCCCGGGAACTCCGCGCGCAGCTCCGAAGCGAGAGCGGCCACCTCGTCCCCGAGCCGCACGGCGCACAGGCCGCGTTCCGTTGTTGCGACCAGCGCCACTCCCTCAGGAATCGGGGCCACGGTCCAGCGGATCGACTCGCCGGCGGCACCCGTTCGATACCGCCCCGGGGCCATGCCCATCTCCCCATTCGCGGCCTCGTACGCCGCGCTCGACGAGCCGTAGCCGGCGTCATACAAAGCCGTGGTCACGTCCTGGCCGCTCGCCAGGCGCGAACGCAGCAGCTCGGCACG
>Ga0182010_10000329_pt1 | contig 27280 bp, 21 predicted proteins | sample 611E1MmetaG_FD_120488 | JGI IMG/M metagenome (GOLD analysis project Ga0182010, IMG submission 120488) | Permafrost microbial communities from Stordalen Mire, Sweden - 611E1M metaG | ecosystem: Environmental > Terrestrial > Soil > Wetlands > Permafrost | place: Sweden: Stordalen | collected... | reverse complement strand
GAGAACCCGAAGGTCGCGCTCGAGGTCGTCGGCGGAGGGATCGACGTCGCCGACGACTGGATCGTCGAGCACGTCGAGGCGGGCGACATCGTGGTCACGGCGGACATCCCTCTCGCCGCGCGCTGCCTTGCTCTCGGAGCGACCGTCATCGGCTACGCCGGCCCGCCGTTCACCGCCGACAACATCGGCGCCGCCCTCGCCACGCGCGGCCTGCTCTCCGAGCTGCGCGACCTGGGAGAGATGACGGGCGGCCCGCCCCCTTTCCAGAAGCGCGACCGCTCTGCCTTCCTCCAGCGCCTCGACGAATCGATCCACGCCATCCGCCGCCGCGGTCCCAGCCCCACCCGCTGAGTTGACACGTCTGGCGCACTTCTCGGGTTTGCGCACTTCCTCGGTCGCGACCCACCAACGCGGCGGAGAGATCAGCGATGGTCCGTCGATTCGCTGTCTGGCGTTAGCTTCGCCTCGGGTAGATCGAAGATGAAGCCGTCGCCGAGGTCTGCCTTGTCCTTCGGCAGCAACCCCTCCCATGTGTCGCCCTTCCCGTCGGCCGTCAGCGAGACCAGAACCGGCCCGAAGCGGCCGCCAACTTCCACAACGGCGAGGCACCGATGCCCGTCGCGGCTCCACCCTACCGACGGAAAGGAATAATCGCCGTATTCGTTTGGGCGTCGAGCGTTATCCACCCACTCTGGGGCAGGTAGTTGGCGCAACAGAGTGGCGTCGGAAGCCCGACGGATTTCCAGGACATCCCGATCTTGCCTCTTGTTTTGGAACCGGGCCATAAGCGCACCGTCGGGTGACTGGACTTCGCGATGGCGCTCTGACGTAGTTGCTGCAGGCAGGCGATTGGCGTCCACGAAGAGGTGACGAACCGGCAAGTTGAACGGGAACGTGACTGTCGGTCGGAGATTTCGTCGTTCCAATTTAGGGGCTACATTTGCTCCGAGCCCCGCGCTGATCTCACCTAGAGTAAGCAGGTTCGTCGAGACAAAGTCCACGGCGCCGAAGTTGTCGTCAGCGTTCTTGCAGGGCCTCTCGATTTCAGTAAGAGGGCGCCGCGAGGTCGGGGTCTTGTCGATCCAGCCGGCAAGGTCGTGCACAACGTACTTGTAGGCGCGCCTAGGCCAGAGCGAACGAATCTCCGCGCAACCTCCCGCCCAACCTCCACCCCGCATGCCGGAGTCCCCATACTCCAGTTCTCCCTCCCAAACAGTCTCGAGTTTGAAACCGCCCCCGTTGGTTCTTCTGGGACGGTACCAGCTCTCCTGCCCCGAGCCGCCTATTTGTAATCCCCCACAGGGACTCGAGGAACTCACCGCCACCGTCAAGGCAGCATCATCCGGAAAGATGTGAAACAACCGCATTTGTTCTGAGGGATTGTCGATCCAATTAGGACCAACGGCACCGGCGGTCTTAGCATTCCAGACTACCCGCTTGCTCGGCATCTCGATCACAACCAACCGCCCATCGTGACAGCAGTTGCAGTAGCCATCAGTCACTGCCACCACAGCCACGAGAAAAGGTCTGTCCCCAAATCCCAGATCGGTGATTCGTGCCGCTACCACCGAGGCGGTGAACTGGTACTCATTGAGATTGTCCTTCTCGTGTGCCTTTGACAGAGCAGACCTCTTCGGGTAGTCGGGAATGGCCAGCTCGAGGATCTGTTCGTCGGAGAGGCCGTTGTCGGGTAGGAGGACGGCGGCCGTGGTTGGCTCAGGGGTGGCGGCCTGAAACGCGGATGCCACCAATACCAACAATGCGCCTTGCAGAATCATGCGCCAAGTCTAGACCTGATACGTACTTTGTGCGTAACGTCTCGGCACTGCACTCGCTGGCCACCGACGACTTGCCGAGAACCGCGTGTAGCCGCGCCGCCGAAGAGGCAAGCAGAGGAGCGGAGGGGCTGAGGAGCAGAGGGGCAAAGACGAAGCGGCACCGGTTTCGTCTCCGGCTCCTCTGCTCCCCTGCTCCTCTGCCCCTCTGCCGCCGTCTTCCGCTATCGGCGGCGCCTATTTGACCTGGGCCGAATCGGGGTTGACCATCAGCCCCGACTCGTCGACCGCTTCGAAATTGCTGCCGTGGACCTGGTTCAAGACGTGCAGCTCGTCGTTGTCCCAGCGCTCGTCGGGGACGCCGGAGATGTACCAGTTGGAGCCGTTGTCGGCGACGAACATGCCGTAGAACTTGAGCGCGACCAGGATCACCTGCACGTTCTTCGGAAAGGACGACACATCGAACCCCGCCTTGAGCCTGAAGCGCTGGCCCATCGGTGGGTACGCCGGGTTCGTGCTCTCGGAGGCCTGGTGGCGCGCCGGCCAAACGAACTCGTCGCGTGTGTGGACGACGGTGAACCGCAGGGCGTGGCGGATCGTCCCCGCCGCCACTTCGTCGTAGCGGGCCAGGCCGGGCAGAATCGGCAGCCCGGCCGCGTCGGCGGACGTCCAGGTCGCCGGACGCAGCGCGTTGGAGCGCAGGTCGAAGATCGCCCCCGACCCCGCGCGCCAGCTCCCGTCCTGTTGCGGGTATGCGGCGTAGAGCTCGTAGAGTCGGCAGTGGCCGCCGTCCACGAGGAGCACGTGGCGGTCGCCGTCACTTTGCGGTCCGCCCTCGATCGGCGCATCGGGCGGGATCGGGTACGGGCCCGGGTCGCTCTCGTCGCCGTAGTCGAAGCTCACGGGCACGGGCGGTTGGCTGCCGGGCACGACGGCGTACGGGATCCCGATCGGGCCGCCGTCCCAGGTGCCCGAGCCGAAGTCTGGGTGGAGACCGGTACTCGGGCCGATCGAGGCGATGTAGTCGGCGGAGTGCGGGTCCACCGGCAGCAGGTCCGCGCGGGCGTTCCAGACGTTGTTCGCCGGGAAGATCGGGCAGCCGGCAATGGAGGGGCCGCTCGCAGTGGCGATCGCACGCTGGAGGTGGCGGCGCACCTGCCGCCGAGCCACCGGCGCGTCGTCCGGAGGGGCTGCCAGAGCCACACCAAGGGGAACGAATGCGAACAGCACCGCCACGATGACACCAGGGGGCCGGCGTGGAGACCTTTTGAAGGCTGATATCATGATCTCGATCCCATTTGTTTCTAACACGATCGGTGCCGTTCGAATGTGTCCGGGATCACAGAAGAGTCTGCTAATGGACAACGCAGATTAATTGGATGTTGCCGTGTTGGAATATTAGTGGTATATACTCACTTTTGTTCGTGTGCCGGAGCGGGCGGTCGCCGGCACGACGTGCAGATCAACCGAGCCGCCCAGGGAGCAACCAAGTGACCAAGACCCTTTCCCTTCCCGTGATTCCTCTTCGCCAGGCGGTGCTGTTCCCCGGCGTGACGGTCCCGATCGCGGCAGGCCGGCCGGGCACCCTGGCGGCCATCGAGGCAGCACTTTCGGACCCCGACCGGGTGGCGTTCGTCTCGGCCCAGCGCGAGGACGGCGAGACCGCGACCCCTGAGATCCTCCACACGATCGGGACGATCGCGAGGATCGTGCAGGTGCAACGCGGCCCGTCCGGGATGCAGCTGGTGCTCCATGGCGAACGCCGCGCGATCGCGCTACGCATCGCGGAGCACGACAACTACCTGGTAGCGACCGTGCGCGACGCGGAGGAGATGTCTCCTCTCGACGCACAGGCGCCGACGTACCTCGCGCTCGTCCGGGAGCTGCGTGAGCGGGCCGTGGAGCTGGGCACCAAGACCGGCTTCCCGCGCGAGGCGATCCAGCGTTTCATGGCCGAGGTCAGCGACCCGGGTCAGTTCGCGGACGTGGTCGCCACGCATCTCGACCTCTCGGTCACCGACCGGCAGGCGCTCCTCGAGACACTCTCGGTCGAGGATCGACTGCGACGGGTGCTGCTCCTGCTCCAGCGTCAACTCGCGGTGCTCGACGCTCAGGAGGACATCAAGTCGAAGGTCCAGGAGGAGCTGGGCGGGCGCCAGAGGGAGTTCTACCTGCGCGAGCAGCTCAAGGCGATCCAGAAGGAACTCGGCGAAGGCGACAAGGGGAACGACCCCGATGCGCTGCGCGAGAAGCTCGCCGCGCTGCCGCTGCCCGAGGCCGCGCGCAAGGAGGTGGACCGCGAGCTGTCCCGCCTCGACCGTGCGTCGGGCGAGTCGATGGAAGGCCAGGTCATTCGCACCTACCTCGAGACGATCGCCGAGCTGCCGTGGGGCAAGCGCAGCGAGGAGAAGCTCGACCTGGCCCATGCGGCCGAGGTACTCGAGCGGGATCACTACGGCCTCGGGGACGTCAAGGACCGCATCTTGGAGTTCCTGGCCGTGCGGTCGCTGCGCCGGAAGGGCGAGGCGGCGGAACAAGTCGCACCTGCTGCGGGAGTCATCACCAGGGGCCGGGCGCCCATCATGCTGTTCGTGGGCCCGCCGGGCGTCGGCAAGACCTCCGTGGCCCGCTCGATCGCCGCGGCGATGGGGCGCGAGTACGTGCGCATCTCGTTGGGCGGCGTGCGCGACGAGGCCGACATCCGCGGCCACCGGCGCACCTACGTCGGCGCCATGCCCGGCCGCATCATCCAGGGGATGAAGCAGGCCGGCACGGCCAACCCCGTGTTCCTCCTCGACGAGGTGGACAAGCTGGGCGTCTCATACCAGGGCGACCCGTCGGCGGCGCTGCTCGAGGTGCTGGACCCGGCGCAAAACGATACCTTCACCGACCACTACCTCGGGGTGCCCTTCGATCTCTCCGAGGTGCTGTTCATCGCGACCGCGAACTTCATCCAGAACATTCCGGGGCCGCTTCTCGATCGCATGGAGGTCGTGGAGTTCTCCGGGTACACCGAGAAGGAGAAGCTCGAGATTGCCCGTCGCTTCCTTGTCCCGCGGCAACTCTCCGAGGCGGGGTTCGCGGACGGACAGCTCACGCTGACCGACGAGGCGCTGGCCGCCACGATCACCGGCTACACCCGCGAGGCGGGGGTGAGGCAGCTCGAGCGCGAGATCGGTCGGCTGGCCCGCAAGGTGGCCCGCCGTCTCGCAGCGGGCGAGATCGAGGGCGCAGCGCTCGACGCCGCAGAGGCCGGCCGGCTGCTCGGCCGAGCGAAGGTCCACCCCGAGCATGCGGCGGTTGCGGACCAGGTCGGGGTCGCCACAGGGATGTACTACACGCCGGTGGGGGGCGACATCATGTTCGTCGAGGCCTCCACGATGCGGGGGAAGGGTGAGCTGGTGCTCACCGGCCAACTCGGCGACGTGATGAAGGAATCGGCAAGGGCAGCGTGGAGCTACGCCCGCGCTCACGCCGAAGATCTCGGTATCGACGAAGGGGCTTTCGAGCGCGACGTGCACGTCCACGTTCCGGCAGGCGCAATCCCCAAGGACGGGCCGTCCGCGGGCGTGACGATGTCGGTCGCCCTCGTCTCGGCTCTCGCCGGCCGCCCTGCCAGGCACGACCTCGCGATGACGGGCGAGATCACGCTCTCCGGCCGCGTGCTGCCGATCGGCGGCGTGAAGGAGAAAGTGCTCGGCGCTGTGCGCGCCGGAATCACAACGATCCTCCTTCCCAAGGCCAACGAGACTGATCTCGAGGACCTCCCGTCTGACGTTCGCATGCGGCTCGAGGTCCTGACCGTGGACCACCTCGACGAGGTGCTGGCGCTCGCCCTCCGGGGAGCCTCCCTGCACGAGGGGCGTCTCACCTTCGCCGAGGTCGCCGAGGCCGGCCGCCCTGTGCTCGACACGGCACACTGATTCACGGTTGCAGACACGGCGCTGCCGGCTTCGGCCGCCGTCTTGCGCCGGGCGGCACGCCGCTGGGGGTGTTCTTTCCGCCCCGGAAGAAAGGCATGTCCGGGGCGGGCGTTTCGCGCTTTTCAGGCTCAGCGGGTCAGCGTCAACGCGAAGAGCACCTGCGCGAGGTAGTACATGGGAAGTCCCCACGCGCGGCTCGCGAACCGGCCAGCGACGAAGCGGTCCCGCGCCACGGTAAGGTCGGACACGTAGAAGAGGAGCCCCGCCGCGCACGTCATCCAACCGGCACGGCCAGCCACGGCGATCGCCCCCCACGTCATCAGCGTGATCACGGCGATGTAGGCGAGCACGGCCGCCCGCAGCGCGCCGAGGTGGGGCCACAGCCAGACCCCCGCCGCGACGCTCGGGATTGCCAGGGCGGCAACCACGAGCGAAGACCACGCGCGCGCCGGCAGCTGTGTTGAGAACGCAATGATGTATCCGAGGTGCCCCACCAGGAAGCTCGCAAGTCCGGCGGAGAAGGCACGCGGAAATGCCAGCAGAACGTCGCCGACCATGCACGCCGCCAAAGCGAGCAGAACCCACCGATCGTAGGGAGTCGAAAGGCGTGAGCCGAGCAGAGCGAGGAGCACGAATCCGGCTGAGGCGATCGTTTTTGCGAACACCGCGCCCACGCGCCGGCCGCCCAACTCCGCAGCCACGAGCGCTGCGACGGCACCGGCCACGACCGCAATCAGCACGACCTGAGCAATCATCAGACCGGTACCGTCACGCCAGGATCCGTCCGGCCGGATGTCGCCGGTCGACGAGCGCGCCGTCCTCGACAACCAAGCGGCCACGCACGAGAACCTGGCGCACGTTCAGCGTGGTGGTGCGGCCAGGATACGTCTCGTAGGAATCTGCGAGGGTCGACGTGACCGGGTGCGGCGGGCCGTCCGTGTCCACGACAACCAGATCCGCGTCGGAGCCAACCGCGATCGCCCCCTTCTTCGGGTACACGCCAAGGAGCTTCGCCGGGTTCGCGGCCAGGCGCAGCGCGAGCTCACCGAGCGGCCGACGGTGCCGCTTCACCAGCAACTCGAACATCACGGGGATGAGAGCTCCGATCCCAGCCAGGCCTTTCGGAACCGCGCGAATGTCGTCGCGCCGCGCATCCTTGTCCGCACGCGTAAACGCGCAGTGATCCGTGGCGAAGAGTTCGAATGAGCCGGTAGCGGCAGCGGCCTCGAGACGAATCCGCGTCGCCTCGCTGCGCAGCGGAGGCGTGCAGAGGTACCGGTGGCCGTGGCCTCCCGCGAGCGCGGCGTCGGTGAACCGCAGGTAGTGGGGCGCCGTCTCGCAGCTGACCGCCGCACGGCCGCGGGCGGCCGCGATGTGCGCGAGCGCGTCCGCGGTCGACACATGCACGACGTGCACCCCACACCCGGTCCGCGCCGCCAGATCGAGGACGCTTTCCACGGCGACGACCTCGGCGCGCTCGGGCCGCAGCATCGCGTGTGTGCGAGGGTCGGTGAAGTCCAGCCCCGAGGATTCGACCGCCGCGAGTGTCGCGTCGTCCTCGCAGTGGACGAGAAGCCGCGCGCCGAGCGGCGCCAGGCGCTCCATCACGATGCCGAGCCGCTCGTAGGAGGTGAACAGGCCGGCCTCGCGGTAGGTCGTGTAGAGCTTGAAGGTGTTGAACCCCGCGGACACCAGTCCCGCGAGCTCGGCCCAGTCCCACGGCCACACGGTGGGCGTGAGGTGAAAGGCGACGTCGCAGTGTGTACGACCGCGAGCCCGTGCCCGACAGCGCTCGATGGCGTCGCCGAGCGTCTCGCCGGACCGCTGGGTCACGAACCCGGCGACGGTGGTGATCCCGGTGCGTACCGCCAGCTCCGACGCCGTCGGGAAGGTGTCGGCCAGCTCGCAGCGCCCGATGGTGTCGCCAACGTGGACGTGGACGTCGATCATCCCAGGAAGGACGTGCAGGCCTGCAGCGTCGATCACCTCCTCGTGGCGGCCCGGCGTCAGCGCCCCGATCTCGGCGATCGACTCGCCGGTCACCCGGACATCGGCTCGGCGTGGGCCATCCTCGGTCCACAGCGTGCCCCCGTGCACCAGAATCGTCTGCTCGGTCCGGTGCCCGTTACCCGGTCCCCGGTGCCCCATGTTCAAAACCGCTCCCACAGTGCCTTCGCCCGCTCGCGCGCCCGCGCCGCGATCTCCGCCTCGTCGAGATCCAGCTCGATCCTTCCGTCCGCCATCAGCACCTTCCCGCCGACGATCGTGGCGTCCACGCTCGCCTGCGACAGACCGAACACCAGGTGGCCAAGGACGGTCGTGTCGTCGAATGGTGTCGGCGGGTCGTAGTCGAAGACGGCGAGGTCCGCCGCGCCACCCTCGCGCAGCTCCCCGAGGCCGAGGCCGGGCCACAGCCGCTCGACGATCGCGGCGTTGCCGGCCGTCAGCAGCGACGCGGTCTCCAGGAAGCCCGCGGACGGGTCCCTCGCCGCGAGGTGGCGCACGAACAGAGCGGCCCGGAGCTCCTCCAGCATGTCCGTGGTCATGGCGTCCGTCCCGAGGCCCACGAGAACGCCCTTGGCAAGCATCGCCGGCACGTCGGCCACGCCCACCGCATTATTCATGTTGGACTGCGGGTTGTGGACGACCGCCGTGCGGGTCTCGGCGAGCCGTTCCATCTCGTGGCCGTCGACGTGCACACAGTGCGCGGCGATCGACCCGGGACCGAGGATCCCGAACCGATGAAGCCGCTCGACCACACGCATCCCGTGCTCGCGCACGCTGTGTTCCTCATCCGACGCCGCCTCTGCGACGTGCACGTGGAAGCCGGCCCCGAGGTCTCGGCCCGCGGCGGCGGCTCTCTCGAGCGTCGCGTCGGAGAGAGTGAACGCCGCGTGCAAGCCGAACATCGCGCGCAGCCTCTCGTCGCGCCCGCTCCGGCAGCGCCCGACGAACGCCGCGTTCTCGGCGATCCCGGCGCGAGCGACCTCGACGCCGTCGCGGTCGGACACCTCGTAGCAGAGGCACGCGCGCACGCCGACTCGCGCGACTGCATCCGCGATGACGTCGAGAGAGCCTCGCACGGCGGTCGGGCTCGCCTGGTGGTCCACGAGCGTCGTCGTGCCGTGCCGGATCGCCTCGATCAGCGCCACCTCGGCGGAGACGCGGCAGTCCTCCTGCGTCAGCTGGCGGTCGAGCCTCCACCATAGGTGCTCCAGCACCTCCCGGAAGGTCGCCGACGGCGCGGCCTTGGCGAGGCCGCGCACCAGCGTCGAGTAGAGATGCGTGTGCGCGTTGATCAGGCCCGGCAGCACGACCTTGCCGCTGGCGTTGATCGTGCGTGTTCCGTGCGACTCGGGATCGCCGTGCGGCGCGATGCGGGTGACGCGCCCGTCCTCGCAGCGCACGTCGTGGCGGTTCAACACCCGCGGGTGCGGACCGAGCGTCACTACCGTGCCGTTCTCGACCAGCAGGCTACTCACATCTCCTCCGAAGCATGAGGCCCTAGGGCAGCCATCGCGTCCCCGAACTGACCCCTCCGAGGGTGGCCGCTCTCTGGGTTCTCGCGGTCGAGTGCCCACTGGAGCGGGTTGTTGGCGATGTACCGTCTGATCGCGTCGAGGTCAGCCTCGTTGCGGATCACGTGCTCGTAGAATCCCCGCTGCCAGAACCCCTCACTCGTTCCGTGCAAGGCGTTGACCCGGCGCGCGGAGGCGGCTTTGAATTGCCCGACGATCGCGCCAAGCGAGCCAGGGGGAACACCTGACCGTAGGGGCGAGGCACTGCCTCGCCCCAGGGCGACCCGGCGGGTCGCCCCTACGGTTGGTGACAGGATAAGCACGCCGTGCACGTGATTCGGCATCACGACGAACTCGTGGAGACCGATCTCGGGACGCACTTCGCCGGTCCGAACCCACTCCTGGGCAACGATCCGACCAGCCGGCGTAAGGTCGACCGCGGTCCCTGCGATCTCGCAGAGACAACATCTCCGCGCGGCGGTGCGGACGGTGACGAAGTACGCGCCTGACTGAGCGTAGTCATACCCGTATAGCCGCATCGAGCGTCGGACCGGCACGGAATCGGGCTGCTCTTCACGTTGCATCGAACGTCACCCCTCGATCAGCGCCGCGCTCTCCTCCGGCGTGCGGTCGCGCATCGCGAGCGCCCCGGTGAAGCACATCAGCGTGCAGAAGGAGCAGCCCACACAGCGGGTCGCGTCGGTGCGCGGGACCTTCTCGTCATCGAGCGAGATGGCGAGGTACGGGCAGCGCGTGCAGTTGCCGCAGTGCACGCAAAGCTCGGCGTTCACCTGCGAGATCTGCTTGGCCGACGGCAGGTCCATGAACTCCGTGACCGGTCCCGGCAGCGCGCGACCGATCAACTCCTCCACCGAGCGCAGGCCGCGCGCCTGAAGCAGGTGCGAGAGCCCCGAGTGCAGCTCGTCGACGATGCCGTACCCGTGCTTCATCACCGCGGAACAGAACTGCACCGTGCGCGCGCCGAGAGCCAGGAAGTTGGCCGCCGTTCGGTAGTCCATCGGGCCGCCGTTCCCTGAGACGACGACGCTGAGGTCGGCGACCTTGGCGAGGGTGAGGTTGGAGATCGGCGTCACGCCGGCGCCGCTCATGCCGACCACGATCCCCTCGTCCCACCGCTCCCTGCTCCCGGGGCGAAACGCGAGGGTCGGGAACGTGTTGGCGAGCGTGACTCCAGCTTGGGCGCCGGCGTGGCGTTTCAAGACGTCCCGGATCGCCACGATCACGGGCGCGATCGACGTCACCGCCGCCGTGAGCTTGAACAACTTCGGGACCTCCGGGTCACCGGCCTCCAGCACCCACTCCACGATCTTTGCGGTCAACTCGGCGTCCTGCGAGACGATGTCGCCCCTTGTCCCGTCGCCACCCTGCGGGCACGAGAGCGAGTACTCGATGCCGCAGACGCCGGCCGCCTCGAGCTTGCGCGTGTTGGACTGCCACGCGGCGCGGTCGGCGTCATCGCGGCCGCTGACGGGCCCTCCGGTCGAGGCAAGCGTCAGCCGATCCGGAAACTCCCTCCGGAGACGCCCCACCTCCCGGCACACGCGGTCGAGCGCGTGACCCGACACGTTGTCGCAGTTGCCGAACGTGCTTTGGTCGAAGGCCACCATGTACCGTGAAGGGATGTGGATCGGCACGCCATCGAACGCGGTCTTCATCACGCCGCCGGCCCACCTCGCCTCATACGCCTTCCGCATCTGCTCGTAGCCGTCGGTGGGCGGGGCCGCCGAGAGCAGGAACGGCGAAGCGATGGGCTGCCCGAAGAACTCCGCGTCGAGGGGCACCGGCACCCGCCGGAAGCCGGGCAGGATGGCGAAACTCTTGACCTTGGGCTGCCCAGAGGTGGGGTCCGGGGTCCGAGGTCCGGGCTCCGCCGTGCTCTGTGCCCGGTGCCCGATGCCCGGTACCCGGTGCCCTGTCTTTTCGAGGAAGGCGAGGACGGAGAGAGCGGCATTCTTGCCGGCGGCCACCGCTTCGACCACGGTCGTCGGGCCGTTCACGGCGTCGCCCGCGAGGAACACGCCCTGCGTCCGGGCCGGTGCAGACACCGCTCGCGCTCCGATCGCCACGACCACGGTGTCAAAGCCCGTTCGGGTCTGCTCGCTACCGCGCACTTCCTGCGCCCGGCTCGGATGGAAAGGCTCTCCTGCTGGTAGTGAGACTTTTTTGGTCACGAGTCCGACGATCCTGCCACCCTCGGTGAGGATCTCCGCGACCCGCGTCCGCCCCGAGACTTCCACGCCCGTGCACAGCAACCCCTCGCGTTCCCTCGCGGTGAGAGGCATCTCGGACAACGACTCGAGCGCGAACAACTCGACGTGCGAGGCGCCCGCGGCGACCGCGGTCTGGGCGCAGTCCGCCGCCACCGCCCCGCCCCCGACGACCGCCACGCGCGCGCCTGCGAGGTGGAACGTTCCGGGCTTGGCCAGGACATCGGTCCACGGGATGGCACGCTCCTCGGCGGATATCCCTAGGCGGATCGGTTCGCCGAGGCCTGTCGCCACCACCACGGCGTCGTATCCATCCGCCAGCAGCTCCGCGGGCCCGGCGACGGCTCGCGGCGTGACCGTCACCATTCCGAGAGCCGCCACGAACGCGAGGTCGGCCTCGAGCACCCCGGCGTCCAGACGGAACGGGGGGATGAGCCCGACCATGCCGCCGGCGCTGCGCCGATCGAAGACGTCCACACAGCAGCCGGCCTGGGCGAGCACCGCAGCCGCACCGTACCCGGCCGGTCCGCCTCCGACGACCGCGACCCGGGCTCCGCTCGCGGGTGCGCGGGCGAACTCGGGCATCGCGCCGAGCGATCTGGCCCTCGCGATGATCGCGGCCTGCACCGCCGGGATGTCCACGGGCCTGTCGAAGGTGGCGCGAGCGCACGCCGCCATGCAGTGCGTCTCGGGACACACCGCGCCGCACACGCCGCCCAGCGGGTTCGCGGCCATGATCATGCCCGCCGCGCGAGAGAAATCCTGCGGCTCCCCGACGCGGACGGCCATGATGAAGTCGGCCGGGGAGCAATCGGCCGGGCAGGCGGTCTTACACGGCTTTTCGCTGCAGTACTCACACCGCGCGATCTCTGCCGCCAGCTGCGCATCGCTCAGGAACAAGGGGCTCTTGACCGTCACGCACCCCCTGGTCCGCGAGACTAGCACAGCCCCAGCGGCCGAAAAGAGAAGACTCGAGATTGGGTCCGGCGGCGAGAATCGACAGGCGGGGGCGCACTAAACTCGATACAATGCGCCCTGGGAGCGAGAGGCGTGAGCGACGAAACGAAGAACGCGCGGGACCATGCCATGGAGCGCTGCCGGGAGCGCCGCATCACCATCCCGACCATCGCGCAGCTGCGGAACCCCTCCGCGATCCCCGCCGCGATCCAGACGAGGATGCCGGCGCTCGACATGCAGGACCCAAACCCCCTGAACCTGTTCCGCATCGGCTGGCACAACGACCCCACCACCGGCGGCTTCGGGCCCGTCAACGCGCTCGAGATCCCTTCGGAGCTCTCCGGCGTGCCCGCCCGCATCGTCGGTCTCGTCGGTCGGTATTTTCCGACCGGCGCGCACAAGGTCGGCGCGGCGTTCGGGTGCCTCGTGCCCAGGCTCGTGTCGGGTCAATTCGACCCCACGAGGCACAAGGCCGTCTGGCCTTCGACCGGCAACTATTGCCGCGGAGGGGTCTTCGACTCGGCGCTGCTCGGTTGCAAGTCGCTCGCGATCCTCCCCGAGGGCATGAGCCGGGAGCGCTTCGACTGGCTGCGGTCCATGGGGGCCGAGATCATCGCCACGCCAGGCAGCGAGTCGAACGTCAAAGAGATCTTCGACGCCTGCTGGGAGATAAGGAAGACGCAGCCCGACGCCGTAATCTTCAACCAGTTCGAGGAGTTTGGGAACTACCTCTGGCACTTTGGGGTCACCGGACCGGCCGCCGAGGAGGCGTTTCGCGCCCTCGCCGGGCCGCGGTCGCGCCTGGCCGCCTGGGTGGGCGCCACCGGGTCGGCCGGCACGCTGGCCGCCGGTGACTACCTCAAGGGCGCTTCCTCCGGCTGCACGATCACGGCGGCCGAAGCGTTGCAGTGCCCGACGCTGTTGGCGTGCGGGTTCGGCGCGCACCGCATCGAGGGGATCGGCGACAAGCACGTCCCCTGGATCCACAACGTCCGCGCCACCGACCTCGTGACTGCGATCGACGACGAGGCGACGATGCGCCTATTCCGGGTGTTCAACGAGCCCGCCGGGCGCGAGGCGCTCCTGCGGCGCGGCGTCCCGTACGATCTCGTCGGTAGGCTCCCGCTGCTCGGCATCTCCTCGATCTGCAACTTGCTCGCGGCGATCAAGACGGCGCGTCACTTCGAGCTCGACGCGGCCGACTTCGTGCTCACGTGCTTCACCGACTCGGCAGCGCTCTACCAGACCCGCCTCGCCGAGCTCACGGCCGAGCGCGGTGAATACACCGACCGGCAGGCCGAGGCGGACATCGAGCGATTCCTGCTCGGCGCCACGACCGATCATCTCCGCGAGCTTACGTACCCGGACCGCAAGGCGATCCACAACCTCAAGTACTTCACCTGGGTCGAGCAGCAGGGGAGGACCGTCGACGAGCTCGGCGCGCTGTGGTCAACGGCATTCTGGACCGACCTGCAGGGGCAGCTCCCGTCGTGGGACGAGGCGATCGAGGCGTTCAACGAAGAGGCCGGGGGGCGGGGTCCGGGGTCCGGGGTCCAGGCAGAGGCAGGGCCATGACACGGACTCTGGGTACCGAGGCTCTCGCGGCAGCAAGAAGATACGAGAGCGAGATTGTGCGTTTCCTGCGCGAGATAATCGCAATTCCCGCCGAGAGCGGCAGGGAGCAGGCGCGCTGCGAGCGGGTCAAGGCCGAGTACGAGAAGCTGGGACTCGGCGGCGTGCGGTTCGACGGGATCGGGAGCGTCGTCGCGACCGTCGGCGACGGGCCGTTCGTGATCATGATGGACGGCCACATCGACTGCGTCGGGGTGGGCGATCCGAAGTCATGGAGTTACGACCCCTTCAAGGGCAAGTTCGAAGGCGGCAGGGTGTACGGCCGCGGCGCGGTGGATGAGCTGCCCGCCATCGCCTGCATGGCGTACGGCGCCAGGCTCCTCGCCGAGCGCGGGGTGCCCCCGGGCGTGCGCGTCGTGCTCGTCGCATCCGTGCTGGAGGAGGACTGCGACGGCTACCCTCTGATGCACCTCATCAGGGACGAGGGTGTGCGGCCGGATGTGGTGGTGCTCGGGGAGCCGACCGACCTCGACGTGTACCGCGGCCACCGGGGACGCATGGGGATCGAGGTGGTCACCCGGGGCGTGTCGGCCCACGGCGCTCACTGCGAGCGCGGCGTGAACGCCGTGTACAAGATGGCGCCGATCATCGCCGACATCGAGGCGCTCAACGCGACGCTCCCGGTCGACGACTTCCTCGGCAAGGGCACGATCACGGTCTCGTACGTCGACTGCAAGACTCCGTCGTTCAACGCGGTGCCCGATGAGTGCCGGATCGTGCTCGACCGCCGTCTCACGGCCGGCGAGACGCCCGAGCAGGCGCTGGCCCAGATCCGCGCGCTCCCTCACGCTGACGCCGCCGAGGCGCGCGTCCTGAGCTGGGACGGCACGACCTGGACCGGGGTGTCCGCGCACCAGGAGCAGGTGTTCCCCACGTGGGTGATCCCCGAGGCGCACCCGCTCGTGCAGGGGGTGGCGGATGCGGCTGCGTTGGTGATGGGCCGCCAGCCGAGCATCTCGCGTTGGGTGTTCTCGACCAACGGCGTGGCGACGATGGGACGGCTCGGCATCCCGACCGTCGGGTTTGCCCCGGGCCGCGAGGAGCTGGCGCACACGACCAACGAGTGGGTTGCGGTCGAGGACCTCGTGAAGGCCACGGCGGTGTACTCGCTGATTCCGCATGAGCTGGCGAAGAAGCTGACAGCCGACAGCTCACAGCCCCACCAAACGCCCTGGCGGAGCCGGGGAGCTGAGGTTAGACGCAGGACGTGCGACGTCACGCGCTGGACGTTTGTTGTCAGCTGTTAGCTGTCGGCTGTGAGCCATCTTCTTTCAACTTGTGACCCTGGACTTTCGGAGGTACGCATGCAGACCGACCTCAAAGGCAAGCACTTCATCACCACACAGGAGTGGACGATCGACCAACTCGAGGCCGTGTTCGCGCTCGCGAAGGAACTCAAGGCGGCCAAGGCCGCGGGCAAGCCGATGCGTCTGCTGCCGGACAAGACGCTGTACATGATCTTCTTCGACTCGTCGACGCGCACCCGCAACTCATTCGAGACCGGCATCACGCAGCTGGGCGGGCACGGAATCTTCCTTTCCCCCGACAAGATGCAGATCTCGCACGGGGAGAACGCCAAGGACACCGCCTCTGTGCTGTCGCGCTACGGTGAGGGGATCGCCATCCGTCACTGTGCGTTCCGCGAAGGGAACCCCTACCTGCGTGAGGTGGCGCACTGGGCCTCGGTCCCCGTGATCAACATGCAGTGCGACGTCTACCACCCATGCCAGATCATGGCGGACTACATGACGATCCGCGAGAGATTCGGGGTCAATACGCGAGGCCTGAAAATCGGAGTGGCCTGGACCTCGGCGCCCAACTACATCCGCCCGCTCTCGGTGCCGCAGAGCCTCATCCTGATGATGCCGCGCTTCGGCCTCGACGTCACCCTGGCGTACCCGCCCGAGTTCTCGCTCATGCCCGACATCGAGGCGCAGGCCAGGGCCAACGCCGCCGCGGCCGGGACGAAGTTCGAGATCGTCGAAGACTTCGAAGCGGCGTTCCGGGATGCCGACATCGTGATCCCCAAGTCGTGGGGCCCGCTCATGCACACGACCGACAAAGACCAGGGGCTCGCTCTCATCGAAAAATACCCGGCGTGGCGGTGCGACACCCGGCACATGGAGCTCGGCAGGAAGGACCTGATCTACATGCACCCCCTCCCAGCCGACCGCGGGCGCGAGGTCACCGACGAGGTCATCGACGGGCCGCGGTCGGTGGTCTACGATGAGGCGGAGAACCGGCTGCACGTGCAGAAGGCATTGATGGCGCTGACGATGTAGAGACGGAAAAAGGGCAAAGGGTAAAGGGCAAACGAAAGGCAAAGGACCCGAGACAGTGAGCGTCGCCAGCCCGGCTGTTGTCCTCCCTTTGGCGTTTACCCTTTTCCTTTTGACTTCTTGCCCCACACACCGACCACCCCACATGCCGCACCGATCGGAGCCGACCTGATGGCGGCATTCACGTTCGTGTGCTGCGAGTGCGCCGCGCGGTACCGCGAGACCGAGGTGCGCTACGTCTGCCCTGCCTGCGCGGTCCAGCAGCAGCCCGGAGGCGTCACTCGCGGCGTCCTGAGCGTCGAGATCGACGAACTCCCGGCGCGCTGGCCGGCGGCGCGCGTCCACGACCCGGGCGCGCTCACCGCGTTCCTGCCGGTCGCAAACCCCGTCACGCTTCCGCCGCTGCGCGTCGGCGGCACGCCGTTGCTCCCCGTTCCCGGCCTGCGCCGTCTCCTGGCGATGCCGCACCTGTGGGTCAAGGACGACACCCGCAACCCTTCGGGCTCCACCAAGGACCGCGCCTCGCTGCTGGTGGTCGCCAAGGCGGTCGAGTATGGCTGCGGGACCGTCGCGACCGCGTCGACGGGGAATGCCGCTTCGGCGCTCGCGGCCGTGGCCGCCGCCGCGGGAGTGCGCGCCGTGGTGTTCGTGCCGGCCTCCGCGCCGCCGGCAAAACTCGTCCAGATGGCCAGCTACGGGGCGCAGGTGGTGCCGGTGGACGGGAGCTACGACGACGCGTTCGAGCTCTCGCTGACCGCGTGCGAGCGGTTCGGCTGGTACAGCCGCAACACCGCCTACAACCCGTTCACGATCGAGGGCAAGAAAACCGCGGCGATCGAGATCGCCGCTGACCTCGCCCCGGACGGGCCGCAGGTGGTCATCGTTCCGACCGGTGATGGTGTGATCGTTTCGGGGATCGCGAAAGGGTTTGCGGACCTCGTGCGCTGCCGTCTTCTGAAGCGCGCGCCTCGCCTCATCGTGGTCCAGCCAGAGGGTTCTCCCGCGCTCGCCCGGGCACTTCGCGCCGGCTCGCCCTCGGTGACCCCGGTGGCGAATGCGGCGAGCGTCGCCGACTCGCTGGTCGTCGGAACACCGCGCAACGCGATCATGGCGCTCGATCGGGTGCGCGCATCCGGGGGCGCCGGCGTGACGGTGAGAGACGAGGCGATCCTCGACGCCGTCGCCATGCTTGCCCGGACGACCGGTGTGTTTGCCGAGCCCGCCGCGGCCGCGTCGCTTGCCGGCCTGCTGGCGGCCCTCGACGAGGGGCTGGTCACCCGCGACGAACGGGTCGTGCTGATGGTCACCGGCTCCGGCCTCAAGGACGTTGCAGCGGCATCCCGGCGGGTCCGGATCCCCGAACCCGTCCCGCCCGACCTCGAGGCGGTCGAGTGCCTGCTCGGGGAAACCGGCGTCTGACACCAAGAGGCGCGGTCGGGCGGCCCGACATAGCCCTGCTAGTCGTGGCTCAGGCAGAGGGTCCGCCCCGACACGTATGGCTTGAACGCTGCGGGCGTTCCGGGAGGCGCGATCTCGAACGCCACATCCACAACATCCTCGGCGATCCTGCTGTACGTGAGGCGGGACCTCGGGACCGATGGCTCCGCCTCTCTCAGGAACACGACCGTGTTGCCGTCCTTCGACACGTCGACGGAGTACTCCATCACGTGCCCCTCGTTGTCGAAATTAATCGCCTCGAGGCGCCCCGCATAAGGTGTGGGGCAAATGACCGTGAGATCGTCGTGGACGACCGCCTCCTTGCCGGCGGTTGCCGGGTGCTCGGAGTAGCTGCGCCGAGTGACCCGGCTCACTCCTTCGGCACAGGCAGCCCGGACGCGTGCATATGAACGATCAGCCACTTCCCGGCCGTACGCTCGAGCACCAGCGTACGGCGCGAGATCAGGTCCGGTCCCTTGAAGTGGAACGTCACGACGGCGGTGTTCCCATAGAGCTGGATGCGCAGGTCCTGTGGGGCGAGGTTCATGTACTGCGGACCGGTTTTTCCCTTGCGCACGCTCTCGAAGAACACGGTGAACACCTTGGTGATCTGTTCCTTGTTCTCGAGCCGCAGGGAGAGCGGGGCGAGCGGAAAGAACATCGTCGCGTCGCTGGCGAAGAACGGTGAGAGCCTCTCGATATCGGCGGCGTTGAGGGCATCGATGAAGCCCTCGATCACCTTTTGCACCGCCGCCACTTCTGGCTGTGGCGAGCCAACTGGCGCCGCCGTCTGCGCGCGGGCAGCGCTCATGTTCATGAGACCGATACAAGTGAACGCTGCTGCAGCACACATTCCAAGTTGTCGTTTCATTCTTGCCTCCGCAACACCCTTGGGCGACTGCCGCCTGTGCCACTCATCCCGGCGCACAGTGCCACCGCCTTGTTTCGCCCACAACCGTGAGTGCGGCGCCATGCGTTCACGCCGCCTGCACCACGACGGCGGTTCCGTAACAAACCATCTCGGTCACGCCCTGCATGAGCTCGGTCGCGTCGTAGCGGATACCGATCACCGCGTTGGCGCCGAGTTGCTCCGCATGCGCCAGCATCATGTCGAACGCCTCGGCACGCGTCTTCTCGCAAAGCTCGGTGAACAGCGAGATGTTGCCCCCGGCAAGGGTCTGCAGCGCCCCGCCGATCGTGCCGAAAATAGATCGGGAGCGCACCGTGATCCCGCGCACGACGCCGAGATTCCTCGTGATCCGGTACCCATCGAGCGCAAACCCGGTTGTCGTCATCGAATGATTCATCGGTTCCCTCCAGGATGCGGCACTTGGGCCGCGCCAGCCCCTCCGGTCGTTGCCCGGACCTTTGCGAACTCGTCGCCCGGGAGCCAACCGGGCATCGAGTCGGCGCCGGCGACGGCGAGCCCGGCGAAGAATCCGAGTTGTGCGTCTTCGATCATGCCGTCGAAGTTCCAGCCTTCGTCCCACTGATCGCTCGGCTGATGGTAGTGGGCAGCGGCCCACTCCTCGGTGACCTTCTTTCCCCAGCCGGGGTCGCGCCCGACGAAGTCGAGGCCGCCCTTGAAGTAGAGCCCCGGGACGCCGATCTTGGCGAAGCTGAACTGGTCGGAGCGGTAATAGGCGCCGCGGTCGGGGAACGGCTCGTCGGTGACCACCCGGCCCTGCAACGCGGCCGCCGCCTCCGCGATCGCATCGAGAGTCGACTTCCCCTTGCCGACCAGCATCACGTCGTGGGTCTTACCGAAGATGTTCGCAGCGTCGAAGTTGATGTCGGCCGCGATGCGCTTGGCCGGGAACGTGGGGTGCGCCGCGTAGTAGGCCGACCCGAGAAGGCCGGACTCCTCGCAGCTCACGATCGCGAACAGGATCGAGCGCCGCGGCCTGTCGGGCAGTGCCGCGAACGCCCTCGCGATCGCGAGCACCTGCGCCACGCCGGACGCATTATCGACCGCGCCGTTGTAGATCGTGTCACCCTTGGCGTCCGGTTTGCCGATCCCGAGGTGGTCGTGGTGCGCGGTGAAGATCACTACCTCGTCCTTGAGCACGGGGTCGCTGCCGGGGATCAACCCCAACACGTTGCCGGTCTCGCCGCGTTTGACGGCGTTCGCGAGCGAGATCGAGGTGCGGATGCCGAGCGGCACCGGCCGGAAGCCACGGCTCCGGGCCTGCTTGACGAGCGCGTCGAGATCGAAACCCCCGGCGGTAAGCACGCGACGTGTCGCGTCTTCCGTGGTCCACGCTCGCACCTTGATCCTCGCTTCGCCTTCGTCCGGCAGCTCGAACTTCTCTCCGGCCCACGAGTTCTGCACCACCTTCCAGCTGTATCCGGCCGACGGCGTGGTGTGGATGATGATTGCTCCCGCCGCTCCCTGCCGGGCAGCGCTCTCGTATTTGTAGGTCCAGCGGCCATAGTAGAGCCGTCGCTTGCCGGCGAACACCGCCGGATCCCAGTCCGGGTCGTTGTTCATCATCACCAGGACCTTGCCCCTGAGGTCTGCGCCCTTGAAGTCGTCCCACCCGTACTCCGACGCCTGGATGCCGTAGCCGACGAACACCAACTCGGCGTCCGAGACCGACTCCTCGGCCGCCTGGACGCCGGTGGCGGCGATGAAGTCGTCCCAGAGCCGCAGAGTGACCTCCTTGCCGCCGGCGCGGAACGCCCATGTCTCGGGAGGCGTCGTCGTGATCCCGACGATCTCGAACTTCTGCTCCCAGCCGCCGCGCGGGCCTCCCGGCGTGAGGCCCAGTGACTCCATGACGGAGGCGACGTAGAGACACGCCAGCGCATCGCCGCGATGGGACGGCGCGCGCCCCTCCAGCAGGTCGTCGGCGAGAAAGCGCACCGCGCTTTCGAGGACACCCTTGTCGATCACCTTGGCGGCCGTCTCGGCTCCAGCGGGGAGACTGAGGGCGGGCGGCGCGGCGAACGCGGGGCCCGCAATCGACGCTGCCAAGCTGATCCCAATCGCCAAACACGTTCTCATGGCGAGGCTCCCTGACGTCGGCACAAAATACCAGACACCGACGGCCCCTGCTCAGGTGAGCGTATGCTCAGCCGGCAGACGGGAAGGTCGTTCCGAGGATGGGCGTGATCTCATCGTTTGTCATTCCGGCCGGTCTATTGGCACTGACCGCCCTGGCCACGCGCGTCGTTGGGCCGCTCCCGGACGACTTGGCCGCTTTCCTCCGCGTCTATCCGTGGATCGTTCTCGTGGCGGGCGTGCTGCTCGGCCTGAGGTTCCGGCGAGGGCGTGTAGTGATCGCCGTCGTCGCGATCGCGCTGGCCGACCGGATGCTCCTCCGCTTCGGCGCCGGAACGGTGGGTGAAGACGCGGCACGCTGGGCGTTCAACGCGACCGCCTTCCTCCTTCCGCTCGACCTGGCGTGGTTGAGCATGGCCCCCGAGCGTGGGACCCTGACCCCAATCGGTTTCGCCAGGCTGACGTTGATCGCCGCTCAACCCGCCGTCGCCGCGTTCGTTTGGCTCTCGTATCAGCCTCGGCTCGTGTCGCTGCTCGGACGTCGCGTCCTGCCGGCTGGGCTCACGGCCGCGATACGCATGCCCGACGTTGCCCTCGTCGCATTCGCCGGCTCGTTCGTGGCCGTCGCCGTGCTGTGCGCGCTGAGGCGCAATGCTCTCGAGGCTGGGTTCCTGTGGGCCCTGGTCGCCTGCTTCATGGCTCTCGAGTCGAACCGATCCCCGTCGCTCTACCTCGCCACTGGAGGGTTGATCCTGGTCGTCGCGCTGCTCGAGAGCACGTTCGCGATGGCGTTCAGGGATTCTCTGACCGGGCTTGCAAGCCGCCGGGCGTTCGACGAGGCGATCGAGAAACTGGCGGCCGGATACGTCATCGCAATGGTGGATGTGGACCATTTCAAGGCCGTCAACGATCGGTACGGCCACGACGTGGGCGACCAGATACTGCGGATGGTCGCGTCGCGACTCGAGGCGGCCGGGAACGGGGTGCGTGCGTATCGCGTCGGCGGCGAGGAGTTCGCGCTCGTTTTCCCGAACCGTTCTCGCGACGAAGTCCTGGTCGACCTCGAGAACCTCAGGGCGGCGATCGCCGAGTCGGGATTCGCGCTGCGATCGGCCGACCGGCCCACGCGCAGGCCCAAGCGTGTCAAACCGCGCCCGGAATCGGCACCCATCGTCGCGGTGACCGTGAGCATCGGAGTCGCCGAGTCGTCCGGCCGACTCACACGGCCTGCCCAGGTGCTCCGGGCGGCGGACACAGCGCTCTACAAGGCCAAGCGCGAAGGACGTAACCGCGTGTGCGTCTGATCTCGCCCGGTTCCGCGTGAACCCGACACCGGGATGCTACCCTTGTAGCCTGGGCCCCAGGGCCGGACGACGGGCCGGTGCTTTCGGAGCATGAGGATCGTCACTCGCAGGCGGGGGCCGACCGATTGGAGCTTGCTTGAGCCGGAGAATGCTGATCAACGCGCAGCGCGCCGAAGAGGTGCGCGTCGCGATCATGAGCGGAGACACGCTCGACACCTACCAACTCGCCGTTGCCGAGGCAGGTTTGTCCAGAGGCAACATCTACCGCGGCATCGTCGCGAACATCAACCCGGCCTTGAACGCGGCGTTCGTGGACTTCGGCGCCGAGCGGGACGGGATGCTCCCGGCCCATGACGTGGTCGCTGAGGCGTACCACCGAACCCCGCCTTCTGACGAGTCCGCTTCCCGGATCGACCGGATCCTGGAGCGAGGCCACTCCCTGCTGGTGCAGGTCACCAAGGACCCCTCCGGCACCAAAGGGGCCGCGCTCACGACGAACGTCAGCTTCGCCGGCCGGTACCTGGTGCTCACGCCGTTCGACCAGACGCGCGGTATCTCGCGCAAGGTCGAGGACGAGGAGATCCGCGCCACCATGCGCGAGCAGGCGGCCAAGCTCGACGTGCCGCCAGGGTGCGGCATTATCCTGCGCACCAACGCGCTCGGGCAGACGAAGACGGTTCTGAAGGCGGACCTCGCGGCCCTGCTCCGGCTCTGGAAGCGCGTCCAGGCCGAGACCAAGAAGGGGAAGGGGCCGCGCCTGCTCTACTCCGACCAGGACATCGTCGTGCAGGCGTTGCGCGACTTCCTCGACAGCTCCATCGACGAGGTGCTGGTGGACGACGACGCGGTGTTCGAGCGAGCCGAGGCGTACATGCACGCCTCCATGCCGCGCGCCAAGACGCGCCTCGTCCGCTACACCGAGCGCATGCCACTCTTCTCGAGATTCAACGTCGAGCCGCAGATCGAGGGGATCTACAGCCGGACCGTGAAGCTTCCCGGTGGCGGATCGATCGTCATCGACCCCACCGAGGCGCTCGCCGCGATCGACGTCAATTCAGGCAGGGCCTCGCACGGCGCGTCACACGAGGAGAGCATCTACACGGTCAACCTCGAGGCCGCGGCGGAGGTCGCGAGGCAGCTGCGGCTTCGTGACATCGGCGGCCTCGTCGTCGTCGACTTCATCGACATGCGGTCCCGCAAGCACCAGCACGCCGTCGAGAAGGCGATGCGCGACGCCATGAAGGCCGACAAGGCGCGCTCCACCGTCGGCCGCATCAGCCCCAACGGCCTGCTGGAGATCAACCGTCAGCGCGTCAAACAGGCTCTCGTGCTGCGGACCCACAGGCCGTGCCCGACGTGCACCGGCACGGGAACCATCCCCTCTCCCGAATTCGTCAGCCTGAGGCTCCTGCGGAGCATCGAGGCGCGAGCGGCGGACGGCCGTCTCAAGGTCGTCCGCGTCGGGCTCCACCCGGAGCTCGCGGACGCCCTCCAGAACGGGCGCCGGCAGGAGATTGCCGCTCTCGAGCGCGAGTTCGACATCACGATCGAGATCAACGCGACCACCAGCCTCCACCGGTCGGAGGAGAGGGTGGAGTGGATCGTGCGTGAGGTCGCTCCGGCGAGCCCACGCCCGGCTGCCGTCAGCGCCGCGGACCTGGCGACCGGCGGCGACGGCCCGGACGAAATCGGAGGCGAGAAGAAGCGCAAGCGACGCCGCGGCGGCCGGCGGCATCGGAAACCGGGGGATGAGGCCGCTCCTCCCGAGACGTCGGCCGAAACAGGTGACGAGGCACGACTCGAGCCACCCGACGAGACCCCGGTCGGGTCGTCAGGAGACGCAAACGAGGTCGCCGTCGGCACGGCCGCGAAGAAGAAGCGACGCCGCGGCGGGCGCCGGCATCGGAAACCGGGGGATGAGGCCGCTCCTCCCGAGACGTCGGCCGAAACAGGTGACGAGGCACGACTCGAGCCACCCGATGAGACCCCGGTCGGGTCGTCAGGAGACGCAAACGAGGTCGCCGTTGGCACGGCCGGGAAGAAGAAGCGGCGCCGCGGCGGTCGGCGGCACCGAAAGAGCGGAGCGGAGGGGCCGCCTGCCGGCGACGCTGGTGGTGAGCTGCAGGCATCTTCGGAACTCGTTTCCGCGCCTCTTGAACTCGCACAACCGGTGGACGGAGACGGGGTTGTGAGCGGAGCGACGAGAGGCAAGAAGAAGCGCCGGCACCACCGACGCCGACCCAAGAGCCAGACGGCGGAAACCCCGAACTAGAAGGGAGGTGCGCGATGGGTGTGATCCAATCGTTCGACGTGACCAGCGGGTGCGACCTCCAGGAGGTAGACAACGCCGTCAATCAGGCCTCCAAGGAGATCAGCCAGCGGTTCGACTTCAAGGGCCTGTCGGTCAGCATCGAGCTCAGGCGCAAGGAGAACTTGCTGGTGCTGGCGGCGCCGGATGAGTTCAGATTGAAAGCGATGTGGGAGGTTGTCCTGGGGAAGATGACCCGCCGAGGCGTCCCCGTCAAGAACCTGAAGGCGGCCCCAATCACGTCCGCGGCCGGCGGCGCGGTCCGGATGGAGGTCACGCTCCAGCAGGGAATCCCGACCGAGACCGCGCGGGCGATCGTGAAGCTCGTGAAGGAGCAGAAGTTCAAGAAGGTGCAGTGCGCGATTCAGGGAGAGCAGGTTCGCCTCTCCTCGCCGTCCCGCGACGAGCTGCAGGCCGTGATCGCGCTTCTGAAGAAGGAGGATTTCGGGATCGAGCTTTCGTTCGGAAACTACCGCTCGCAGTGAGGCCGCTCCCGGTCCAGGAGACGGCTGTCCTGCCGAACCGAGTGGAGTATCTTGTTGAATGTTGATGTTGCGCCCGGAGGCCAAAGACGTGGCAACCGTCTCAGTCGAGATCGCACGATCGGAGGGTTGATGGCAGTCTCGGGCAACCTCCGGACGATGCCCTTCCCCGACCTCATGCAGTGGATCTCCGTGAGTCGCAAGACCGGGACCCTGGTGATCAAGGGGCAGCGCTACACCAAGAAAATCCTCTTTCAAACCGGCCTCGTATCGGCGGTCACGTCCAACAATCCGCGGGAGCACCTGGGTTACTACCTGGTCGGATGGGGCATCCTCACCGAGGAGGAGCTGGAGCACCTACTCGACCGGCAGAAAGAGCAAAACGTCATGCTGGGCGAGCTGCTCGTCCAGACAAACCGCCTTACCCGCGAGCAGGTCGACCATCTCGTGCGCCTCAAGACTGACGAGACGGTCTACGACCTGATGCACTGGAGCGAGGGGGAGTTCTTCTTTCTCGACGATGTCCAGCCCAGGCGGGACTTCAAGGAACTTCAACTCGGCGTCGACCAGTTCATCATGGAGGGCGCCCGTCAGCTCGACGAGCGCAGGCGCATCAGCTCCGTCATTCCCGATTCGGGCTTCATTCCGCGCGTCACCCAGTCCATCGACGAGACGCGCCTGACCCCCGCTGGAGCGGCTGTTCTGGCCCAGATCGACGGAACGAAGAGCATCGAGGAGATCGCCCTCGCCTGTCGGATGTCTCAGCACCCTGTCCTCAGCTTCGTGTATCAAGGTGTGCAGAACGGTGTGTTCGAGCTCCTGCCGGCGGCCATGCCGCCCCGCCGGATCCCGGGGTTCTACCGTTCCACGTGGCGCGATCGCATCCTGGAGGCGGAGAGCAGCATGGCCCTCGGGGACACCCTCGAGGCCTACCGCAAGGTCCTCGAAGTCCGGGAACGATATTCGAACATCCCCAAGGCGTTAGTGGCGGCCGACGAACTCGAACGGGAGATCGTCAAGGAAGTGGAGAACCTCCCGGCTGGGCCGTCCACCATCCTCGAGCTCGCGCTCGCGCCCAAGGACATCGTCCAGCTCAAGTGCGCCCCTGAAGAGGGCTTCGTCTTGTCCCGCGTCAACGGACGCTACACGGTGAGCCAGATCCTGACGCTCCTGCCAGGGGGAAAGCTCTACAACCAGCTGATCATCCACAACCTGATTCAGCGCGGTGTTCTCAAGCCGCGAGAGTCCCAGGAGATCGTGCGCCACCCCGGCGCCCCCCGTCTCCGCACCTGACGCTGCCCTCAGGCGCCGCCGGCGTCGGACCATCTATCCGGGCGGGGGGCCCCGCGGCCGCTCCACCACCCACCCGGCCGCTCCAGACCCCCCGTGCCCTCCGCGAGCCGCGGCGAAGCCGCGTCTCGCCCGTGCCGTTGCGCTCGTCGGCTCGCGTCCTCAGCGTACCCTCCGGGTACGCCTCCGGTGCGACCGGCTCGCGCGCCTTGCGATAGGCCCAACGGCGGCGGCGCGGCTACACGCATTCCGCCTCAGGCCTGCTTGCGCCGGTCCCTCCCCTCTCGCTGGGTCCAGCGACACACCCTGCCGAGCATCCTCCTAAGAAGCCCGGTCGGCGGGTTGACCCCCGACGCGCAGGCTTGGGCGCCATTGCAGGTGCATCTGTCAGTTCAAGGCGAAGGCTGCGGAGACCAGGATCTCACCAACCCTGTGGACGGCTTGTGAGACGAATACGAGGAGGGAACCCGCATCCCGAAGAGGTCCGCGCGGTGTCACGAGTGCGCAACATTCGCAAGTGCCACGTAGACGGTTTATGCGGCACTATTAGTCCCCGGTTTCTCGGCCACGTCCAGTGGACGCAACGAGACCTACAATGATATCCTCCAACGACTTCGGAGGTCTTCATGACTCTATTACCAGACAGTAAACCGAGCCTGCGAGTCTCGGTTTGCCGGTTTCCATTAGTCCGTCTAATCCGCGTTAGGCGCACTGATGAACGTTCGGTTTAGTATCTGGCTCGCGACAAAGACAAGGTGGGCACATCTCACCAAGGTCATTGACATGCCTGTCATGCCTCGGGTTGGTGAGTTCGTGAAGTTCAAGAACGCAAAGGTTGGCGACTACTTTGCTTTCAAGATCACCCAGGTGACCTATCACGAGGGAGGCGAGCCCGAGGTTTGGACCGAGCTGCTCGACAACGTCGACGACAGGATGTACTCCTTTGAGGATGAGGGCGAATTCGACGAACACTTCAACTCCTACTTGCAGGAGGGATGGAACTGCGAGCGCGGCGTCGGACCCAACCGGAGGTACATATCTCGACGGGCATCAGAGGACTGAGCGGTCGGGCGCCTAGGTGACACTTTATTCTACGCGCCTGGGTGACACTTCTAGCTCCGGTTGATCGCGATCTCGACGCTT
>Ga0182010_10000326_pt1 | contig 27399 bp, 23 predicted proteins | sample 611E1MmetaG_FD_120488 | JGI IMG/M metagenome (GOLD analysis project Ga0182010, IMG submission 120488) | Permafrost microbial communities from Stordalen Mire, Sweden - 611E1M metaG | ecosystem: Environmental > Terrestrial > Soil > Wetlands > Permafrost | place: Sweden: Stordalen | collected... | reverse complement strand
CTTCCCACAGGGAAGAGGATTTGATTTTTCAAAGAGGAACTCAACGCCCCTCTTTTACTTCCTTATACGGAGCAGCGTTTATTGGAAATTTACACTTCCGAAATGAGCTGGCAAGACATCTTCGGCTTTGCCTGCTCTTTTATGTTTCCTGTTAACCTAGTCCATTTTTAAAGGTGGGATGTGCTTTTCGATGGTATCGATATCGGCGTCTGTCAGCGGCTCAGCAACGTCGTGGAAAAGATACCAGTTTTCAACATGTGTCACCGATGCGCCGGGCTGTACTAATTTGAGCGGCGCGACTGTTTCCAGTTCCAGGTTGTTATTGTTGGTGTAGGCTTCGGCGGAACTGCCCAAATCCGGGTAAGCGCCGTCTTTTTGATAATCGAACGTTTTGACGAACAGGTGGCCCTTATTCCAGTAGGCGATCCAGCCATTGGTATCCATCAATCCGATCTTGGTAGGGCCGGAACAATTAACATCCTGGCGCAACATAATGTAGCGGCTGCCGAATTTGAAGCGCGGGTCAGCGAGGTTGCTGTATTCCCAGATGGAGAGTAAAGAGGTTGGCAGCAGGTTTTCCTGGGTGGCCGGGCGGCGCGGCGTTAACGGAAAGATGGCTTTCCCGCCGGTAGCCATGGCAGAAATGGCCCAGGGCGCGATTTCGATCGGCCAGAGGCCGCGGTTGTACAGCCGATGTGTGATCGAAATATGGTTTTTAGTCGGCGAGAGCGGGATATCCAGTTCTTTCTGGATGCCGGTTTCTTTTTCGGTAGCCTCGGTCAGGCGTATAAAGTTATCATGCTGTTTAAATGAAATGGGATCTTTATCCGGGAGATATGAGCGCGGATAGGCTTCCGGCGCATGCCACAACCGGTGGGCCGAGAATCCCCATCCCAGGACGGGGACGAATTCATTCTGCTGGCCGATAAAGCCGAAACGCAGAATACGCGGCCCGATGTCTGTGGGAGTAACCAGTTCAATCTGGTCGTTATATATCCGGTAACAATTCGATAGGCCTTCGTAAGCAATTTTTTCAAGCATTAGCGCAATCTCCTTTTTTGGTATCAACAAGAAAACTATAACATAACTTACCTGACCAAAACAGCCACAAAGATCTATCTGGTTGAAATCCCAATATCCAAATACCAAACAAAATTAAAATACGAAATGTAAAAAAAGTTGTCAGTGATCAGCTTTCTGTAACACGTAGTAAGTCATGGATTCCGGCCTTTGCTGGAATAGATAGCAGCCGGCAGTTTTTCTTATCAAGACGCTCAAAAATAGAAATTTACCCTGTTTCACTGTATAATTTTAATTTCAGAGGACATTGTTTATCAGCGAGATTTTGAGGGGGTTTTTAAATGGATATCAAGCGATTACAGGATATTGTCGGGCCGAGTCATGTAGTCACTGACCGCGAGCGGATGCAGTCGTATCTTTACGATGAAACGGTAGTGGCATTAAGGCCGACGCCGGCGGCGAATGTTATCCTGGTGAAACCAGGCAGCCCGCAGGAAATAGCCGCGATTTTAAAACTGGCGAATCAGGAAAAAATGCCCGTCTTCATCAGGGGCGGCGGCACTGGCTTATGCGGCGGCGCAATCCCCACCAAAGATGGCCTGCTGATATCGATGGAAAGACTGAATAAAATCGTCGAGATGGACACCGATAACCTGATGATCACGGTGGAAGCCGGCGCGACCCTGGCAGACATCCTGAAAACAGCTGAAAAGGCCGGTCTGTTCTTCCCGCCTCATCCCGGTGACGAAAGCGCCCAGGCCGGCGGCATGGTAGCGTTAAATGCGGGCGGTACCCGGGCGGTTAAATACGGCGTGACGCGTAACTATGTCAAAGGTCTGGAAGTGGTGATGCCGACCGGTGAAATCATGAATTTCGGCGGTAAACTGATAAAGAACAACCAGGGATTCGACCTATTACAACTGATGATCAACAGCAGCGGATTACTGGGTATCATTACGAAAGTGACTTTTCGCCTTTACCCGAAACCGGAAGCGACAGCAACGCTGGTTGTTTCTTACAACAACCGTTATGACGCCATCAACAGCGTGCCTAAAATCCTCCGGAGCGGCGCCGCGCCGCTGGCCATCGAATATTTTGAACGGGATATTATCATGGAGACCAGCAAACGTCTGGGAATCGACTGGCCTGCGCAGAAAGGCATCGCCTACCTGATGATCATTCTGATCAGCACGAGCACTGACGACCTGTTTGCCCAGGCCGAGCAAATCGGGAAAATCTGTGAAGATGCCAAATGCGTGGATGTGCAGGTGGCGGATAAACCGCAACTGCAGGCGGACATTCTCAAGCTTAGGAGCGATTTCTTCTCGACATTCAGAGATAGAACCGGCGATACGCTGGATATCACCGTGCCGCCGGCGAATATCGGCATGCTTTTAGAGAAGGTGGATGAGATCGCGAAGAAATACAATACCGTGATCCCGACCTACGGCCATGCGGGCGACGGCAACCTTCATTCGCACATCATGAAAGAGCTGGTCGAGCGCGGCATTTTACGGCAGGTAAAAAGAGAGATTTACGCGGAGACGATCAGGCTCGGGGGAGTGATCACGGGTGAACACGGCATCGGGCAGATACGCAACAAGGATCTGGACCTGGTACCGGACCAGAAACAATTTGAGCTGATGGCTGGTATAAAGAAGCTTTTTGACCCGAACAACATTCTGAACCCGGGGGTTGGACTACCACCAGTAAAATAAATGTCCAGGTGACACTAGTCAATAACCAAGAATAATACGAATATCTTAATACAAAATACCCCTCTCTCCAACTCTCTCCCACATGGGGCGTACATTTTAACTGCGGTTAAAAGTATTTCGTCTTAAAGAGCTCAAAGAGGATTAAATATAGGGTTTATTTTTCTAATATCGATTTGCTGCGTGTTTTTTGCAGTTCGATGTCCGGCACCTGTTGATTGATAAAGCTGAGCGACAGGTCGATACATTCTTGCGCTTCATCCGGGGTCATCGTGCCGACCGCGACCATATCCTGTTTGCGGATCGTACTCCAGACAAACGCGAGGCCGACCGGCGGTAACAACCGCCCGGCAGCCATCGGCTTTATGCAGATGACGGGTTTTTTCGCCTGCCGGATGATTTTCATTTCCCAATCCGCTTCAACCGGCATCATAAAACCGGCAGCATTGTAGATCTGCAGATAGGTTTCAATGTCATAATTGTGCGCATCGGTAAAAGTGATGGATTCCGGTAAATGCGTGGAAAGGCCGGGGATCATCTCGTATTTCCTGATCAGTTTGGTGAAAACATCGATGTCACGGATAACCGCATCGCGGCGGTCGAGTAATGCGTCGGTCACCATCTGGTGGGGTAAGCAGAATGTCGCCTTATCTTTTTTACATTCTTCTACGGCGCGCTCTGCTTCAAAATCTGCCAGCTTGCCGGGTGCAACGTCAAAGCCGGGTGTGATGATCCGGATGAGTTTGCGGCCCGTCCGCTGTTCTGCGCCGTCGATGGCTTCGTTGAGTATGGGATTAAACGACGGCGGTCGTAGAATAGCGTCAACCCCGGCGTTTAGAAAGACCACCAGGATATCCTCGATGTGTTTGCGGTCCATCAGCGATTTGATCAGTTTATCTTTGGCCAGGCTGGTATGGGAAGCGCCGAGGAACCAGTTCGAGCCGATGATCAGGCGCGGTAAAGAAACGCCGCCAACAAGAGTGCGGGGGAATTCGCTGGACGAAAACTCATTCATTGTTGTCACCTTGCTTTATTTTATTGGATGTTGTTAATTGATTATATAATAATTGGCTAAAAAGTTGTAATAAATGATTGTAAAAATGATAAAAGAACGCAAAAACCGGTGGCAAAACCACAATTATAGAAAGTTAAGCCGTTTCACTGTATAATAACTAATTGTTGCCGGAAATTTCCCCACTATTTCCGGTGTGCGCGGAGGGGTGACCGAGTGGCTGAAGGTAACGGTCTTGAAAACCGTCGTTGCGCAAGCAACCGCAGGTTCGAATCCTGTCCCCTCCGCCATGAAATCACGAAATTTATATAATTTCATCGTGATTTCAACTATATTCGCTTCCAGAAAATTTGAATTGCTGGAAATTATATAGTTGATACTAAAATATGCAAATCGAAATTCGGAAATTAACGCCCGACTTGTTGGAAGATTATCTTTACTTTTTTGAAACTGATGCTCACGCTGATAACAAAGATGAGGATAGGTGCTATTGCGTGTGTTGGTGCGCCGATGACCACCGCGAAGGAAAAGACTTTTCATCGCCAGAAAAGCGGAGAGAATTGGCCATCCAGTACGTCAACAGCGGCATGATTCAGGGCTACCTGGCATTTTACGATGGTAAAGTTGTTGGTTGGTGCAACGCAAATACCAAATCCGATTGTTTGAACTGTATCAGTTGGTTGAGGCATAAGGTTCCCGTAAACATAGCTCAATCTACCCCCGGTATCAAGGTGAAATCGGTATTTTGTTTCACAATTGCACCCGAAATGAAGAGAAAGGGTATTGCCGCGCAATTGTTGCAACGTGTTTGTCAGGATGCAGCCAATGACGGTTTTGATGTTGTTGAGGCATACCCTAATAAGCAGTTCATTAACATGTTTGCAGATTTTTATGGGCCTTTGGAGATATACAAAAGAAGCGGATTTGTCATTCACGATGAGTGGGGCGGTAAATTCGTTGTGCGAAAGTCATTGAAGCAGTAATGCCACAGCCACGGCAAAGCTACAGAATAACTAAAATAAACAAATACCAAATATCCCATAATCAAGATGCCCATTTCCCCGCACTGCATTATTTCAGCGATTTTATAACGTCACTGTTTTATGTTTAAAGACTCTGATATGATATAAAAGATGCGATGATTTAGGGTGGTTTCCGTTTGATAATCTGCCACAGAATATCGTGCCGTAAGTACGGTATGCGATCAATCAACTCCGTTATCAAGTTTTTTATTCTGAATACAGATGGGAACCGGATAAATAGGGAGTAAATTGATGAGCATTTTAACCCTGGTTTACATCATCAATGCGACTTTATTGTTCCTGCATGAAATGGAATCGGCTTATGTCAAAGAATGGGAGATATTAAAGCTGCCGGGTAAAATCACCGGCTTTCTCATATTACATATTTCCCTGGTCATGGTGCTATTCTGGGGCGCGGTCGAAATTGAAAAGAAGACAACAACCGGCGGGATAATCGGCCTGATTGCGGGTATCGGCGGATTGCTGCCCTTTGTCGTGCATAAATTGGTGGTAAAAAAGAAGGGGTATTTCGAATCGGCAACATCAAATCTCATTATCTATCTGAATGTATTAGCCGGTGTAGCCACAACCGTTTTATCCGTGTTATTATTAGCCGGGAAAATAACTTAGGAGATACTATGAGCCAGATTCTAACGCAACTGAGAGCCGAATTACGCGGCAGTGCCGATGCTGTCAACGAAGCAGGCGCCCATCATTATTTTAAAGAGGGGATCAAACTTTACGGCATCAAGAACGGTGTAGTCAGGGGAATGGCCAATAAATACTGGAAGGACGCTAAATCATTGAGCAAACTGGAGATCTTCGCGTTGTGCGAAGATTTGCTGCGTACGGATTACATGGAAGAGGCATTTATCGTTGCCGAATGGGTACCAAAATTGACGAAGCAGTTTGAACTGTCAGATATAAAACTGTTCAAAAGATGGATCGATTCCTATCTCAATAACTGGGCCAAGTGCGATAGCTTTTGTAACCACAGCGTCGGGAATTTTGTGGCGAAGTATCCGGAAAGCATCGCTGAGATTGTGAGCTGGACGGAATCGCCGAACAGATGGATGAAAAGAGCGGCGGCGGTATCCTTGATCATCCCGGCCAAATACGGGCAGTTTCTCCCGGAAATCATCCGGATAGCCGACCGGTTATTGCTGGACAAAGACGACATGGTGCAAAAGGGTTACGGATGGATGTTAAAGGAAGCGAGCAATCAGCACCTGGATGAGGTGTATCAATATGTTTTAAAACATCGGAAAGACATGCCGCGGACAGCTTTACGTTACGCTATTGAGAAAATGCCGGCGGGTATGAAAGCAGAGGCGATGAAAAAGGTGTAGACCGGTTTTTGGCGACTTCTCCCTTACTCCCTCCTTACAAAGGAGTGAATGTACCTGTTCTCTACATTATATTTATGGAAATCAAAGTTACGTCATTAACCAGCGGCGGACTATTTACTAATGGAGACTTCATTCAGTCTGACCATGCCCATGGCATCGGGGGTGAAGCCATGGACGTAGGGTTTAACAAGTGTGTAATTTTTACCGAACCATAAGGGTAAAACAGCCGCGTCGTTGACCAGCAATTGTTCAACCTGTTGATAGTCGGCCAGGCTTTTGGTATTGTCCTGCTCTTTCCCTGCAGTCGCCAGCAAGGAATCAACAGCTGGATTGCTGTAGCCGCCGTAGTTGCTTGCGGTATTGCTGGCAAAAAGAAGATCCAGGAAATCCTGGGGATGCGGATAATCGGCGCTCCAGCCGCTATCGAACATGTTATCCAGCTCGTCCTTTGTGTGGTAGAGGAATCTTTCCGGGTCAATTTCCCGGATAGTGACTTCCACTCCCAGATTAGTCCGCCATTCATTGACCAGCGCTTCCAGATCCGAGCCTACATCGCCGCCATAACCGGCTGTAGTGAGTACGATCGGCGGTAGTTTGGAGACATCGCCGTATTTGGATTGTTTGATCAGATCCAGCGCTTTTTGCGGGTTGAATTCCAGCCCTTGCAGTTGTGAATTATAACCGGGCATACCCGGCGGCAGGATGCCGTCGGCCTTATCCATCATGCCCTTGTATACCAGCGAGACCAGTTTATCTTTATCCACGGCCATGGCAAAGGCCTGACGGATCTTGGGGTCGTCGAAGGGCGGTTTGGTACAATTAAACCCGATGTAACTGAAACTAAGTTCCGGGGTGATCGTTAATTGACTAAGATAAGGCCCGGCCGGGTCGGTCACTTCGTCGATGTAGGGCAGAGATACGCCGGTAGCATCGATATCGCCGGTTTCAAATAATCTTTCCGGTACACCCGACCAAAGACCGTAATTAACTGAAGCGACTTTGGCGACATCACCGTAAAACAGATCGTTCCGCTGCAGGATAAAGGACTTATTGGCGACCCAGGTCTGCAGTTTAAAGGGTCCCGTGCCGTTGGGCTGTTTCCACCAATCGGCGCCTTTACTGACATTATTTTTATCCACGACGAAGGCGGTGGGATAAGTAAGTTTATATAAGAAATAACTGCGGGGCGCGTCGATGGTGACCTGCAGCGTATAGTTGTCGATCACTTTCACGCCGCTGATGGATGTTGCCTTGCCGGCAAGCATGTCTTTTACCCCGACAATATCGCCAAGATAACCTTCGGCGGTCTGCGAACCGGTGGCCGGGTTACAAGCGCGTTCCCAGGAATACTTGAAATCGTCGGCTTTGACTTCGCGGCCATCCTGGAATTTCACCCCCTGTTTGAGGGTAAAGGTATAAACAGTACCATCGCTGCTGATATTCCAGCTTTTCGCGATATCGGCAACGGGCTGTAGATTGCTGTCCAATGTCATCAGTCCGCTGAAGATTTGCATAACAAAGTCATGCGAGCTGGCATCCCCGGAAGTGGCCGGATCAAGCGTAAGCGGGTCGGTACCGTACAAGTGCAGCACAGCATTACTGCTGTTACCGCCAGCAATAGCTGACGCCGAAGAGGTAGTGGTTTTAAAGGGCTGACAGCCGCTCAGCGCGATGGAGACGGCCAATAACGGCAGGACTATAGACGTAATCAGTTTTTTCATTGAACTCATATTAATAACAATATAGCATAAGTGAGGAAGAAGTGTTAAGAATAGACTTTCAGCGGTCAGCCTTCAATTGAAAATAATCTGGCAAGACAACCAATGAGCGAGCATTAATATCAACACGGTCTTTTTACAAGTCCAATCGGTAAGCAAATACCACATTATCAGGAGTGGGATGAAAATCAAATTCGGAAGCGTGCTTGAATCCCATGCGTTCATACATTTCGCGGGCAATTTTCATCAATTTAGTTGTATGCAGTCCAATGGTTTTAATACCGCGTTCCCGGGAACGGCGAATACATTCGTTCATAAGCGCACGTCCGATGCCGTGTCCCCTGTAATCAGGGTGAACAGCCAGCAGACGGATGCCTGCCCAGCCTTCGGGCCAACCATTGTTTGTTCCTTGCGGATATAAGGTTACCGTCCCGGCCATATGATTGTTGAATTCGGCGATAATCAACTCAGAGTCCGGTAGCCGGCTCCGCACATCCTTCATATCATTCCGGTACCAGTTCCAGCTTTCGGGCGGCATGTGGCTTTCATACTGCTGATAGGCAGCCACCAGCAGCCGTGCGACTTCGTCAAACTCGTCGGGGCGGGCGTTTCTGATGTTTACTTTATTATTTTGCAATTCCATGAATTACTTCCCGGTACTTATTAATGACGGTTAATGCAACTAAAATAGCAACAATGTGGAGAATTTCGACGTTATTAAATTGCTTTTGTCACCATATGTGATACGTGACCGGGCAGGTAAGAGGAATGTTTGCCCGGACCGCCGACTACGATGATGTGCAGATATTCTTTTCTGGCTGTTGGGGGGATCATACTTTCTTCAGGCATACCGGGATAGTGTTGCTCCCGGGCTCTTGCATAAAAAGCCTTGCGCGGGATACTAGCATGCTCATACAGATAATCGATCACAGATTGCTTGGAAAAACCGCCCTGCGCAATAGTAGCAGCATGCTCCGGGCCGAGTGCCAGCACCGCATCTCCTCCTAACCCCCGGACATGGTTATTACCCAAAGTTGCCATCGTACCGGCGATGGTGGAGAGGACTTCTTCCGCATTCAAGGCGTCGTGGTCGTTAATATTATGCGGGTTTTCGAGCCCCACTACGCTAACAGTACTGATGTCGGCAGTAAACCCCCTTTCCACGCTCAATGGTTCCCATGGACTATCCTGCTCATTTTCGGCAATGCAAAAAGTGTATTTGCCCGGCTGTCCCTGGGTGGACATATCGGTGATTCCCGGGAAGGCGCCGCCGATATTCGCCAGGATTAACCTGACAGTTCTGCCGATAGTCGCATTGGCTCGCCAGCCAGGTCCAAAAGCTCCGGATTTGCTATTGATGTTCAATTTTTTCGCGATCGGGCCGTTAATGATTAATAGCGGTGCGATCGGTTCGGTGGTGGGTTGCATGAATGCGAGGTTGAACTCCTTCTCACACACCGCGGAAATTGCGGCAATGAGCACCGGCATGTATTCCGGCAAGCAACCGGCCATCACCGCATAGCCAGCAATCTTTTCAACAGTTGCCTCTGCCCTGGCCGGAGGGATGAAGCCAATTATTTCGGAAGGAGCCCTGTTTGCGCCGGTCAGCATTCTTTTTACGTTTTCTTCCGCTGGCGGGATTATCGGCAGCCCGTCAGTCCAACCCTTTTCGAGGTAAAAATTAAATAATTCTTCCGGGGAATCAGCCATTGCAAGTTCCCTCGTGAGCTATCTTTTGTCTTTTATAAAATGAGCAACGCTGCACTGTACCGGCATAATAGCATAAAATTAGTGGTATAATAAACCACCTGAAAAACAATAAGAACAATTTCGGGGAGAATGTGAACAATTATCTCAAAGTCCGGGAATTACTGGAGGCGCGGGAAGAAAATCTGTCTCCTTACGCGCAAAAAAGCCGTTTGTCCAAAGGCCGCCAGCGGGAAGAACAACCGGATGCGGTGCGTACCGCTTTTCAACGCGACCGCGACCGGATACTACACTCCAAGTCGTTCCGCCGCTTGAAACATAAGACGCAGGTGTTCATCGCGCCGGCAGGCGACCACTACCGTACGAGGTTGACGCATACATTGGAAGTATCGCAAATCGCCCGCACGATCGCCCGCGCTTTGAATCTGAACGAAGATTTGACTGAAGCGATCAGCCTGGGACATGACTTGGGACATACGCCTTTCGGGCATGAGGGCGAAAATGTTTTAAATGAACTCTCGCCCTATGGATTCAAACACAATGAACAGTCGTTACGCGTAGTCGATTTGCTGGAGAAAAATGGCAGGGGTTTGAACCTGACCTGGGAAGTGCGCGATGGAATCGTTAATCACTCTAAATCGCGGGCAAAAGTACTGGGCAGCGAGTGGGGTAAGGTGAGCACCCTCGAAGGCGAGATTGTGAAGCTGGCAGATCTGGTGGCATATGTCAATCACGATTCCGATGACGCGATCCGTGCCGGAATTATCAAGGAAATAAGCTTACCGGAAGCGGCGACTAAAATACTGGGTAATTCTCCTTCGGAAAGAATCGATACGATGGTTTGCGACATCATTAATAATTCCTGGCAGGTCAGTGGTCTGGATACCGGCAAAACTAATAAAAAACCCGGCATACGAATGAGCTCGCGGGTATTGAAAGCCACCGGTTTCCTGCGTGATTTTCTGTTCGAGCGCGTCTATAATGTGCAGTCAGCTTTACCGGAAACGGAGAAAGCGCGTGAGGCGATCCGTTTTCTTTACAAGTATTTTCTAAAACACACTGAGCAATTGCCGCCGGAGTACCTTCTGCACAGCGATTTAAAATGGCGCGGTGTGATCGATACCATCGCCGGCATGACCGACCAGTATGCGCTGAAGACAGCGGAAGAATTATCTAAAAAGTAAACTCCGGTTGCATATCGTTCTGAAGTTACGAAGTACCTGAAGAATCTCCATGTGGTAGCAGGTGTTAGACTGATTTGAGGATTATTTACGCCTCGAGCAGATTCGGGACGCGGGAGAAAAAGTGGAGAAACAATACTATGTTTATATAATGAGCAGCCGGTCAAGCACTCTATATATTGGTTCAACACGTGATTTGATGAAGCGTGTTTTAGAACACAAGGAAAAAGTTGTTGAAGGTTTTACGAAACGTTATTCCATAGACCGGTTGGTTTACTACGAAGTTTGTGCAATATTAGAAGCATCCATCAATCGGGAGAAACAGCTCAAAGGTTGGACCAGGGCTAAAAAAATAGTTCTGATTGGGTCAATGAATCCCGAATGGAAGGACTTAAGTTTAGAATTGATGGATCAGTTAAATGAAAAAGAGATTACTGAAAAGCCGGTGATAAAAAGAGGGTCTCTTTACGGGTACAGAAAACGGGGCGATGGCGATAATTAGAATACGGTAGGGAAGGAGATACTTCACTTCGTTCAGGACGGTAGCTTAGTTACTTTTGATTTATGATATGGTTATAAATGGTGCTTTCCCTTTGAAAAAATATGTGTTAAGATATTTGTCTCTATGAGCACAGTCGACGAAGTAAAACAGAAATTAGATATCGTTGAAGTTATCGGGCAATACACCAAATTGACGAAGGCCGGACGTAACTTCAAGGCTGTTTGTCCTTTCCACAATGAAAAAACGCCGTCGTTTTACGTGTTTCCGGAAAGACAGTCCTGGCATTGTTTCGGCGCGTGCAGTACTGGCGGCGACGTCTTTACCTTCGTGATGAAAAAGGAAGGGCTGGATTTCGGCGAAACGCTGCGGCTGCTGGCGGACAAGGTCGGCGTGAGTTTGCCTACCCACATCGAAGCAGGTCCAAAAAAAGATGAAAAGGATAAATTATTCCAGGTAAACGAGTCGGCGGTCCAGTATTACCACAATCTACTGGTCAATTCTTCCGTGGGGGAAAAAGCGAAAAACTACCTGCTGGGACGTGGTCTGACCATGAAGTCGATCAACGATTTCCAACTCGGGGTCAGTCCGGACGCCTGGGAAAACCTGCTGAACTACCTTAAGGAAAAGGGATTCAGCGAAAACGAAATGCTGGATGCCGGCCTCATCATGAAAAATGAAGACGGGAGAGCCCGCGACCGTTTCCACAACCGTTTGATGTTTCCCATCCGCGACGCCAGGGGCCGCACGACGGGTTTCTCCGGACGGGAGCAGGACGGTTCACAGCCCAAATATATAAACTCGCCGCAGACAGTCATTTTCGACAAGAGCGGCACAATATACGGCATCGACATGGCCGCCGCGTCCATCCGCACAAAGGACAGGGTGGTCATCGTCGAAGGCTATATGGATGTGATCATGGCGCATCAGTACGGGTTCACTAACGTGGTGGCCTCGATGGGCACTGCTATTACTGAAAAACATATCGCTATTTTAAAAAGATTAACGAAAAATATTGCGCTGGCGCTGGATCCGGACAAAGCCGGTGAAGAAGCTATGACCCACAGTGTCGATTATGAAAATACTGCCGAAGTTGAAATAATGGTGGTTACATTGCCGGCTGACGAAGACCCGGATGAGGTGATAAAAAGAGACCCGAAGATCTGGGAAACGGCAATTGCCAATGCGAGCCCGCTGGCAGAATACATGGTGAATTTTACCGCGTCTAAATTTGATTTGACCAAAACCACGGAGAAGTCAAAGCTGATTGGACAACTTATTCCGTTGATCGCAAAAGTGAAAAACGATTTACGCCGCGACCGTTGGTTAAGGACGCTGTCTAAGCTGACCAAAATAGAATATAATGTTATTGAAGGGCTGCTAAAAAAGTCGCTTATTGATACCACTGCGCGAAAGCCATTAAATCGGTCCGCAATTGTTCCTGTTGATACAATTGGTTATAATGCGCGTGAGGAGTATTGTCTCGCAATTTTACTGCAACACCCGGAGTTGAAAAAACAGGAAGAAGGCTTGCAGCCGGATTATTTCCAGAACGTCGTTAATCGTGAGATATACTGTGCTTGTCTGGAAACGGATGATACGGCTGCGCTAAAGGAAAAACTCGAACCGGTCGTCCGGGAGAAACTGGAGGTAATTACAACCAAACATACTCCGGCGGACAGGGTGGGTGTAAAATATACGGAGTGTGTACTGGCCCTGCGAAAGGCCTTCCTGATGAATCAGGAAGCGATGAGGGCGGAAGTATTCGCCATGGAAACGGAAACCGGCGGCGCCGGAGCGGCCCTCGCTAGACTGAAAGAAGAAGGCATCGAGACGAGTATTCAACTGAAAGATGTCTTTGCCCGTAAACCACGGGTAATAAGGAGAGCAAATGGACGAAGAAATAACTAACTCCCCTGATTTTGACCCCGAGGCCAAAGAAGAGGAAATAATAGAAGAACCGACTGAAGACACAATCCTCGAGGAACCCAGCGCGGAAGACCTGGAAATGGAAGCCCAAGCCGAGGTGCTGGAAGACCAGGATCAGGAAGTCGGGGACGACCCGGTGCGTTTGTACCTCCATGAAATCGGACGGGTGCCGCTGCTAACCGCGAAAGATGAAAAAACGCTGGCCAGAAAAATCGAAGAAGGGAAGCGCATCGCGGAAATCCGGCGCGAACTGGAAAAGCAGGGTAAACATACTACTGCCACCGAGATTTTATTAACCATGTTACGGCAGGTCGGGCAGGCCACCGCTATTATTACCCAGGTGCAGGAATACCTGGAGCTCCCGCCCAAGGCGAAATTTCGTGACATTGTGTCCAATGAAAAATTACGTGCCGGTATTGACGGTGTGATCGACCAGGAATTAGTGGCCGATATTATTAAAAAAACCGACATGGAAGCCCCGCAGATCGAGCAGCAGTTAATGAGTCTGTCGGTGAACAGCGCATTATTACCATCGAAAATGCTTGATGTCATCGGGAAAAAGGCGGCGGCAGCGGATATCACGAAATTGGCGGATAATTCGGATTTTATCGAGCGTTTGGGGAGTTTTGAAGCGGAATTGCGGGAATACCTGGACACCGTTGAACGCGAAGCCGATTCAGCCAAAGATCATTTAACCGAAGCCAACCTGAGACTGGTTGTCAGCGTCGCCAAGAAACACATAGGGCATGGCATGTCTTTACTGGACCTGATCCAGGAAGGCAACATTGGTTTGATCCGCGCAGTGGAGAAATTCGATCCGCATAAAGGTTTTAAATTCAGCACCTATGCAACATGGTGGATAAGGCAGGCAATTACCCGCGCCATTGCCGACCAGGCGCGTACGATCCGCGTGCCGGTGCATATGATCGAAACAATCAATAAGCTTTTAAGATTAAGCCGCAGATTATCGCAGGAGTACGGGCGCGATCCCACATCCAAAGAAATTGGCGATAAAATGGGGATGTCCCCGGATAAAGTACGCGAAATTATCAAAGTGGCGCAGTTACCTATTTCGCTGGAATTGCCGATGGGTGAAGAAGAAGACAGCCACCTCGGCGATTTTATTGAAGACCGCAATGCGCTGCCGCCGGTGGATGCCGCTTCCAAACAACTATTAAAGGAACAAATCGACGAAGTACTCTCCAGCTTGACCCACCGTGAGCAGCGGGTGCTGGTATTGCGTTTCGGACTGGAAGACGGTCGCAGCCGGACGCTGGAAGAAGTGGGGCAGGAGTTTAACGTTACCCGCGAACGCATTCGGCAGATTGAAGCCAAAGCATTACGAAAATTACGCCATCCCAGCCGCAGCCGGAAATTAAAGGATTATCTGGAATAAATTTAGCCTGAAATAAGGTTTTTACGTAGATGTTAGCAATTATAGATTACGGCGCCGGTAACATCGGCAGTGTGCAAAGAGCCTGCGTGGAGACAGGGATACAATCTGTTATCACTCCCGATCCCGCGGATTTAAAAAAAGCCCAAAGGATTATCTTCCCGGGAGTCGGCGCAGCGCCGACGGCAATGGAGAATCTAAAGCGGACCGGGCTGGGCGAGGCGATTAAACAGGCCTTCGCCGCAGGAACGCCGATATTGGGTATTTGCCTTGGCGCACAGGTCGTGCTGGACCGTTCGGAAGAGGGCGATACCCCTTGCCTGGGTTTGATCGCCGGGACGACTGTGCGCTTCAAATTGCAAGATAAATCGCTGAAAATTCCGCACATCGGCTGGAATTCGGTTAAAGTGCTACAGCAGCATCCGCTGCTGGCAGACATTGACAAAGAGGATGAATTTTATTTTGTCCATTCCTATTACCCGCAACCGGCGAAGCCGGAGAATATGTTTGCCGTTTCCGATTACGGCGGTGAGTTTTGCTGTGCGGTAGGCAACAAAAACTATTTTGCCGTGCAGTTTCACCCGGAAAAAAGCGGGCGTTTCGGCTTGGAAATGCTGCAACGTTTTGCCAGATGGGATGGCAGCGTGCCTGCCAAATCCGGGGCAAAAGGCAAATAAGATATGCTGAGCAAGAGACTAATAGTTTGCCTCGACGTGCGTGAAGGTAAACTGGCCAAGAGCATCAAGTTTGTCGATACGAAAGATATCGGCGATCCCGTGTTGAAAGCACGTCAGTATTATATGGACGGCGCGGACGAACTGGTATTCTACGATATCAATGCTTCGCGGGCCAACCGTGATATCACGCTCAAATTTGTAGAAGCAGTGGCGGCGCAGATCTTTATCCCCTTCTCGGTCGGCGGCGGTATCCGTTCCATCGAGGATGCCACCAAATTAAGATTGGCGGGCGCGGAAAAAGTGAATGTTAATTCCGCTGCCGTAAAGCGCAAAGAGCTTATATCGGAAATCTCAGGGGCGATTGGCGCGCAGAGCACGGTGCTTTCGATGGACGTGAAAAAAACGACAAAGACCCGGGAGATTCCTTCCGGTTACGAGATTGTGATCAACGACGGCACACATATGACTGGAATGGACGCTATCGACTGGGCGAAAATCGGTGAGAAACTGGGCGCCGGTGAGCTGGTGGTTAATTCCATCGATGCCGACGGTACTAAAGATGGCTACGAACTCACGCTCACCCGGATGATTGCCGATTCCGTGGGGATTCCGGTGATCGCCTCCGGCGGCGCCGGGAAGCCGGAGCACTTGTATGAGGCTTTTGCTATCGGTCATGCTGACGCAGCGCTAGTAGCCTCGATTGTGCATTACGGTGAATATACCTGCCGACAGTTGAAGGACTACCTGCATAGCCGCGGGATCAAAGTCAGGATGAAATTTTAATAGATCTCTGAGAAATCAGCTATCGTGTTCAGTTTCCAGTTGTGAAGTCCGAATTTATGGTTCGCTTGCTTCAAGCTTGCCCGGAAGGTGGTTATTTCGTTCAAATTGAAGACCTGCCCGGGTGTTATTCTCAGGGTGAAACCGTTGAAGAAGGTATGGAGATGATTGAGGAAGCCCGCCAATTGTGGATGGAATCGATGTACTAAGATGGTAACGAAATTCCCTTGCCGTCGAATGAAGTTGAGTACAGCGGTAAATTTAATGTGCGGGTGCCCGCCAGTCTGCATCGCAAATTGCATAAGCTGGCCGTCAAAGAAGGAGTCAGCCTGAATCAATACGTGGTATATGCGCTGTCCCATGCAACCGGTGTGGCCGAAGCAAAACGCTCTTATAAAACAAAATAGCGGTTATTGGCAGGAGGGTACGTAATGCTTAAGCAAAATACTGATCATCTACTGAATGCTGCGGAGCCCTGGGTTGTCTACCGCTCATTGTTAGATTTACGGGAATTGAAAGAAAACGATCCGAAAGTATTAAAAGTTAAAGAACAATTGCTTAAGCACCCGCTTATGCAATCCGTATCCAGAGATTTAGATGGGTGGCCGGGTATGGTTATAGCCAGTCATAAAAGCGCCGGGCAGCTTTATCATAAACTCGAGTTTCTGGCGGATATCGGTTTGACTTCCACAGACACTAACGTCTCAACAGTGCTGAAAAAGATGGGAGAACGCCGGTCAGCGGAAGGGCTTTTCCAGTTACCGATGAATAGCTCGGTGCACTTTGGCGGGACTGGCAAAGACACTTGGTCGTGGGCATTATGTGACGCGCCGGTTCTGATGTACTGCGCAGTTAAAATGAGTACTGCAGATGCGGAAAGCCGAAAAGGCGTAGATTTTCTATTCAGTCTGCAAAAAGAAAACGGCTGGCCCTGCGCGGTCTCTAAGGAACATGGTAAATTCCGCGGGCCGGGACGTAAAGATGACCCGTGCCCGTATGTAAACCTGATCATGTTAAAGCTGTTCGCGCTTTTCCCGGAATACAAAAACAGTTCAGCCGCCCTAACCGGGGTGGAATGCCTGCTCAATTGTTGGGAGACGAGCAAAGAACGCCATCCGTACATGTTTTATATGGGGACGGATTTCCGCAAATTGAAGGCTCCATTCATCTGGTATGATATTCTGCATGTTGCCGATGTATTATCCCGGTATGATTTTGCCTTAAAAGATCCCCGATTCCTGGAAATGCTGCAAATCATCAATGCCAAAGCCGACAAAAACGGCCTTTTTTCAGCGGAGTCGATCTGGCAAGCCTGGAATGGCTGGGATTTTGCCCAAAAAACAAAGCCGTCTCCATGGATAACGTTTTTAATGTACCGGATCAATAAGAGAGCGGGAAAAAATATCACTTAAGCGGCAGCATATTACTATAACTATGTAAATAACTACCGGAAACTGTTTGCCGTACATTTTCATAAAAACCCTGGCATTCACTGATTTCCCCGCAGGTTTTTTATTCCTTCCCGTTGTCGGTGTCATTGAGCTCATTTTGTTTACGGAATTGTAACCTGTTATAATTGCAATGTTATTGACAAAAGAAGGGAATTCTGTAATTATAATATTGTACAGTATACGGCAAGCGGTTGCCGTATAAAATTTATTTTTAGAGCCATAATTCCGGTTAATTCGATATTCAAACAGTTAAAAGAGGGTACATATAGTACCGGAAAATTTTCTCTAAATTTAGTCTGTTCGTCAAATGGCTGGTTTCACAGTTTTCATTTTAGATCGGATAATGAGTTAAGGGATTAGTAAACAATGAACGTAGATGAGTTCAGAAAAACCGCCGGCGATATAAAAATCATCGATAAGGTAGCCGAAAGAGAGCAATACAGTCATGATATTGGCGATCTTCCGGCGATCATGACCAAGACGCTTTTTAACGTGCTGCCGGATTTCGTCGTCCAGCCTAAAAATATCGATGAGATTAAAAAGGTTTTAAGTTTTGCCAATGAACATAAAATACCCGTAGTGCCGCGGGGAGCCGCTTCCTGGGGATTCGGCGGCGTTATCCCGACAAGGGGCGGAATCGTTGTTGATTTGTCCCCTTTCCGCAATATCATCGAGCTTGATACCGAAAATAAGACTGTGACCGTAGAAGCGGGCGCGCGCTGGAGCGACATTGACATCCTGGCTAAAAAGAAGGGCCTCTGTCTAATGACATATCCATCCAGTAAATTTTCCACCGTGGGCGGATGGATCTCGACTGGCGGAATCGGCATAAACAGCTTCCGGTACGGCCACTTATCAAAACAGATCGTATCGATCACGGTTGTGACGGGCAACGCCGAGGTCAAGAAGCTATCCCCCACCGATCCGGATTTTAAATACTTCATTTCTACCGAAGGGGAATTTGGTATCGTGGTGGAAGCAACGCTCAAACTGCGCGATGTGCCGGCGGGAGCATTTCCCCACCTCCTGTATTTCCCAAGCGACAGTGAAGCATTCAAATTCCTCGAAATGTTTGTAAAAGATGCTGGGATAACCAAAATCAATCCCGATACCATCCGTTTTCTTGATGAAAACGAAATGGACGATATTAACCGCATTATGCGGTCCGGAATATTTAAAAAGAACGCAGCTGTCCTGGTGGAATTAAGCAATGCCGAAAATGACAAGCTTTTTGTGCAATTTATGACCGGACACAAAGAAATCGAAGAAGCGCCGGCTTATGTATCCAGTTACCTGTGGAATGAGCGCTTGTTCGGTATGAAAACCAAACGCCTGGGGCCGACTATTCTGGCCAGCGAGGTCGTTATCCCGATCAAATCGGCCGCTGCTTTTATCGGAAAAGCGAAGAAGATCGGTTTAAATTTCGGCGCGGAAATCTGCATCGACTGCTATATCATCGATGCTGAAAAAGCGCTGGTGATGGCTACCTTCCTGACCGATTCCCGTAGAAAGAAATATTTCATCAACATTCCATTAGTGGCGATATTGACCAGGTCCGCGGTAGCGCATGGTGCGGAACCTTACGGACTCGGATTGTGGAATGCCGGTTTTATCCATGACCTTTTTAATAAAGCCAGGTTTAGTGAATTAAAGGCTTATAAGTCTAAAACAGATCCCAACAATATTCTGAACCGGGGCAAATTCTTTGGCACCGGGTCAAAAGGCCCGACCGCGCTGGTATTTAAGCCCGGCTTTTTCAGACCTGCGATGCAACTGCTGGGCGGCATGAGTCCGGTGGTTGGAAGAGCCTGCACGCTCGTTCTGGGCAAGGATAAAAAGATTGACAACCTGGATTACGAACTGAATCTTCATGCCTGCGCTAAATGCGGAAACTGCATGGCGGAATGTCCGGCTTATCTTGTCACGAAAAATGAAGCAGTAACGGCCAAAGGGAAAATTGCCCTGGCTAAAAAACTGCTGGCCGGTCAGAAGGTTACACAGGAAGAGGCAACTATGGCTTTCATGTGCATGCACTGCAAAGGTTGCGAAGAGATCTGTCAGACGAACCTTGAATTAATGAATTTGTGGGATGCCTTGGAAAAGAGGCTGAAAGAACAATTCGAATGGCCGCAGCCGCAGATCGAGGAATTCCTGAAAAAGGTCGATGCCACCAAGGAGTATTGGGATATGGTCGAGCGGAACAATTAAACCGCATGATATATAATAAAATCTAAAAACGGATAAAGATTATGCCCAAGAAATATCACATTCACCCCAAGACAATGCCCCTGGATCTGGAATATGTATTCAAATTCAAGATAGTGCGGGGAGAAAATTGTATTAATTGCGGCAAATGCTCCAAAGTCTGTATTTACCAGGCGCACAAACGGAGTGATACTGACCCGCGGAAAATGGCAGACCCGAACAACGTGGTTTGCAGAAACTGTTTCCGCTGTATCCAGGAATGCCCGCGGGGCGCGCTCGAAAAATCGCTGGATAAAGGGTATTTGAGCACAGGCGGCGGATACTGGAAGCCTGATATGCTGATCACTCTTTATAAGCAGGCGGAGGACGGCAATGTTCCTGTTTCCGGCGCGGGTTACCGGGGACCGTTTACCGGCACCGGTTTTGACAGCATGTGGACCGACATGTCTGAAATTGTGCGTCCTACGCGCGACGGGATTCACGGGCGTGAATATATCAATACCTCTATCGACCTGGGCCGTAAGCTCAATCACCTGGTATTTGGCGCGGAAAAACAGTTGATATCAAAGTCGCCTGATACCGTCGATATATCTCTCCCTATTCTGTTCGACATCCCGGCGGAAAAATTGAATGCGAATGTCATGCTGGCGATGATAAAAGCAGCCGCGGAACTCAATACCTTCGTCATCATGCCGGTGGCAGATATCACTACGGAGTATGAGAAGCACAGCGATAACATCATTCCCCGCCTTTCAGCTGCGGAAATCGATACCCATAAGGAAATGATTAAAAAAGCGCGCATCGTATCTATCGAATATGATGAAGCGTTGTCGAAAAACTTTGCCGGTATCCGGGACAAAATTAAAAAGATCGGCCATGCTCTCACTATTATTCGCGTCCCGGCGGTGAAAGATGTGGAATATACCGTAACCAAACTGGCCCACGACGGCGCGGAAATCATCCATATTGTTGCCGATTACCGTGGTCAAGAGCTGAACAGTCCGGCAGGTTCCGGCAGCAGACACCTTAAGGACATCATCAGATCTGTTCATCAGAGGCTGGTTGAAGATCACATCCGTGATGAGGTTACGATTATCGCCTCCGGCGGCGTAGGTTTAGCGGAGCACGTCACTAAATCAATGCTATGTGGGGCTGACCTGACAACTATAGATCTACCGCTGATGATCGGTTTGGGCGCCAGGATTTATGAAGAGCGCGAAAAGTATCTGGTTTTCCCGGAAGGCATCGCTACTATTCCAACCCCGGTAGTTACCCAGCGCATGATTAATCTCATGAGCGCCTGGCATTCCCAGATACTGGAAATGATGGGAGCAATGGGAATCCGTGAAGCCCGCCGTTTGCGCGGAGAATCAGGCCGGGCGATATTCTTTGAAGAAATAGATAAAGATACTTTCGGTAAGCTATTTTAAAAACATAATCGGGAACTATTTTAAAATAAAAGAAGCTGTGAGCATATGAAACCATCGACTGTAAACATCAAGTTAGCCCCTTCAAGGTTCAAGCACCAGGTGCCGAAATACAAGATCACCCGGTCTGATGATTGTATCAATTGCGGAACTTGCGCCAAGACGTGCCCGTACGGCGTGCATGAAAGGGTCGAGGGACACAACAAGATGAAACGTCCCATTGACTACAAATGCATCGGCTTCGAATGCCAGAGCAAGGATTTCTACTGCGTGGCCAAATGCCCGCGTAAAGCCTTGAGCCTGTCTTTGAATCCCATGTATGCGACGTTGGGAGACTTCCGCTGGACCGCGGATATGATCACGGGAACCTGGATAATGGCGGAAACCGGTCTTCCCCCGGAGCGTAAGGACCTCGAATACAATGTGGGTAATTCCGGAGGTGGCTTCGACAAATTACGGTTCAAGTTCCCCGAACACCCTAAAAAGGTGAACAAATCGGAGATATCGACAGAAATTCCGCTCAACCGCAGAAATGACGGGCGGGCGAACGTCGTCATTTCAACCCCGGTGTATGGCGGCGGAATGTCCTTCGGTTCGGTCAGTTTGCCGACGATGGTTTCCAAGGCACACAATGCGGCGATATGGAATACTTATACCTGCACCGGCGAAGGTGGTTTCCCGGACAACCTGATACCATACCAGGATCATGTAATAACCCAGATCGCCACCGGGCTGTTCGGTGTGCGTGAAGAGACGATCCAGCGGGTAAAGATCGTTGAGTTTAAATATGCACAGGGCGCCAAACCGGGTCTCGGCGGGCACCTGCTGGGAGAAAAGAATACGGAAAGCGTGGCGAAAATGCGCGAGGCTGTTAAAGGCACATCGCTATTTTCTCCGTTCCCGTTCCACTCGGTGTATTCCATTGAAGACCACAAAAAACACATCGACTGGATCAAGGAAATGAATTCCAACGCGCTGGTATCCGTCAAGGTTTCCACGCCAAACGATGTGGACATGGTGGCGGTGGGTTCATATTATGCCGGCGCGCATATTATCCATATCGATGGTGGCTATGGCGGCACGGGTGCGGCGCCTGATATTGCCAAGAAGAACATTGCCATGCCGATAGAGTACGCCATCACCAAGGTCCATAAATTCTTGAAAGATGAGGGCGTGCGCGATGGCATCACACTGATTGCCTCCGGTGGCATTCGTTCAGCGCATGACCTGGCCAAAGCGATTTGCCTGGGCGCCGACGGCGCAGTCATCGGCACGGCGGAATTAGTTTCCCTGGAGTGTGTCCGCTGCGGCAACTGTGAATCAGGACGTGGTTGCGCAAGAGGTATCGCCTCTACCGACTCGGAGCTGGCAGACCTGTTTAACGAGGCATGGGCAACACAGCGGTTGACCAATATGTATAATGCCTGGAATGTCCAGTTGGTTGATATTCTCCAAAAGTTTGGCATGAAAAGTGTCAGGGAACTCGTCGGACGGACGGACCTGCTGAAGCATATAGATTATAGTCATGAAAACGGAGTTAGACCATAATGGATAATGCCGAAAAAATATTAGCTTCGCGCACAGAATTGTGCAGTCAAATGCCGGAACTCGCTGCCAACACAGAAGAAGAAGGCGGATGCGGTGTCACCGGATTTATCTGTTCCATCCCGGTAACCGGCAAAAACATCTTCGAACCTTCGGTACAAATGCATAACCGCGGCAACGGCAAAGGCGGAGGTATTGGCGCTGTTGGATTCGTCCCCGAAGCCCTGGGGGTTTCCAGAAAAGTCCTGGATGAAGATTATATGATCCACATTGCATTGCTCGATCCAGCCGTCGCGCAGGAAATTGAACATACCTATATCCATCCGTATTTTAAAATCGACAAATTTGAGAAGCTCCCTACGCTCGATGATTATAAAAGTATCGGTCTGGAGGTTAAACCTCCTGATATCATGCGTTATTTCGTGCGGGTCAAGAACGATGTCCTGGATAAATTTATTGCAGATGAGCATTTAACTTCCACGAACCGGCGTGATGCCGAGGATGAGTTTGTTTATCAGAACAGCTTTAAGATTAACAAGCAGTATTATGCTTCACTCGGCGAAAAAAAGGCGTTTGTGATGTCCCACGGCCGCAATATGATGATTTTGAAGATCGTCGGATACGCGGAGAATGTCGTTCGCTATTATAAACTGGATGATTTCAAAGCCCATGTCTGGCTGGCGCATCAGCGCTATCCCACTCGCGGACGTGTCTGGCATCCGGGCGGTTGTCATCCCTTCAGCGCGCTCAATGAGGCGCTGGTGCACAATGGCGACTTTGCCAATTACCAGTCTGTGCTGGAATATTTAAAACAACGTAATTATTTCCCTCTGTTTCTGACAGATACGGAAGAAGCCGCGCTATTACTTGACCTGTGGAGCAGGGTATATAAATACCCGCTCGAATACTTGATAGAGGCGCTGGCGCCTACTTCCGAGATGGATTTTGACATGCTGCCCGAACAAAAACAGGCAGTTTACAGGGCCATTCAGAAACATCACGTGTTTTCCTCCCCCGACGGGCCGTGGTTCTTCATTATTGCCCGCAATGATGTACAGAACGAGCAGTTCCAACTGATCGGCATTACGGATACAGCCATGCTCAGACCGCAGGTGTTTGCCCTGCAGGAGGGTGAGGTACAGATCGGTCTGATCTGTTCGGAAAAACAGGCCATTGATGCGACGCTAATGTCCTTGCAGCGTGAAGATGCTCGCTTCGGACCGATTGCAGATAAATACTGGAATGCTCGCGGTGGCAGTTATACTGATGGTGGTGCTTTTATCTTCAGCCTGAAAGACGCCAAAGACGGTTCGGGGAAAAAGCAGCTTATCTGTGCCGATAAATTCGGGAAAGTAATCGAAACCCCTAAGAATAAAGTTGGGTGTGACGTCACGCACAAAGCAAAGGTAAAAGCCGCCGAAGGTAAAGCCATCGAAGAAAAACTCAACGGTTTGTTTGCAGAAATGGACAGTTCCCCGGCGAACAAGATTTACACTTATGTCCGGGACGCCATGACTGGATTTGATGCTGAAGAATTCAGGTTTACGATTGAAGCGATCAAGTCTTTCGGCCTGAAAAATGATGCCTTCAAGCAAACAGCGATCACGGCTTTAACCCTATTGAATGATTTGCGTTACAACACCGGAAAAATTAAACGCAGCTCGGTACAGCATATCCTGAAAATCGATATTGATGAATTATTGGCCGCGACGCCGATGATTACGGAAAAACCAACTTCTCAGTTTGCGCAGATTAATTTTGCCACCCGCGGGTCTTTGCAGAAACCGCACCAGAACAATAAAACTCTGGTGATTGATGCCGGACAATTTGAACCGGAAGGCGATAACTGCGATGCAGTGCTGATAACAAAAGCTTTCAAACTCGGTTGGCGGCATTTTATTGTCTTCAAATACCGTGGCCAGCGGTTCACTGGCTGCGGCTTAGGTCCGGCGACCAAAGGTGTGCGGATTGACGTCTACGGTTCATCCGGCGACTACCTGGCTTCAGGTATTGATGGAATGGATATATATGTACACGGCAACGCCCAGGATCAGCTTTGTCAGATCATGAAAGACGGTAAACTGGTTGTCTATGGTGATGTCGGACAGACCTTTATGTACGGCGCCAAAGGCGGCTCCGCATTTATCATGGGTAATGCCGCCGGACGGCCTTTGATCAATGCCGTCGGTAAGCCGCGCGTGGTTATCAACGGTACGGCACTGGATTACCTGGCTGAATCATTCATGGCCGGTGATGCGCTGAACGGCGGCGGGTTTGTCATTCTGAACGGCATCGGTTTCGATGATAATGACGGGGCCATCAGGGAGAATGAATCGCCTTATCCCGGGTCCAATATCTTTTCCCTGGCGTCAGGCGGCGCGATTTATGTGCGCGACCCGAACCGGAAACTGGTGGAAGAACAGCTTAACGGCGGCCAGTTCGCGAAAATGACCGAAGCCGACTGGAAATTGATCGAGCCTTATCTTGAGGAGAATGAAAAACTGTTTGCCATCACTATTGATCGACTGCTTACAGTGGACGGTGAGAAGAAAGCCCCGAAAGATGTCTACCGGAAGATCCGCCCGAAAAAAGTGGGGTTGCCTAAAGACGACGATGGCTTAGCCGAAACGACGGACTAAACTAACAAAAAACAAGATTCGGTAATAATCAAAAATTTAGAGAGCGGGTAAAGTCGGTAGACAAAGCCCGCTCTTTTTTAATTTAATCCAAGATATTATACTGGTGGAACAGGCGTCCCTGCCTGTTCTCTGGGATTTAGAAAGCCTTCAGGGGTGACGAACGACTGTTAATATTATACGAAAGACTCATTGACGGGCCTCCCATGAATTTGTATTATATGATTTGTGTGTTCTTTTTATTAGTCGGGAGGCAGAGATGAAATTCGCCAGATTATTCTCTTTAGTTGCCGCTGTTGTTGTTCTATTGTCTTTGACCGCTGGCTGCTCCAACGCTCAGGCATCTACTGCAACCACTACAACGACACAGGCATTTCAGGTTCCTGCCAATTTCACGACATATAAAGATGAAAACAGCCTGTTCAGTATTTCGTACCCGAATCAGTGGGAACCGGCAACGGATCTGGTCGGCCTTAATACCCAAATGAAAGATGCCGTCAGCGCGATCAAATCCGGTTTACCGATCGATAAAACAAGTATATTGTTCATGTCGGGGTTAAAAACTACCACAGGGTATTATCCCGGTCTGGCAGTGGTGGTAGAACCTGCACCTACGCTCGTTTTAAATAATGGTCTTGCAGTGCAAGCCGAAGTCAACGGTATCAAGCAGGTAGACCCGAACCTCCAGGAAATATCCCGGACAAAAATTACGGTTAATGGGAAAGACGCGACCATTTTAGAATATAAGGCGCACTTTTCCGCGACGCCGCCGCTAATGCACAATATTGCCCTGATTTGCCTGGACGGCAGAACAATCTGGTCCGTCACTTGCTCGGCACAAGACACGGATTTCGACCAGTTTTCCAGTGATTATAATAACGTTGTCCGGAGTCTTCAGCTGACAAAATAGGCGTCCATTCCGTCGGGTCTAAGTAGGAAATCCATAAGAGAGGGAGTGCGAAAACGCTCCCTCTGCTTTATCTACTTCAGCGCACTTGTCAGTGGCAATTAATACTGCTACGATTACGTTGCGGGGGATAAAGAAAATGGTAAAACAACTGAGTCATGTTAATTCCAGCGGCGAAGCTACGATGGTAGATATCAGCCTGAAAGGGATCACAGTACGCGAAGCCATCGCGAAAGGTACCGTCAGGATGCTGCCAGCCACTTTGGAGCAGGTCAAAAACGCCGGTATGAAAAAAGGCGACGTGCTGGCAGTTGCCCGCGTCGCCGGTATCATGGCCGCAAAAAAGGTCCCCGATTTCATTCCTCTGTGCCATACCATCCCGCTCGATAGCGTGACAATTGATTTTGACCTGACCGGAAATAATTGCATCGGCATAAAAGCGACAGTGAAAAGCACCGGTAAGACCGGGGTGGAAATGGAAGCATTAACGGCAGTCAGTGTAGCGGCCCTGACCATTTATGATATGTGCAAAGCTGTCGAAAAAGGGATGACCATCACGGATATCTATCTGGAGATGAAGACCGGCGGTAAAAGCGGTACTTATAAACGCAAGCAGGCTTAAAATGATAGCGATCGTGAAAGCTGAGGAGGAGCACGTCACTGCCATCGGCAAATTGTGGTGGGAATTTATGGAAATTCACCAGCAGGCCGATGCCATTTTTACGCCGAGAGAAGGAGCAATTCCGGGTTTTCAGGAAAACTACCTGCGGCGGTTCATGAGATCTGAAAATGGGCTTGTGCTGGTGGCACTGGATGGGGAAAAAGTAATCGGATATTCTTTATCGGAAATAATGGGACCTTCGCCTGGTTTTAAACGGGAGGAATATGGTTCCATCGATCAAATGGCAATAACCGCGGATTATCGGAAGAAAGGCATCGGCGAAAAAATGTTCGCTGAAATTATGAAGTGGTTTGAATCAAGAAATATCGACCGTGTCGAAATTCAGACTGCCTCGAGAAATGGGATGGCTAATTCATTCTGGCATAAGCTTGGTTTTGAAATATTCCAGTACAACCTGTACAAGAATATCCAGTTACACTGAGAAATATGCTCGTAATGTTGCTTTCGTAGAAGTGTACGCTCAGGTCAAGAATGACAAAGAATGTATAGAGCTTTTACTATTGATATTACAATTATCTACCACGTAATTTCTATAATGTTTTTT